>Ga0222717_10001194_pt1 | contig 21511 bp, 22 predicted proteins | sample C33_18DmetaG_FD_165053 | JGI IMG/M metagenome (GOLD analysis project Ga0222717, IMG submission 165053) | Estuarine water microbial communities from San Francisco Bay, California, United States - C33_18D | ecosystem: Environmental > Aquatic > Marine > Unclassified | place: USA: California... | reverse complement strand
CAACGCATCGCCTCTCCCTCAAGGCCATTGAGCACGCCTTCTAGCCAAAGAAATACCCACAAGCCAATCGATAAGAGGATCAGGCCAGCATACAAAATAAGCTGCTTTAGTCGTATCACGAAAATCGCATCCTAGATGATTTAGTTGCGAATGCCAAGCCTCAGAACATATCTGCCTCGTAAGCCGACGGACGGCGAATGACTGCACGATATGGAGTGACGGAAGTGGCCTGTGGTGCGTATTCAATCAATACTGGTGGTTTAGATATGTTAATCGGTTGAACAGCCTCAGCTTTAGTACCTTTTCCTTGATTCGAATAATTGAGCGCTTTCATCTTTGGGCGGAACGTATCTGTAGTCAGCTCAAGTGCCTCTCCCTCTTCCTTCATTTTAGCAAAGTCTTCAAACAACTCACTCCCATCCTCAGACATTTCCCCGACTTCAATCGAAGCGCGAGCCGATGCTCCTGCCCCACTCAGCCGTTGCCCATTGCGGAGAATGTAAGTATGCCCACGCTGGTCATTGAAGCGTACAACTCCATCCGCGCACTCAATCGAAAAATTATAAATACGACTCCGCTCGTCATAAATAATCGTCATCACCCACCATGCGCGCTTAGTTGAGAGGCGTCCGAGCGGGGTCTCTACAATCATCTGAGAATTTTCACTCAAGGTGCGATTATCGACTCCCAGCAGCCCCTGTCTAAAGTTTAGAATCATCCGACTTTTGCCTTGGTCCATCGAAACTCCAATATCCTGCTCAAAGCGCTCAATCGCAAAAAAACCTGCTCCTTCATTATAAATAGAGATCTGATTCGATGTCTGTAAAAAGAGCGCTTTGTCCGGCTGAGTACTCACTTGTAATAACCCTGACGCCACGCGCGGCAAGGAGTCATCACCCTGATGTAATTGCAGTGACGCTCCCCCAGTCTCCTCGACCAGTACATCGCCACGCACCGAAGTCACAACCACTGCACCCCGCACCCACTCCTCGGCTTGTGCCTGTGTAAACGCATTAAGCAACCCGCAGATAGTTAAACATAAAACTTTCGACCTTAATAAGCTCATAAGATTAGTAGCTTTTGTTGTAAGCGTCGAGCCGCAGCATTGTTTGGATTAATCTCAAGCGCACGATTAACCGATGAGATTGCATCAGAATTGCGCGCCTTATCATGACTGAGATAGGCGGCCCAATAATAATGCGCGTTACTGTTATTGGGAGCCAATTCTAAGGCCCGCGCCAAGGCAACTTGCGCCTCTGCCTGATTGCCACGCAATCCCTCGGCAATACCAAGCTGGGCCCAACCCAACCAATATTGCGCACTCAATGCAATTGCTCGCTGCGCATCGTCTGCCGCCAGTGCTCCTATCGCCTCGTAATTACCGGGATTTCGGAAGTATAATTGACACCGCGCAGCACTTAAACCGAGCCAAATGTCAGCATTCCCAGGATCCAACAAACTCGATGTCTCGTACCACTCAATCACTGCATCTAACAGCACAGTGCTACCAGACACATGTACCCGTGCCTCTACGAGTTGGTCGAGGCGTTGACGCGCATGCAACTCTGCCGCCTGAGCTTGTATGCGCGGCGCACTCACTGCATACATACCATACGCCATAACTAAACTTAAACAAAAGTATGCCAAACGTGCCCAACCTCCCGCAGAAATGTTTAGCTTCCTTGTAAAACTCGATTTTATCAAAATCGCTAAAAATAGCACACCATACAAACTAAGGCCCGGCGAATAAAACACAAACGTGCTAAATAAGCACATCGCGAACGAAAAGGTACCCGCCAAACCCAGCGACAGGAAGAACCTCGTTGGCGGCATAATGGTACCCTTGGTGTTCCTTAACTTATGGCGTAACGGCTCAGCCTTCCACCGTCGGAACGACCATCGTATAATCAGTATACTCGGCAACAAGAACAATAGCCCTCCCAAGATGCCATACTCAGAAAAAACTAGTAAATAATCATTATGCGGTGTCGCAGGCAGCTTATGCAGGGTAACCGTATCACTCTGCTCAAATGCTGCAGCAAAACTACCGCCACCTGCTCCGAAAAGTGGTGCATCAGCGACTATTTGAAGTGCTTCAGCCCATAATACTGCACGGACCGCTTCGCCCTCTTCGGTCATTGCCACAGACGCACGCTCTTGGAATTTCGGTGAGAACATGAGCTGCGTTGCTAAAGCCGCAAAGACAATGGATACGCCTACGATAATAGCCCACACACGATGCGATACTTTCAAAAAACAGATCCAAGGCAGCACCACTAACAATATCAGTAACAATACCAATGGCCAAAGTAACTGTGTCAGAAAAATGCCGATTACAAAAATCACAGCAATATACACACACAGCAATCGTACGATGATCGGTAGGCGGGGTGCCAAACCCGTAATCAGCATTGACGGTAACAAAATTAAAAGAAAGGCCGCAAAACTGTTTGGGTCTGCAAATGAACCAGTGGCTTGACCTAGGAACTCAGGGCTAAGCTTTAAACCATGCTCGGACAATGCAGTCGCTAGCTTTGATGGGTTTTGGAAGAACTGATAAAAGCCGACAAAAATAGCATAGCTCGCGGGCGACAGTGCCAGCGTAAGTAATACCCAGAGGTGAGCGCGCGTGCGAACATTGTTAACGGCCACCCATAAAAATACTCCCGCCTCCAAAGCATAAATGAGCTCATACCACCCACGCCATGGGGTCGGACTGATCCACATCACATTGGCCCAAATCCATACAAGTAGTGGGATAAACATCAGCGGTATGTGACTTAAGCGCTTTGGTTGCTCTTTTTCGACAGCCAACCACAGACCATGCAGAACCATTAAACAACAAAACAAAGGGAGCAGCAATACATGCGTGTCAGGCCGAACACCGCCTAATAACAAAATGGACAAGGCGATAGTACCGCCCAAGCAAAAGGTCACCATCCAATCGACCAAATTGCCCAACGAAAGTTGGCCAAAATAGGCTATATTACCGGACTTATCGATTAAAGATGGCATAGAATGAAGTAAAAGGCTTTAGCTGCGTTCATTATCAGTCAGTACGGATTACACAGTCCCTGCGACTCTATAAACAATAAAAACCATTCGATTTAAAATCACTGCGCACACTTCTGGCTAAAACGACTGCTGCAAAGCCTTCTAAGTACTTAAAAGAAACACTTCACCTGATCTGTTTACTTGAGTCTGCAGACGAAGCGGTTTCAAATAGTTATTCACTGCCCCACTTATGAAAAAAATCATTCTCAGCCTCGGCATCGCCATACTCCTTCTCGCCATTAGTTTACGCGCTTATTTTGCGCTAGTGCCTCCCCCGCAGGCCACACTACATGAGGCACTTGCAGACATCATCCCGAGTAAACTCTCGGGTTGGAAGATTAAAGATATGGACATGGCGGAGTCCCCAGAATCGAGTGCGCGAATTTCAAATTTCCTCAATTTCGACGACGCAATTTTTCGTGTGTTTGAAAAGGGCGACACTTTTGTGGGACTCTACATCGCCTACTGGAGCCCCGGTAAAGCCTCCTACCGCTGGGCTGGAGCCCACACTCCCGACACCTGTTGGGTGCTCAACGGATGGACCCGGACAGATCGCGCATACAGCATTCCTTTCCAACACGGCGACACTCACTTCCAACCTGCCGAATATGGTGTCTACGAAAAAAATGGCAGCGCTCAAAACGTATATTTCTGGCATTTAGTTGGGGGCACCGCCTTCGGCTACGAGCAGGAAGGCGTGCCCAATATCTTCGGCGCACTCCTCGATATCAAACACCACGGTCTCAACCTGCGCCAAGAGCAGTTCTTTATCCGACTTTCTAGCAACAGAAGTCTAGAAAATCTCAAAAATACGCAGGGATTCAACGAGATCCTCGATAGCCTTACAACCATCCACCTGACTGCTAGCCCCGAAACGCTTTAAGCAAAAACGCGCGCGGGGTTACCGAACACTTTTTGCTCGACCGCAACGGACCGAATCACAACTGCCCCCGCCCCAACAACTGCATTATCTCCGACAGATTTCCCGGGAATAATCCTAGCTCCCGAACCAAAGAAGACCCCTGTTCCAAGTTTCGTATAGCCAGTCAGGTCACAGTGCCCACTAATAGTAGACCAATCCCCGATAGTCACATCATGCCCCGCACTACTATGACAATTGATCATGACCATGGCCCCCAGCGAGATGTCACAGGTCAAAACCACTCCAGGACATAGAACTACCCCCGTCCCTAGCTTCACATTGTCTCCAATCACTACAGAAGGATGAATCAGTGTTAAAAACTGAGCGCCGCGATCAATCAAAGGCTGACATAACTTCATTTTAGCGGGCACACTCCCAACACCACAGACGAAGACGTCAGACTGCTTCGGAATGAATCCATGAATAGGGGCGACGACTCCTTTTTCATAATTCATTCCATCCAAAGCATCTGGGGCATCATCTAAAAAGCCACAAAACTGCCAATCTCGTTCCAAAGGAAATACATCCTTCAACCAACAGTATACTTCACGGCCAAAACCACCTGCCCCCACGATGTAAAGGTTTCTGCTTACCATAATTTTAACGAACCTGAGTCACCAAATCATACAATTCCTCGACTGTCCGAGCACAGTCGAAATCCTTTTTTTTCAACAGGACAGCATATTCCATGTCAATCACATCTGTTACCGTAAGAACTGCCAGTGAATCCCATGCTTCCAGCGCTTTGAAATTAGTCGCTGCAGTTAATGAATTCGGCTCAATGTCTTCAACCGCTTCCTCAAAATCTTCAATAAATTTTTGTAAACTCATAGGGTATCTTTAATTGATGCATACTGCATCAATGTCTCACAAACAAGGCTCTAATCACTCGTAGTACAGTCAACTATTTCACATACGGATAACTGTGAAAGGTCGAGAAGAACGCTCGCCCACGACAAACCTACGCCAAAGCCAGATAGCAACACACGCCGTGTTCCTGGACTGCACAGCTGTTCACCGAGTTCACCACACAAGGCTGACGGAATGGATGCCGAACTTTGATTACCATAGCGCTCCACCGTCTGCATCGGCACCTTGGACGGATCTATTTTTAAACGCTTCGCGATATTACTAAGAATGTAGCGATTCGCCTGATGAAAGACGAAATAATCAACCGCATCCAATTCCACTTCCGCATAGTCGGCTAGATCACGCACCGCCTTTGGCTCTTCCACTATTGAGAAATTAAAGATTTCCGCCCCATCCATGAACAAATTCTCAGCCGAACGCACATTGCCCGCATCATCGACTACTTCGGCCTGCGTCTCTCTACTACTCGGCGCGCGCTGACCACCCGCAGGTACAATTAATCGATCAAAGCCTTTACCATCGGTCTGTAGACTAAACCAAGCCTGCGCCTGCGCCTCACTGCGCTGCACCAAAGTGGCACTACCGCCATCACCAAATAGCGGTGCCAGCGCACGATCTTTTGGATTCACGATCTGACTGATGGTATCTCCTGCAAGTAGTAGCACTCGCTCACAACCGCCCGCACTCACCATCATGTGTGCCAACCACAGCCCATAGACGTAGCCCGAACAGCCTAAGTTCACATCCAAGGCGGCGCAACTCTTAGGCAAGTCCAAACGCCCATGCAGCACGGCTGCATTACAAGGCTGCGAGTAATCGGGCGTCTGAGTCACGCAAATCACAGTATCAATGTGGGTTGGCTGCAAATCCATCGCCACCATCAGCCGCCTAGCCGCAGTTTCGCACAAATCTGCCGCAGTGGTGCCTGGCTCAACGACCCGGCGCCGGTCCAATCCAATGGTTTTCTTTAAGCGAGCAATTTGCTTCTCATTACCACCAAATAAATCGACCTCATCATCGATGCATTTCTCAAGGGAAGGCACACAAGTAACGACTCCACTAATTTTTACGTGATTGAAACTGCACTTTGCCATACCATGGACAATGCGCGGTTCACGCGAAAGTGAAAGCCCATTTTCTGAGAATACTCAAGACCTGCTGTCGCTCACTCGCCTCGCTTCAAACGATCTGTCATCGTAAGCTGATCGCTTAGCTCAACTGCAGCAGGGATCTTCCAATTCGCTAGCCGCCCACGGCAATGGTTACGAATCAGACGTTTCCAGCCACGCACATCAAGGTCCAGCGAGCTGACTATCTGGCATGCCACCATACTCCCCGTAACCGGCGCCGGACTCGCAAAAACGGTACAAGCCTCTACCCCTTCGAGCTCTTCAAGCACCTGCTCTACCTCTGCAGGATGCACTTTTTGCCCCCCCACATTGATCAGTTGAGACTGACGCCCAATGATGCGCAGGTAAGCGCCCTCGCCCTCTTCCACCAAATCTCCGGTGCGATACCAACCATCTGCCTCCAAGGACGATTCATCTGCATTTAAATAACCCAAAATACGTGAACTGGTCTTCAGCCACAACTCGCCCTGCTCGACTCGCCACTCCACACCAGCATCTGCTATCTGGAAAAATAAGCTATCCTCACGCTGACTCTTAATCCGTACCGCTCCCGTCTCACTGGTCCCAAATTTCTGCTGTAATGATGCGTCGGGGAAGGCTTTGACCAAGCGTCCCAACAAAATTGCAGGCATCGGCTCGGCACCATACGCAATTACTTCTAAGCTCGAGCAGTCAAACCTCTCAGGGATCTGCGCCAGCAACATCAAATTTAAAAAAGTCGGTGATGCAGGCAGAATATTTACACTATATTGCTCAACCGCCTTAGCGACAGACTCAGCAGAACGGGCTGCTGGCACCACCAGGGTCGAACCTGCAAATAATGTTCGGAACGCTGAATCCAGCCCTCCGATATGATCTGCCAAGAGCAATTGAATGGTGCGATCCGTTCTCGGCCGCACCTCGCGATAACGCGCCAATAACGCATCTAAATCATGCAGCATCCCCTTCGGCTCACCAGTGGTGCCACTGCTAAACAAAATCAGCCCCGCGTGCCCGCGCGCGGTCAATTGATCCATTAACTTCGAAATAGGCACAGCACCCTTGAGCTCACCGAGCGTATGGGTGCTCAAGGCAAAAGAAGCACCCGCTATACGCTGTAGCTTGGCTTGTTCCGCCACTGGCATCTCTGGTGAAAGTGGCAGGGCAATCTGCTTGCACCGAGCAATTGCAAACACCGCAGCCAACGCCTCAAAGGTACTTTCCATTTGAATCGCAATCACTGCGGGCGGCTCACTCAATAAGGGCTCAATCAATCCCTCCAAACGATCCACCTCGGCAACAAAATCAAAATAACTCCACGCCCGCTCATTTTCATGACATGCCAACTGGGCTCCAAACGCGGCAAACTGGCGATCGATCCAGCTCACAACTTAAGTGACCCCACCTAAATAAAGTACCTGCCCAGTAATAAAGTCACTACTGGGGCGCAGAAAGAAATCCACGGCATTGATCACATCTTCGACTTTACCATAACGCGGGATCGCTTGACGCGCGATTAACGCAGCCATTTTTTCTGCTGGCACGCCCTTGACCAAATCAGTCTGCACTGGCGTCGGACCGACGGCATTCACAGTAATTCGCAACTCAGCCAACTCCCTTGCCATGATGCGCGTCAGACTCTCAACCGCTGCCTTACTCGCAGCGTAGATCGCTTCGCCTTCCAAATTCAGCGGATGCGCGACCGTGGTGAAATTCACAATGCGGGGCTGCTCGCTCGTGCGCATTAACTTCGCGAACTCTCGACAAAATAAAAACGTGCCGACCACATTGGTTTGCATCACTTGATTGACCGTCGATGCTGGTGTTAATAAACAGTGGTTCATCGATGCAATCCCAGCATTATTTAACAGCGCATCCACACTGCCATGGGCTCGCTTTACAGCACGCGCCATATCAATCACCGCCGACTCATCGCTGACGTCTAGCGAATAGTGCTTATAATTAGGATGCTGGATCGATGCGCCGCCACGGCTACAACCAATCACCCCCCAGCCTTGTGCTAAATAATGCTCCGCCAACGAGTACCCGATGCCCTTGCGTGTGCCTGTGATCACAACTTGTTTCATCTCGCACTCATCCTCTCTAAAACTGCACAAGATAGTGTCTTTACAGTCAGAAAAGGGGAATTGCGCGCACTCATCGCCTTCTCGTCGGCTAGCGTAATAGCCACTCCATACTGCTCAGAGACCGCGTCCTCAAGATCTGCAATCAAATTCACGAGCGCCATACTATCCAGCTCTCCTTGATTCCCATAGAGAGGGGACCCAGCGCTCGGCCGCTTCAGCGCAGTTATATCAAAATCTTCGGCCAACAATCGTACCGATTCAATTACGAGAACTTCAATGTCTTCAGAGGTAGGCATGGTAACTATATAGATCTAGGGCTCCTCAAAGAAAAGGAATCGCAAAAAAAAGAGGCATCTCCGCTTGGTGTAGATCAATAATTAGATTGAGTCGCGCATCGGCAGTGCGTTCAAGAAAGAAAAGACCACGTTAAATACAGATAATATCTCCTGCGCAAATACGTAACAAAGTCATTGCACCCAAGCCAAAGCTCCACTTAATGTGTCGCAGATTGGCTATGGAAGTTCACTCTGAGCTCCCGTAACCAATACTTACTCTTAATAAACTAAAGCCCGAAGAAAGGAATACCTTGGACTTAAAAGCTATCAAACAGGTCGTTGAAATGATGAAACGTTCGGAGATCTCCGAATTCGAAATCGAGGAAAAAGATTTCAAATTACGCCTGAGTCGTAAAAACGGTGATACTCAAATCATTCAAGCCGCCGCTCCAGTCGCTGCAGCGCCGATTGCTGCAGCTGCTCCGGCAGCTCCAGCAGCACCTGCCACAGCGGCCGCTCCTGCCGAAGAGCAAGGCGTTTCAGTCGTCAAATCTCCAATGGTTGGCACTTTCTACACCGCAGCATCTCCTGAAAGCCCTGTATTTACTAAAGTGGGAGCCAAAGTGGGCGCTGACAGCATCGTTTGCATCATCGAAGCGATGAAAGTCATGAACGAAATTCAAGCAGAGCTCAGTGGTACTATCACCGAGGTGCTCGTCGAAAACGGCGAAGCCGTCGAATACGGCCAACCGCTCTTCAAAGTTAAAACGGCTTAATCCGTATGCTTAAAAAAGTCCTCATTGCTAATCGAGGCGAAATCGCACTTCGCATCGTTCGCGCTTGTAACGAACTCGGAATTAAGACGCTCGCCGTCTATTCCGAGGCAGACGAGCAATCTCTCCATGTGCAACTTGCCGACGAAGCAATCTGCATCGGCCCTGCTGCTGGTAACCTGAGCTATTTAAAGGCTGACCGCATTATTGCCGCCGCTGAAATCGCGGATGCAGATGGCATTCATCCAGGCTATGGTTTCCTCGCCGAAAATGCTGACTTCGCCGAACAATGTGGCGAATGCGGGATCAAGTTCATTGGCCCAGGCGCTGAGGCGATCATCAATTTCGGTGATAAAGCCAAAGCACGCGATATGGCAGTTAAAGCCAATGTGCCCGTCATCCCAGGCAGTGACGGCACCGTCGACAACGAAGAAGATGCGATCGCTACTGCCAAAAAAATCGGCTTCCCAGTCATCATCAAGGCCGTCGCCGGTGGTGGCGGCAAGGGTATGCGCACCGCACACAATGCAGTCGCATTTGTAAAAGAGTACAACAACGCTCGGAACGAAGCCGAAAAAGCCTTCGGTAACGGCGCTGTGTATTTAGAACGCTTTCTTGACGCACCACGACACATCGAAATTCAACTCCTAGGCGATCAACACGGCAACGTGATCCACCTCGGTGAGCGCGATTGCTCGATTCAACGTCGCCACCAGAAGGTCATCGAAGAAGCTCCGTCTCCATTTATCTCTGATAAAATTCGCAAGAAAATGGGTGAAGATGCGGTCAAACTGGCCAAATCGGTCAACTATGAAGGCGCCGGCACAGTCGAATTCCTAGTCGATGAAAAGGGCGAGTATTTCTTCATCGAGATGAATACACGCATTCAAGTCGAGCACGGCGTGACCGAAGAAGTCACAGGGGTCGACTTAGTCAAAGAGCAGCTCCTCATCGCTGCGGGTCAAAAGCTCAGCTACAAGCAGGAAGATATCAAAATCACCAAGCACTGCATCGAATGCCGCGTCTGCGCTGAAGATCCAAGCCGAAACTTTGCTCCGTGCCCAGGCGAGATCAGTCTGTACTACTCCCCTGGAGGCCACGGCGTGCGGATCGACTCGCATTGCTACAGTGGCTACACCATTCCTCCGTATTACGACAGCATGATTGCAAAAGTCATGACTTTCGGCCGTACCCGCGAACTTGCACTCGATCGCATGGACCGGGCACTCGGCGAGTATCTGATCCGCGGAATCAAGACCAACATTCCTTTTTCGCGCGCAATCATCCGCGATCCAATCTTCCGCGAAGGCAAAGCCACGACGAAGTACATCGAGGAATTCATCGAGCGCGTCCCAAAGGACCTTTACACCTAACCTTAGTTACAACAGTATATTGCACCAATCATGAGTAACGAATCTGAAAAAAACCAAGAGTCCACTATCCCAACTGTGTCCGAAGGCTCGAACACGCTCGGTGATATCCGCATTAACCACAGCGTGGTCGCGAACATCGTTCGCTTGGCTGCTCTGGAAGTCGTAGGTGTCGCAGCCGTCGGTGGCGGTTTCGTTGACGGCATCGCTGAAATCTTTTCTAAAAAAGGCGACGAGCGCGGTGTGCGTGTCGACGCAGACGAAGTCGGCGACTACAAGATTGAAATTCGCGTAATCCTTCGTTTTGGCGTCGAACTAGCCACAGTTGGTACCGAAATACAGCAACGCATCGCTGAACAGGTCGAAAAAATGACCAGCAAGAGTGTCGCGCGCATCAACGTCATCATTGATGGTGTCCGCACCAACGAAGAAGAAGCTGAGGCCAAAGATGAGTGGGACGGGCAAGCGCACGTTGATTAGGCTTTAAAGGCTGGCCTCGAATCGTACCTGTCTCAAACGCAATCGCCGCAAGCGATCGCACTTACCTACTTCGCCAACAACGCACACTATGAACTGGACTGACCTTACCGAGACATTCAACCATCTCACACAGCCTCCTTATTTATATGTTGCCTGCGGCGGATTGGCATTCGCTTGCTTGTTGCTGATACTCGTACGCCGCCAACCTAAGAAAATCGTAGCCTACCAGACTGAAAGTGGCCGCGTGATGGTCTCTCGTTCGGCTATTATTGACTTGATCCGCACTGCCTGCGGGCAACTTGACGGCGTAACCAAGCCACGCGTCAAAATTAAGGTCAAAGGCAAGACCATTCACTTTGATGTACAGATCCAGCTGATGAGCGGTGGCCGCCTCAGAGAGATTGAAGAGACACTACAAACACATCTTCGCCAAAATCTCTCCGAAAATCTCGGTATCGAGCACCTGGGTCAGATCAACATCGTAGCAACCGGTTTCAAAAGTGGCAGCATTGAGACCTCAAGTCCCATCACCACTGCAGAGCAGGCCCCTAGCAATCCGGCTCAGGAATTAGATGCGCTGGAAACCAGCGCCACCGCAACACTACAGGAAGAGCTAGAGAAAAAACAGCTGTAGGCGGCTCCACTCAAAAAATACCGAGCAAGGCTCGCCCCTTGAGGCATCGAGTGAAGCTCCCCCACTCTTTAACCCTGATCTGCAATCCGACTAGGCCAATACTCCTATCTCCGTTTAGGCTTATAGTAACAACCAACGAGTGGATGCCATTCACGCTTACATAGCGAGTATACCAACAACCACTTGCTGCATCGACTCGATGCAGGCCTAAACTCGAGTGAACCACTTGGCATTTTTGCTGTCTGCTTTGCATTAACCAATGCGCACACCTACTTTAACCACAATTTTAGCATCTGCTGGGACATGCCTGTCTGCACTGCTAGTTATAACTAGCTGCTCTTGGAAATCAGCCCCTGAAGCGGGTCTCGACGATCTGTCTATACGCTTTCAAGCGGCCAACCAAGCCCCCAGTATTGAACCCATGCTCGCGCTCTACTGCCTAACGGGCTGCGATACCCTGATGACCTCTCGCCTTAAAGGCGCGCTGGCTTACGAACTAGGCCTGCCGATCGAAAAGATCCAGTTTGAAGGACTCACTGGCGCCGCTGAAGAGACCATCGAATTCAGCTACAATGGCATCGCTTATGGGCCCAGCCTTGAACCTCGCTACAGGATGCGGGTGATCTATGATGTCGAAGATGGCTTCACCAGTATCTTCACCGTGGGGCAAAATAATCGCGGCGAATGGCAGATCATCTGCGCAAAACCGAAACCACCGCTGAAATATTAGCAGCACAGTTATCCACGGGCAAAGCAATCCGCGGAGTTGACAAGCAGAATAATTGGCAACAATTAGTGAGCTATGAAGATTATCGCATACTTAAAACCGACCTGCGGCTGGAGCATGGGCGTCCGCGCTATCATGAAGAAGCATGGCCTAGAATTCGAAGACCGTGATATCATCAATAATGCGGATCAATACGCTGAAATGGTCGAAAAATCAGGCCAGCCACTCTCTCCATGTGTCGAAATCGACGGTCACATGCTTGCTGACGTGAGTGGAGATGAAGTCGAGGCATACATGCTTAAAGAAGGCCTTGTCGCTGAAACTTCGACTGTTGCTGATGCTCCGACCAATGCTGCCTGCACCGATGAAGAACACGAGGCGATGCGTTCTAAAACGGTTCGCTTCTTTTAGTCGCACCAGCGAACGCCCCTGAACGGGGCGATGCTCAGAAAACTTGGCTCAGCTGTTTTTTCTGACATTAAAAACAGTTAGACGACTGCATATGAGCAAGTTCATATGCATGGGGAGTCATTTTCTCTAGACAGACCCACATCAATTACTACTTTCTCCGTTCCTTTTGGCTCTGCCCAATAAGCAAATTTTTTGCTCAAGACGCGCTCGCACCACTTGAAGACTACACTTTTTTAATATAATACTCAATTTAGACATGGATAAGACAACACTTCAGCCCAAGGCACAGGGTCTCTACGATCCTCAACATGAACATGAAAACTGCGGCATCGGCCTTATCGTCGATATGAAAGGTCGCAAATCCCATGACATCGTCAAGGGTGCGCTGGAGATCTGCGTGAATCTCGACCACCGCGGTGGTTGTGGTTGCGATCCGATCACCGGAGATGGTGCGGGTATCTTTATCCAGTTGCCGCACAATTTCTTTAAGAGCGTCTGCCAGTCAGAATGTGGATTCGACGTCCCTGCAGAAGGCGACTACGGGGTCGGCTTCGTTTTCCTTTCTCGCGACGACGAAGAGCGCAAGAACGAAGAAACCATCATCGAAGAAATTATCGCCGAAGAGGGCCTCAGCCTTATCGGCTGGCGCGACGTGCCTGTCCGCAGTGAGATCCTCGGCAAAGCGTCTAAAGCTTGCGAGCCGGTCATGCGTCAATTCTTCGTTGGCCGTGGCGAAGTATCAGCGGGCCTCGAGCTCGAGCGTAAACTTTACATTGTGCGTCGCTTGGCCACACATCGCATCCGCTACAGCGGCACTGATGAGGAAGCGCTCTTTTACATCAGCTCGCTTTCTAGCCGCACCATGACCTACAAGGGCATGCTCACTACAGAGCAGCTCGAGCACTACTTCCCTGACCTCTCAAACGAGGCAATGGACTCTGCACTCGCGCTCACTCACTCGCGTTTCTCAACCAACACATTTCCCAGCTGGCCTCGCGCACAACCGTTTCGCTACCTATGCCATAACGGTGAAATCAACACGGTTCGCGGCAATGAAAACTGGCTATACGCTCGCCAAATGCAGCTCGCTAGCGAGGTTTTCGGCGACGATCTTAAGAAATTACTGCCAATCATTCGCGAAGATGGCTCCGACTCACAGAAGTTCGACAACTGCCTAGAGTTCCTCGTCCTTTCTGGCCGAACCCTTGCACACGCGATGATGATGATGATTCCAGAGCCTTGGGAACGTCACAAAAACATGCCTGACTTCAAGAAGGAGTTCTACGAATTCCACGCCTGCATGATGGAGCCTTGGGATGGCCCAGCATCGATGGCGTTCTCAGATGGCGTCCAAGTCGGCGCGACACTCGACCGTAACGGCCTGCGCCCATCACGCTATTATGTCACATCTGATGACAAAGTCATTCTCGCATCCGAAGTCGGCGTTCTCGCAGGCGTTGAACCAAAGAACGTGGTCAAGAAGGGTCGTCTCGAGCCAGGTCGCATGTTTCTGATCGACATGGAAGCAGGCTGCATCATCGAAGACGGTAAAGTTAAAGAGGAAGTCTCCAAGCAAGCTCCATACGGCAAGTGGCTCGAAGAGAACCTAGTCAAGTCCGAGGATCTTCCAGAGCCAGAGACACTCATTGCTGATAATTACGAAGACATCGAAACACGTCAAAAAGCATTTGGCTATACCTTTGAAGACGCCCGCTTCATCCTCGGGCCCAGCGCAGAGGCGGGTAAACAGCCCCTCGGCTCGATGGGTAACGACGCGCCACTGGCGGTCCTCTCCGATCAGTCGCAGACGATGTATAATTACTTCAAGCAGCTGTTCGCGCAAGTAACCAATCCGCCGATTGACCCAATCCGTGAAGAGCTCGTCACTGCCAGCGTCACATTCATCGGCTCTGAGGGTGACATCACGCGCCCAGGCCCAGACAGCTGCCGTTTGGTCAAGTTCGAGTCGCCTCTCATTGACGACAAGCAACTTGCGCAGCTCAAAAGTATCAAGCTTGCTGGCTTCAAGTCTGCCAAGCTACCAATCACCTTCGAAGCTGCAGTTGGCGGCCTCGCTGAAGGTCATAACAGTATCTCCGAGCCGTCCATCTCAGGTAAAGGGCTCGAAGCCGCGCTTGAAAAACTGTTCGAAAATGCCGATGCCGCGGTTAACGACGGTGTCAATATTCTCGTCCTTTCAGATCGCAAAATTGGGCCTAAAAAAGCACCCATCCCTGCGCTGCTAGCAGTTGCAGGCCTACACCACCACTTGATCCGCAAGGGCACACGCACACGTGTCTCAATCGTGCTGGAGTCAGGTGAGCCACGTGAAGTGCACCACTTTGCACTCCTACTTGGCTACGGCGCAGACGCGGTCAACCCATACCTCGCCCTCGAGTCCGTTCGCTATATGATTGATCGTGGTGACCTCGACCTCGCTGCGGAAAAGGCCACTTCCAACTTCCTGAAGGCCAACCTCAATGGCGTGATTAAAACCATGTCGAAGATGGGCATCTCCACCGTAGCATCCTACCGCGGGGCACAAATCTTCGAAGCGATCGGCCTCAACCGAAACGTGATCGACAAATATTTCACCAAGACGGCATCGCGTATCGAAGGCATTGGCCTGAGCACCATCGCCAAGGAAGCCGGTATGCGCCACTCCAGTGCATTCGGTCTGCGAAGCGATGAGAAGGCTGCGGCCCTCGACCCTGGTGGTATTTATCAGTGGCGTGCAGGTGGCGAGCGTCACCTCTTCAGCCCAATGACGATTCATAAGCTCCAGCTCGCAACGAGCCAGGGCAGTCAGGCAGTATTCAAGGAATATTCGGACATCGTCAACGATCAGTCCAAAGAGATGTTCACTCTGCGTGGCTTAATGGACTTCAAGGTCGATCCATCTAAATCGATCCCGATCGAAGAAGTTGAATCTGCAAAGGATATCTTCAAGCGCTTCAAGACCGGTGCCATGTCCTATGGTTCGATCTCAAAAGAAGCACACGAAGCCCTCGCGATCGCGATGAACCGTCTCGGCGGCAAGTCGAACACCGGTGAGGGTGGTGAAGATCCCGATCGCTTTACACCTGATGAAAATGGTGACAGCCGTCGATCAGCGATCAAGCAGGTCGCTTCGGGTCGCTTTGGTGTGACGAGTAACTACTTGGTCAACTCCGACGAAATTCAAATCAAGATCGTGCAAGGCGCAAAGCCCGGCGAAGGTGGTGAGCTACCTGGCCACAAGGTGCTACCGCAAATCGCAAAAACACGTGGTACCACCCCAGGGGTGGGCTTGATCTCACCGCCTCCACACCACGACATTTACTCGATTGAGGATTTGGCGGAGTTGATCCATGATCTCAAGAACTCGAACCTGCACGCTCGTGTCAACGTGAAGCTCGTATCCGAGGTCGGCGTGGGCACCATTGCCGCTGGTGTTGCGAAGGCAAAGGCAGACGTGATTCTCGTCTCTGGCTATGACGGCGGTACCGGCGCCTCGCCCCGCTCATCAATCCAGCACGCTGGTGCGCCATGGGAGCTCGGCTTAGCTGAAACCAACCAAACCTTGTTACTCAACGACCTGCGCTCGCGCGTCGTGGTGGAAACGGACGGACAACTCAAGACAGGCCGCGACGTCGCCATCGCATGTATGCTCGGCGCTGAAGAGTTCGGCTTTGCCACTGCACCGCTGGTCACCCTTGGTTGCTTGATGATGCGTGTGTGCCACAAGAACACTTGCCCCGTTGGTATCGCCACTCAAAACCTAGAGCTTCGTAAGAAGTTCAAGGGCGGCGCCGATGCTGTTGTTAATTTCATGACGTATGTTGCTGAAGAGCTGCGCGAACTGATGGCTGAGCTCGGCTTCCGGACGATCAATGAGATGGTTGGCCGTGTTGATAAGCTCGAGATGAGTAGCGCGATCGACCACTGGAAAGCCAAGGGTCTGGACTACAGTAAAATCCTGTACCGCCCTGAAGTTGGCCCTGAAGTCGGCACTTACTGCACGATGAAGCAGGATCACTTGCTCGACAAATCACTCGACATCACCGAAATCCTTAAGCAAGCACAGCCTGCAATCGACCACGGTACTCCAGTCGAAATCAATCTGCCGATCATCAACACTAACCGTGTGGTGGGCACAATCACCGGTGCCGAGATCTCTCGTAAGCATGGCGCCGATGGCCTACCGGAAGACACCGTCAAGGTGAACATCCACGGCTCTGCCGGTCAGTCGCTGGGTGCATTCTGCCCGAAGGGTATGACGTTTACCGTGACAGGCGATACCAACGACTATCTAGGTAAGGGGCTCTCTGGTGCGAAAATCATCGTTCGCCCAGATCCAGAATCGCCTTTCGTCGCACACGAAAATATCATCACCGGTAATGTCTGCTTCTACGGTGCAACCAAGGGTGAAGCCTACATCGCAGGTATGGCCGGTGAGCGCTTTTGTGTACGTAACTCAGGTGCTGAAGCCGTGATCGAAGGTCTCGGCGACCACGCGCTGGAATACATGACTGGCGGCATGGTGATCAACCTCGGCACCACGGGACGTAACCTCGGTGCTGGTATGTCTGGCGGCGTCGCTTACGTTTATGACGAATCTGGCGACTTTGTACAACACAGCCTCAACCCAGATATGGTCAACGTCTACCAACTCATCGAGTGTGACGACGAAGACCTCGCATTAGTGAAGGGTAAGCTCGAGAAACACGTCAAGTACACTGGATCCGTCCGCGGCCAAGCAATTCTCGACGGCTGGCCTGACACTGCCGGCAAGTTCCTCAAGATCCTGCCACAAGATTACGAACGCGTACTTCAAGCGGTTAAACGCGCTGAAGCCTCCGGCCTCGCCGGCGACGAAGCCATCCAAGCCGCATTCGAAGAAAACGTCAAAGCGGGACACTAAAAGAGAAGGTAGAATTTAGGAGCTAGAAGTTAGATTACGATGGAAACTGAATCTCCAACTTCTAGTTACGAAAATCTCCTCGTTTGGCAAAAATCACATCAATTCGTTTTAGACATTTATCAAATGACACAACAATTCCCAGACTGCGAAAAGTTCGGACTGACCTCTCAGTTTCGTCGCGCCGCAGTATCCATCCCGGCAAATATCGTCGAAGGATACGGTAAACGTTCATCAGCTGATAAAGCACGATTCTTTAACATAGCACAGGGTTCATTAAATGAATGCCGCTATTACCTCCGACTCGCAGCCGACCTCGGCTACGCGAAAACAGAACAACACTTCACACAAATCAACGAAATTGGACGTATGTTACACAGCTACACGAAGAAAGTTCTTTCTTCAGTTAAATAGCTCCTAACTACTGCTTCCTAACTTCTAACTCCTTTTTTAAACTTATGGGCAAAGCAACTGGATTTATGGAATTTGAGCGCAAAACGATCGCGAATCGTGAGCCGCTCGAACGCGTCAAAGACTGGAACGAAATTCACGAGGATTTCGACATTGAGAAGGTGCAGACACAAGGCTCTCGCTGTATGGACTGCGGCACGCCGTACTGCCACACTGGCATGACTCTGGCTAATATGGCGAGCGGTTGCCCCATCAACAACCTCATCCCAGAATTCAACGACCTCGTCTATAAAGGCAAGTGGCACGAAGCCTATTTGCGCCTCTCGAAGACCAACAATTTCCCCGAGTTTACAGGTCGCGTCTGCCCAGCTCCTTGCGAGGGCTCTTGCGTCTTAGGTCTGATCGAGCCTGCCGTTACAATTAAGAATATCGAATGTTCTATCATCGATAAGGCTTGGAACGAGGGCTGGGTGACACCACAGCCTCCAGAAGAGCGCACTGGTAAAAAGATCGCGGTTGTTGGCTCTGGCCCAGCTGGACTCGCAGCAGCCGACCAGCTCAATAAAGCTGGGCATCTGGTGACTTTGTATGAACGTGCCGATCGACCGGGCGGACTACTCATGTACGGCATCCCCAACATGAAGCTGGAGAAAGATGTCGTCACTCGCCGCGTCGCGCTCATGGAAGCGGAAGGCGTGAGCCTCAAGTGTGGCGTCGAAATTGGTGTCGATATTTCCTCTAAGCAACTGATGGAAGACTTCGACTCCGTCGTTCTTTGCTGTGGCGCGACCAAGCCGCGCGATCTGCCGATCGAAGGCCGAGAGCTCAACAACATCCGCTATGCAATGGAGTTTCTGGGGCCCAACACCAAGGAGCTTTGGGATATCAAGGACGGCAAGTCAGAGCAGTTCAGTGAACTCGCCAAGGGTAAGAATGTCGTGATCATCGGCGGTGGTGACACCGGTACTGACTGCGTGGGCACATCGCTGCGCCATGGCTGCAAAAGCGTCGTGCAGCTAGAGATCATGCCGAAGCCACCCGCCGAGCGTGCGGCCAACAATCCTTGGCCAGAATGGCCGAAAACTTACAAGATGGACTACGGCCAAGAAGAGGCCGAAGCGATTCAAGGTGAGGATCCGCGCCAATATCTGGTCAGCTCCAGCCGCTTTTCCGGCGATGCCGACGGTAACGTCAAGGCAGTCCATATCCACAACATCGAATGGACCAGTGAAAACGGCCGCTTCATCCCAAAGAAGGTCGACGGCAGCGAGCGCGTACTCGAAGCCGATCTCGTCCTCCTCGCAATGGGCTTTCTCGGGCCAGAGGCCACCATCGCTGAAGAACTCGGTCTCGACCTCGACGCACGCTCCAATGTGCAAGCTGACTACGGCAAATTCCAAACTAGCATCGAAGGCGTCTTCGCCGCCGGTGACATGCGCCGCGGCCAATCCCTCATCGTGTGGGCAATCAACGAAGGCCGTGCGGCTGCGCGCGAGTGCGATAAGTTCCTGATGGGAACCACCAAGCTGCCGTAAGTAACACCTTCAAATTATCTTTCAAAAGCCGCATCATGAATCGATGCGGCTTTTTTGTGTCCGGAAAAGAAGCGTCGCGTGAGATAGACATTCCTGTCTGTCCCCACCACACCGCAAAAGTGAGATAGACATTCCTGTCTGTCCCCACCGCACCGCAAAAGTGAGATAGACATTCCTGTCTGTCCCCGCCGCACCGCAAAAGTGAGATAGACATTCCTGTCTGTCCCCACCGCTCCAATACCCCTGCCAAACCACAGGCAGGAATGCCTGTGTCACTTCGTCGCCGCCCCGCCACATAACCTGATTGAGGTTGACTTGCAGCGCAATTCTAGCCGTTTAGAAGCATGAATATCGTATGCCTTGACCTTGAGGGAGTACTCATCCCCGAAATCTGGATCGCGTTCGCGGAAAAAACCGGCATTGAAGCGCTCAAACGCACCACTCGCGATGAGCCCTGCTATGACACGTTGATGCGCTACCGCCTGGACATATTGGATAAAGAAGGCTTTAAGCTCGCCGATATCGAAGAAGTGATCGGCACCCTCGATCCGCTTCCGGGCGCTAAAGAGTTTGTCGAATGGGTCACTGCACAAACACGGCTGGTGATTCTCTCTGATACTTTCAGCCAATTCGCAGGTCCATTGATGGCAAAACTCGGCAATCCGACCCTATTCTGTCATGACCTTGTCATCGACGACAGCGGCCGGATCGCCGACTACAAGCTGCGCCTGCCCGATCACAAGCGCAAGGCTGTCGAAGCCTTCCGTGCGCTGAATTTCGACACGATCGCTGCTGGCGACTCCTACAACGATTTATCGATGATCGATTGCGCTGACGATGGACTCCTTTTCTGCCCGCCCGAACGTCTCACGACTGAGCGCCCAGAGCTCCCGGTTGCTCGCAATCATTCAGAGTTGCGGACGATCATTGCAGCCAAGCTTTAAGCGCGGGCTCTAGACATCTAACACGAACTTCTTAACCCACATGCTCGTACACACAGTCTGCTTCTGGCTCAAACAAACACTTGATGAGCACAAGATCACTGCATTCCGCAATGGCCTAGAGACTCTCAAAAACATCGAGTCCGCTGAAGCGGTTTATATCGGCAGCCCAGCAGCAACTGGCGATCGTCCCGTGCTCGATTCCAGCTATGATTTCTGCCTGACAGTGATTTTCAAAGACGTAGCAGCGCACGATGCATATCAGGTGGATCCACGCCACACTCACTTCATTAATCAATACAAGGATTACTGGGAAAAGGTCAAAATCTACGACGCGGATTAAATTATTCCTCACAGTTAAGACTGATTAAGGCGCATGCTTGAATCTTTTTGGAATCAGTTGCTCGCGACTAGCGGGATTGAATGGCTGGGTACGATTACGGGCATCATTGGTGTGTGGCTAACGATACGCGAACGCGCCGCGGCATGGCCGATTCTAATCGTCTGTTATGGGTGCTATGTCTTCATTTCTCTAGATGCGAAGCTGTACGCGATGATGTGTTCGCAAACCATCTTCATCGCAATTTCTGCCTATGGTTGGTATGAATGGCTCGCGGCAAAAACCGACGATGGTGAGCCATTAAAAATCTCCCACACACCTCTCAAAAAAGCCTTAATTGCGAGCGCTGTGTTAATTGCTGGCACCGCACTATTCGGCAGCCTCCTTTCAGGTTACACCGACTCGACTCATGCATATCTTGACGGATTTGCCACCGTCTGCTCATTCATTGCCCAGTGGATGCTGGCCCGCAAATACATCGAGACGTGGATCTGCTGGGTGCTATCAGACGTCATCTTCATCGGTATTTTCATCTCGCAAGGATATTGGATGAGCGCCTTCCTCTTTACCGTCTTCATCTGCCTAGCACTCCGCGGTTGGTTGCACTGGAAAAGCACGATCACGACCTCCACCACCGCAATCTAGACGCCCCAGCTCTCAAGTCTGTTCCTT
>Ga0222717_10001189_pt1 | contig 21589 bp, 13 predicted proteins | sample C33_18DmetaG_FD_165053 | JGI IMG/M metagenome (GOLD analysis project Ga0222717, IMG submission 165053) | Estuarine water microbial communities from San Francisco Bay, California, United States - C33_18D | ecosystem: Environmental > Aquatic > Marine > Unclassified | place: USA: California... | reverse complement strand
GTACGAGGTGACTCATACACTTCCCAATTTTTACCTTTTAGGCGTTTACCTGATTTGTCTTCACCTCTAGATTTAGATTTTAACCATAAAACCCCTACTCTATCAATTTTCTTACCATAACATTCTTCCCAACATTGGGCATATATTGCTCCTTGTAAGTCGTAAGTGGTTTGTAGATGGTTAGATGTTTTAAAGTCTATAATCCAGCGTTCCATTTTACCATCTATTTCAATTTCACATACTAAATCGCACGTTCCTGCTACTTTAATTTCATCTGAAAATAAATGTACTTCCGCTTCTATTAATGTTGGGTTATAAGTCTCCCAGAAATCTACAAATCTAAGGAACATTTGCCATACGTGGGCAGGCATTTTAGGGTTACCATCTTTATATAAAAATGTAATTTCTTCCCCATTTAACCAGTCTTCAATCATTTCATGGACTTGTGTTCCTTCTTCTGCTGCTTTTTTAACAATCCATTCCGCACTATAACCTACTTTTTTAAGCCAATCTTCAAAATATTTACCTTTTGGGTAAGAACTTAAAACATGAGTTACTGAGGGGTAATAATTACCATTACGTCTATAATACCTTGAATCAGGCATTGTAACTTGTTGATAATCATCTGAAATTTCTAATAATCTTTTGTATGATTTTTTGATCATATTGATAGTTTTTGTTCCATTAAATCATAGTAGGTTAATGGTAACGTTGTTTGTATTAGTTTTGTGAAATTTTCAAAACCCATTTCACTTGGATCCTTATCTTGTAAATCTACAAGATAGACTTCTTTGCCTTCTGCCATTAACTTTTCACAGAACTTCAAAGCTTGTTTGATCGCATCCCTATCTAATGCAATATAAATTTTATCTACTACAGATGTAACTATTTTTTTCATTAAGTTATTCTGTATATTTTTCCCTAATAAGGGAATTGCGTTTCTTTTTATAGCTAAAGCATCAAATAACCCTTCACATAATATAATAGGTACATTCCAATTAATCATATGTTCATTAGGTATTATATCTCTTGATACTTGTGGATTTCTATATTTAATATATGGTTCCTTCTCAAATGAGCGAGCAGTAAAGTAATTTAATCTACCATCTGCATCATATGTAGGAATTATAATCATATTTTTATATAAACCTGTTTTACAATAACCTATATTATATTTGAGAATATCGTATTTACTCACGTGTCTATTATTTAGGTACGCGAGCGCGTGTCTAGCCATTATATCGCTGTTATCAACGTTATTTAGGCTAATATATTCGTCAGGTAGTTTGATGGTTGCTACATCTACCTTTTCTGTGTATGAAGTATAATTTACTTCTTTACTTATAGTTTTAGCTTCACTTATTTTATCAGAAGAGGCACCTGCTTGTCTAAATAGTAAACTAATAGATTTACCTTTTTTACCACATACCCAACAATGCCAAGGGTTATGACCTTCTTTATTTTCAGTAAAATTAATTTCTAATTTGGGTTTATGGTGGTTACAGTGGGGGCATTTATATGCCATGTTACCTCGAGCAGTTTTTTTACCTGTGCCTAATACGGAATTAACTAATGTTACTAATGTATGATTGACCATAGTCCGTAATGTACGAATCTATTTTCGCTCAACCACAACATCTTCAAATATTTCTTCAGATAAATCTTTTGTAAAAAATTTACCTAAAATATTATCATTGAAAAATTCATCAGGTTTTTCTAGTACTTGGTATAACATTTGATATTTAATTTCAAAATAGGTTAAGGATTTTTTAGTAAGGCACATCTTTAATATAGTACGCTCAAACTCATCCTTTTTACCTTCTAATAGTAATTGTTTAATATCTTTTTGGGAACCATAGTATTTAAGCCAATCTGATTCTTTAACTATTAATTTATATGAAGGTCGTCTACCAACTACCCCAGTTAGAGCAGCAAGTTCTTTCTTACCTAGTTTTTTCTTTTGATTATGAAATAATACTTTCTTTCCAATATAAGATTTACCCGTAGGTTTATGTGTTGTTATATAGACAAAACCAAAGGTCTTATCTGGGAATTGAGTGATATCATTTATTTCATGTTGTTTGTATATCCAATTCATATATGTTATATTACACAAGGGTAAACATTAGTAACAACTCCTGAAGAGTTGGTAAGAACATAACTTAATGAATTTGATTTAATGTACCCAGCCCCAACATTAATAGTTCCCCCACTGTTAGTATAAATGGTATCATTAGTAGTTGGAAATGCTGCAGACCCATCATGGTAATATGTTGTATTTAAAGATTGATTACATATCTTTTTTGTTCCTGATTGTTGTGGGCTTCCTGTATAAGAAGTTCCATTAAAATACCCATAAAAATCACTATATGCGTCTGGTGGTAATAAACTTGCAGAATCTGCCATACCCCCTAGTGATATATTAGTGGCGGAAACACTAAGTGCATTTGCTATTTGGCTTCCGCTTATTGGTCCTGATGATGGTAATGATGGCATAATTATATATTTTTATTATAAATATTGTAAACCAAAATCCCTAATATTTTCAGAGATTATTTCTTTAAAATTTTGTGGTATGTCCTTTAATTCCCCTAATTCTAAAAACAAAGATTTCGATTGATCCCTTTTACCTATATACCATCCTGTAAATGCCTTTTGAAAATCAAATACAAAATCACCTGGGTATCCTATATCGTAAGTTAATGGAATATTTTCTTTACTATTATCCTTACCTAAACAAGCATACATATATGATAACATCCACTCTTTTTTATTACTATGCCATACACTTAAGTGATAATAAGCTTCTGGTCTATTAGGTGCATAGGCAATAGCAGCTTGAAGTTGTCCTTGTTCAAAATCAGGTCTTCTTGTAGTTATGTTTAATTGCTTCCACGTTTTTAAAAAACAATTATAAGCCATTCTAGGATCACTATCGTGTAATAGTTCAGCTGCTCTTAAAAAATAAGAATGTGCTGCTGCTCCTTGTCCTATTTTTTCATATTCTTCCCCTAATTTAGCATTTATATAAGCGTCTTGAGGTGTTTGAATATAGTTATGTAGTTGTTTTTGTAGTTCTTTCATTCTTCCCATTCTAATTTATCTAATAAACTTACTGGCATTTTTAAAGCGTATGCAGCATTATCCTGAAATCCATATGTTATAATAAAGTTACCATTTTTAATTGCTAACCCAGTATTAAACTCTATCATCGCATCCATAAATTTAAATTGCTTAGATATTGATTTTAAATTCCAATCTTTATCCCAAATTAAAAATCTATGGTAATAATGAGCATCTTTATGTCCTCCTGGGTGATGGAAGAAATCTACTTCATGGGTTATACAAATTCTATTACCTTCATTACCAAAAGGTATAACTTGAGAACTACCTCTAATACCTAAAGGCCCATTAAATTTTTCTTCTTTATTAATAACTGTTGTACTAGATACTTTATTTAAAATACCTTTTAGTACTACTTCTTTATATTTATCTTTTAAATTGACTTTAACTACCTCAACCGGATTAGACCATCTAACAAAATGAAAGGGCATATCCATAACGGGCATCCAATTTTTTTCTAAATAAGTATCCTTTGTTGGTGGATCAACTCTATCTCTGGTTAGTTCTATAGCATGGTCTTTTGTCCAATCAACTTCACAAAGTTCCATTCTACCTTCACCATTGGGTTTTACATCTCTTCTTACACCACATATGTAAAATTTACCATCCCATCGCATTACCCTAGCATCTTCTAAACCATGAAAATCCCATATAGGGGTAATATCATTTTTAGATGTATCTACTTTTTGATATGATTCTACCTCTAAAGTATCATCATTTAATTTACATAAGTAATTTCCTGTTATTAAATGAATATCATCTTCAGGATTTAGGTAAGATAAAACTCCCCATTTACAGTAAAAGTTTTGATTAAATTCTGCATGGTATAAAGTATAGTGAACATGTCTAATGTTGGCTAGTATATCTCCATTATCGTCTATAAAAACAGAAACATTGCAAAGACCAGTACCATCTGTTAATTCACTTGGTATTATAAGAGGGGTTATTGATCCTCCATTATCTAAAACTATTTTGGCTAAATTATTTATCATTAAAATTCATGAGTTTAATTTCATGTTATTATAATATAATAAAGATTTTTGGCTATACCAAATTTATTTTGATTCTAAGACTTTTATTTTATTTTTTAGTGAATCTATTTCTAGTTTTAATTCTTTTATTGCCTCAAGAAGTACAGGTGCTATACCTTGATGTCTCATTGATAACATACCATTTTCATTTTCTCTTACAAGTTCTGGTATTACCTTCTGTACATCTTGGGCTATAAACCCTACATCTTCTTTTATTTTTAGTACACTATCACTTTTTTTCCAATCAAAGGTAACACCTTGAAGTTTCATTGCTTTATTTAAAGCTGACTCAATAGGTTTTATGTTCTCTTTTAATCTGATATCTGATGGAGATCCATATGCTATTATATCTGCTTGTGCTGTTAATGTACCCGAACCACCAAATTCAAATCTTTCAGTACCACCATTTAACATAAAAATATCATCACCATCCCCGTTAATATAAGCACCACCTCCTACTTCATCTATATCTCCTATTCTGAAGGTTCCAGCAGTTGGACTTACTAAAAGACCACGATCTCCTGTATCTTCCACCTCTAAAATAGCATTTACATTTAATGTACTTCCATCAAACGTTAAATTAGCTTCACCTTGAATTCCTGCAGCATTTATAGCGGTTATTACTCTATTATTAATAGCTCCACTATATGTTGTTATACCTGCATTACTTCCTGTTGCACCTTTAGCACCTGTAGCACCTTTAGCACCTGGTCCTCCTACACCTGTAGTACCCTGTATACCTTGAGCACCTTTGGAACCTGGGGAACCTATACCTGTAATACCTTGAGCACCTTTAGCACCTGGTGCACCTTTAGCACCTGTAGAACCTTTATCACCACCTCCACCTTGCGAACCTGTTATACCTTGAGCACCTTTAGCACCTCCACCACCTTGTGAACCTGTAATACCTTGTGAACCTATCTCACCTTTTTGTCCTTTAGCACCATTACTTCCATTAACACCTTTTTGTCCTTTTTGTCCTTTAGCACCTTGTGAACCTGTTATACCTTGTGCTCCCGTAGCACCTTTAGCACCTTGAGAACCAGTTATACCTTGTGCCCCTGTTGCACCTTTCTGTCCCGTAGCACCTTTAGCTCCTTGTGAACCAGTTATACCTTGTGAACCTGTAGCACCTTTAGCACCTTGTGAACCTGTAGTACCTTGTGAACCACCGCCACCTTGTGCACCTGTTATACCTTGTGCACCTGTTGCTCCTTTAGCACCTGTTGCTCCTTTAGCACCTTGTCCACCCTGTGAACCTGTTATACCCTGAATACCTTGTGAACCTGTAGCACCTTTAGCACCTTGTGAACCTGTAGTACCTTGGGTACCTGTTGCTCCTTTAGCACCTTGCCCACCCTGTGAACCTGTTATACCCTGAATACCTTGAGCACCAGTAGCACCTTTAGCACCAGTAGCACCTTTAGCACCTTGTGAACCTGTAGTACCTTGAGTACCTGTTGCTCCTTTAGCACCTTGTCCACCTTGCGAACCTGTTATACCTTGAGCACCTGTTGCACCTTTAGCACCTTGAGAACCCGTTGTACCCTGAGAACCAGTAGCACCTTTAGCTCCTTGTCCACCTTGCGAACCTGTTATACCTTGTATTCCTTGTGCACCTGTATTTCCTGTATTTCCTTTTTGTCCTTTTTGTCCTTTAGCACCCTGTCCACCTTGAGAACCAGTTATACCTTGTATTCCTTGTGCACCAGTAGCACCCTTAGCACCTTGTCCACCTTGTGAACCTGTTGTACCTTGAATACCTTGAATACCTTGTGCACCTGTTGCTCCTTTTTGACCAGTTGTACCTTGTGTACCAGTTGCACCTTTTTGTCCCGTAGCACCTTTAGCTCCCTGTCCACCTTGTGAACCTGTTATACCTTGAGCACCTGTTGCACCTTTAGCTCCTTGTGCCCCAGTAGAACCTTTAGCACCTTGTCCACCTTGTGAACCAGTAAATCCTTGAATACCTTGAGCACCAATAACACCTTTTTGACCTGTAGTACCTTGTGAACCTGTAGCACCTTTAGCACCTGTTGATCCTTTAGCACCTTGTGAACCTGTAGTACCTTGAGTACCTACTTCACCTTTTTGTCCTTTTTGTCCTGTTGTACCTTGAACACCAATTTCACCTTTTTGTCCTTTTTGACCCGTTATACCTTGAGCACCTGTAGCACCTTTTTGTCCTGTTGTACCTTGTGAACCAGTATTACCTGTTGAACCTTTATCTCCTCTATCACCTGTAGCAACAAATGATACGATTACATCTTCATTATTTGAAAATGGTGATGCAGTAGATGATGCTTGTTCATCTATAAATACTGTCCACCAACCTGTATTATTACTTAAATCAGATATACTAAATAATATATATTGTGTAGCGTCTGTTCTATTTGATAATCTAACATGACCTTTAATAGCGGATGTAACAGAATCTATTGATTGTAAAAAATCGTCTATGTTACTGGCATTATCGTCAGTTGAGTCAATAAACATTTTTCCTGCTGTATTCTGAGTAGTAGAGTTTAATCTTACTTTACCAGTTCCTGGGTCAGCATCACTTGTACTTGAAGAAAATGTATAATCGAATGTAGCACCACCAAATGAACCATCTGTTCCTTGAGCACCTATTTCTCCTTTTTGTCCTTTTTGACCTGTTGTTCCTTGAGCACCTTTTTGACCTGTTGCTCCTTTTTGACCTGTAGTACCTTGAGTACCTGTTATACCTTGAACACCAATTTCACCTTTTTGCCCTTTTTGACCTGTTGTACCTTGTGTACCAGTTGCTCCTTTAGCACCTTGTGAACCTGTAGTACCTTGAGTACCCGTAATACCCTGAGCACCTATTTCACCTTTTTGTCCTTTTTGACCTGTTGTTCCTTGAACACCTATTGAACCTTTTTGCCCTGTTATACCTTGAGCACCTGTTGAACCTTTTTGTCCTGTTATACCTTGTGCTCCCGTAGCACCTTTAGCACCTTGAGAACCAGTTATACCTTGTGCACCTGTTGCACCTTTAGCACCTTGTGAACCTGTAGTACCTTGAATACCCTGTGCTCCTGTAGCACCTTTAGCACCTTGAGAACCAGTTATACCTTGTATTCCTTGTGCACCTGTTGCTCCTTTTTGTCCTGTAGTACCTTGTGAGCCTGTAGCACCTTTTTGACCTGTAATACCTTGAATACCTTGTGATCCTGTATCTCCTTTATCACCTTGTTCTCCTGTTATACCCTGAGCACCAATAACACCTTTTTGACCGGTATTACCTTGAACACCAATTTCACCTTTTTGTCCTGTTGTACCTTGTGTACCTGTTATACCTTGTATTCCTTGTGCACCTGTTGCTCCTTTTTGGCCTGTAGTACCCTGTGAGCCTGTAGCACCTTTAGCACCTTGTTCACCTTGTGCACCTGTTATACCTTGAATACCTTGAACACCAATTTCACCTTTTTGTCCTGTTGTACCTTGTGTACCTGTAGTACCTTGAACACCAATTTCACCTTTTTGTCCTTTAGCACCTTGAGAACCAGTTATACCTTGAATACCTTGTGCACCTGTTGCACCTTTAGCACCTTGTGAACCAGTTATACCTTGAGCACCTGTTGCTCCTTTTTGGCCTGTATCACCCTTAGCACCTTGTTCTCCTGTATCACCTGTTATACCTTGTGTACCTGTAGTACCTTGAGTACCTGTGATACCTTGTATTCCTTGAGCACCTGTTGCGCCTTTAGCACCTTGTGAACCTGTAGTACCTTGGGTACCTGTTATACCTTGAGTACCGGTTGTACCTTGAGTACCGGTTATACCTTGAATACCTTGTAAACCTTGTTCACCTGTTATACCTTGTGTACCTGTATTACCTTGAACACCAATTTCACCTTTTTGCCCTTTTTGACCTGTTTCACCTGTTATACCTTGTGTACCATCTTCACCTTTTTGTCCTTTTTGACCTGTTGTACCCTGTAAACCAGTAGCACCCTTAGCTCCTTGAGAACCAGTTATACCTTGTATCCCTTGTGCACCTGTTGCGCCTTTAGCACCTTGTGAACCTGTAGTACCTTGAGTACCAGTTATTCCTTGTATTCCTTGTGCACCTATTACTCCTTTTTGTCCTGTAGCACCTTGAGCACCTTTTTGTCCTGTTATACCTTGAATACCTTGAACACCAACTTCACCTTTTTGACCGGTTGTACCTTGAGTACCAGTTATTCCCTGTATTCCTTGTGCGCCTGTTGCGCCTTTTTGTCCTTTTTGTCCTTTTTGACCTGTTGTTCCCTGAAGTGATAGGTTTGATCTTTTATATATGTTCCCGTTGTTATCTAATACTAAGATATCATTTACTGTAGTTGTAAGGGGAGTTGAGGATAAATTTAATGTGTTTAGAGTTGCGTCTGATCCGCTAACTATAAGTTTCTTCCAGTTTGGCATGTTAATCTTTTTTATTATGGTTGGTTACTCAAATGAGTCCACTTCCGTTATGGCCTATAATATAGTTATACATATGAATGTAAGAAGAAATAGTCAATAAGACAAAATATGTTTTAAAAACTAGTTGTAAATTGATATATAATTGAAACAAAACCACTTCCAGGGTTATAATTATCCGAACCAAAAAAGGTTGTATTATTTGGGGTTGAAGTAATATATACCTTTTCTCCTAAATTCAGTTGTGAATCAACTTCATCTCCAGGTTCTATACCATTTTTAAAGATTTCTCCAGAAGTTACATGGGTATAAGTTATATATTTGTTAGTATTAAAACTAAAACTACAAACTGCCAATTGGGTTGCTGTTGAAGATTCTTCAAATTCAATAGTCCCATACGAGCTTAAATCAAAGGCAGTTGATAAAGGTAATTTATACAAATATGGACCAGCATCACCAGGAATGTTGGTAAACGCAGAAAAATATATATTTAATCCATCTTCATCAATTGTAAAAGCTTTACTAGTTACAGTGGAAATATTGCTATTTAAAGTAGAAAAAGCAACATATTCATCTTCAGTTGATGACATTGTAGATGTGTCCCAGGCAGTTGTAAGATTATATTGATATATACCTGTAGTAACCCCAGCTAAGCTGTTTCTCATTAGAGCAAATACTTTTGTACCTGTAGGGTTAAATTGAAAACCACCAAAATACTTATTAAGGGTAGTACCTGTAGTTGAAAATGTAATACCATCACTTATATCTCCTGTTGTATTGAAATCATATACATCTATACGTTTAGTATTATATGGAGCAAGAAATATTTCTGTTTGATCAGACTTAACATCTAGATCAGAAGAATTTACACTACTAGTAAAATGTGATGATAATGTAAAATCATCCCAGTCTATTTCACCACCAGATGACCCACCAATACCACTGGATTGTAGTACTCTAAAAAAGTTTATATTACTCATTTTATTTTTCTTCTCAGTTCGTCTATTTCACCTTGCTGTTCTTTAATAGCTTCAATTAATAAAGCAACTATTTTATCATATTTAACAGCTTTATACCCATTATCTCTTGTAGTAACTAATTCAGGTAATACAGCTTCAATTTCTTGTGCTATAACTCCTATATCTTCTCCTTTGTTACCATGTATAGTTTTTTCTTCTTCTTCTGATAGTGGGATCCAATCAAAATACACACCATTTATTTGTTTTACTTTATCTACGGCCCATGGAATAGGTCTTATATTTTCTTTTAATCTTTTATCTGATGAAGCAAATGCTACTATATCATTAGTTGCTGTAATCCTACCTGCTGTATTATTAATTGGAGCTCCAGTACCTACTCCCAATGATCCTGTAATAACAAATTTATCTGTAGTAACCAATCCTGATGCAGGTTGGTAATTAAAAGTATCTATAGATTTAATTGAATTGGAACCTGAATATGCTGCAAATTGATTACTTACACCTACTGAAGGGGATACTACTACTCTCTCACCTTCTACTGCCATTACACCTGAAGAAAATCTGCTTAAGACAGTATCTCCTAAATCAGCAAGTCTAATACTACTTCCTACATATAAATTACTACCATCAAATGTTAAACCTGATTCAGCTACCATTCCTCCACTACCATCGGATGTTAATACTTGATTATTAGATCCTGGGGTTGTTGGGTTAGTTCCTTGTGCACCTTTAGTACCTGTTATACCTTGAGCACCCTTTGTTCCTGTTCCAGTTATACCTTGTGCACCTTTTGTACCTGTTATACCTTGTGCACCTTTTGTACCCGTTATACCTTGTGCACCTTTTGTACCCGTTATACCTTGAGCACCTTTTGCACCTGTTATACCTTGTGCACCTGTTATACCTTGTGCACCTGTTGCTCCTCCTGGAATTGACCAGTAATAATTATTACCATCAAAATAAACTCCTAGTACATCTACACCACCACTTGTTGTTGTAGTTGTATATGTGGTACCTCCTATTATAACTGAACTTGCTGGTAATGTTAAATTATGAGTTGTTCCTGTTCCTTGTTTAACTAAAACTACACCTGTATCTCCGGCATTTATATTTGTTATAGATAAAGTTCTATTTCCTCCTAATGTTACTCTTGCATTTGAACCATTATTTAAATTCCATGTTATAGTAGAGGCATCTGCTAAAACTTGTTGTTCAATTTGAAGATTACCATCTAAATATGCTGTACTACCATCAAATGTAAAATTAGATTCAGCTACTAGACCACCACTACCATCTGATGTTAATAGTTGGTTATTACTTCCAGGTGCTGCTGGATTTGCACCTTGTGTACCTTTAGTACCTGTAATACCTTGGGCACCTGTAATACCTTGAGCACCTGTAATACCTTGAGCACCTGTAATACCTTGAGCACCTTTATCACCAACTTCTCCTACACCTGTAGTACCCTGTATACCTTGAATACCTTGTGTTCCTTGTGTACCAGTAATACCCTGTGAACCAGTTATACCTTGAGAACCCTTACTACCTGTTAAACCTTGTGTTCCTTGTGTACCAGTAATACCTTGAGTTCCTTGTGAACCAGTTATACCTTGTGTTCCTTGTGTACCAGTAATACCTTGAGTTCCTTGTGAACCAGTTATACCTTGTGTTCCTGTAATACCCTGAGTACCTTGTGTTCCTGTTATACCTTGTGTCCCTTGTGTTCCCGTTATACCTTGAGTACCTGTAATACCTTGGGTACCTTGAGTTCCTTGTGTACCAGTAATACCCTGTGAACCCGTTATACCTTGTGATCCTGTAATACCCTGAGAACCATCTGTACCTTGAATACCAGTTATACCTTGAGTACCATCTGTACCTTGTGTACCTGTAATACCCTGTGTTCCATCTGTTCCTTGAGTACCTGTAATACCTTGACTACCTGTAATACCCTGAGTACCTGTTGTCCCTTGTGTTCCTGTAATACCCTGAGTACCAGTTGTTCCTTGTGTTCCGTCTGTTCCTTGGGTTCCTTGTGTTCCGTCTGTTCCTTGAGTACCATCTGTTCCTTGAGTACCTGTAATACCTTGAATACCTTGTGTTCCTTGTGTTCCTGTTATACCCTGAGAACCAGTAATACCCTGAGCACCATCTGTACCTTGTGTTCCTGTAATACCCTGTGAACCTGTTATACCTTGAGTACCTTGGGTACCTGTAATACCTTGTATTCCTTGAGTACCAGTTGTTCCTTGTGTTCCATCTGTACCTTGTGTTCCTTGTATTCCTGTTATACCCTGAATACCCTGAGTACCTTGTGTTCCTGTTATACCTTGAGTTCCTTGTGTACCATCTGTACCTTGAGTACCAGTTATACCTTGAGTTCCTTGTGCACCAGTAATACCTTGTGAACCAGTTATACCTTGAGTACCTGTAGTACCTTGAGTTCCATCTGTTCCTTGTGTTCCTGTTATACCTTGAGTTCCTTGTATACCTGTTATACCCTGTGAACCAGTAATACCCTGTGAACCAGTAATACCCTGAGCACCATCTGTTCCTTGAGTACCCTGTGTTCCATCTGTTCCTTGTGTTCCATCTGTTCCTTGAGTACCAGTTGTTCCTTGTGAACCTGTAATACCCTGAATACCTTGTGTTCCTGTTATACCTTGAGTACCCGTAGTACCTTGAGTACCATCTGTACCTTGTGCTCCATCTGTACCTTGAATACCAGTTATACCTTGAGTACCAGTTGTTCCCTGTGAACCTGTTATACCTTGAATACCTTGAGTACCTGTAATACCCTGTAAACCTTGTTCGCCTGTTATACCCTGTAAACCTTGTTCACCTGTTATACCTTGTAAACCTGTTATACCTTGAATACCTTGTGAACCTGTTATACCTTGAATACCTTGTGTTCCTGTTATACCTTGAGAACCGGTTATACCTTGAATACCTTGTGTTCCATCTGTACCTTGTATACCTGTAATACCCTGTATACCTTGAATACCTACTTCACCTTTTTGTCCTTTATCTCCTCTATTACCTACAGTTGTAAATGATATAATTATATCTTCATTGTTTGTAAATGGGTTTGTAGTTGATGATGATTGTTCATCTAGATCTAATGACCACCACCCAGTATTATCTGTTAAATCTGATATTGCAAATAGTATAAATTGTGTAGCGTCTGTTCTATTTGCTATTCTAATATATCCTTTTATTGCTGATGTTACAGCGTCTATAGATAAGAGGAATGATTGAATTGAAGTACCATTATCGTCCGTAATATCTACATACCCAACAGTAGAAGCGTTTTGTGTAGTATTATTTAATCTTATTTTACCAGTTCCAGGATCTGCTGCTGCTGTTGATGTATCAAAAGTATAATCAAAAGTAGCACCACCAAAAGCACCATCTGTACCTTGTGTTCCTTCTTCACCTTTAGTACCTGTTATACCTTGTGTCCCTTGTGTACCAGTAATACCCTGAGCACCTGTTATACCCTGTGAACCAGTTATACCTTGTGCTCCTGTTATACCCTGTGAACCAGTTATACCTTGAGTACCTGTTGTTCCTTGAATACCAGTAACACCTTGTGTACCTGTAGTACCTTGAGTTCCATCTGTTCCTTGTGTTCCGTCTGTACCTTGAATACCAGTTATTCCTTGTAAACCTGTTGTACCTTGAGTACCATCTGTACCTTGAGTACCTATTATACCTTGTGTTCCTTGTGTTCCTGTAATACCTTGAATACCTTGTGTTCCTGTTATACCTTGAGTACCCGTTGTACCCTGTGTTCCTTGTGTTCCTTGAGTACCTGTAATACCTTGGGTTCCATCTGTTCCTTGAGTTCCATCTGTACCCTGTGTTCCTGTTACACCCTGTAAGCCTTGTTCGCCTGTTATACCTTGTATTCCTTGAGTTCCATCAGTTCCTTGAGTACCATCTGTACCTTGAGTACCAATAATACCCTGAATACCTTGTGAACCAGTTATACCTTGTGAACCAGTAATACCCTGAGCACCTGTTATACCCTGGGCACCTGTAGTACCTTGAGTACCATCTGTTCCTTGAGTACCATCTGTTCCTTGAGTACCATCTGTTCCTTGGATACCCTGTAAACCTTGTTCACCTGTTATACCTTGAGCACCAGTTATACCTTGTGGTCCTTGAGTACCTTGTATACCCTGAGCACCATCTGTACCTTGGGTACCTGTAATACCTTGAATACCTTGTGTTCCTTGTGTTCCATCTGTTCCTTGCGTTCCATCTGTACCTTGTGTTCCGTCTGTTCCTTGAATACCAGTAACACCTTGTGTACCTGTTGTTCCTTGTAAACCTGTTATACCTTGAATACCCTGAGCACCATCTGTACCTTGAGTACCTGTTGTGCCTTGTGTACCATTAGTACCTTGGGTACCTGTTACACCTTGAGAACCCGTTACACCTTGAGAACCAGTAATACCTTGTGAACCAGTAATACCTTGAGTCCCGTCTGTACCTTGTATTCCTGTTATACCTTGTGCTCCATCTGTTCCTTGTGCTCCATCTGTACCTTGAGTACCTGTTGTACCCTGAATACCTTGAATACCTTGTGATCCTGGGACTGTTGAATCTTCACCTGTTGTACCTTGAGTACCCTGTGTTCCTGTTATACCCTGAGAACCTGTAATACCTTGTGAACCTGTAATACCTTGGGCACCATCTGTACCTTGAGTACCATCTGTACCTTGAGTACCCTGAGTACCATCTGTACCTTGTGTACCAGTTATACCTTGTATTCCTTGTAAACCTTGTTCACCAGTAATACCTTGTGTTCCTTGAGTACCATCTGTACCATCTGTACCTTGTGTACCTGTAATACCTTGTGCTCCTTTAGCACCAGTTATACCTTGTGCACCATCTGTTCCTTGTGTACCATCTGTACCTTGAGAACCAACTTCTCCTTTTTGTCCTTTTAAACCACTTGTACCTTGAGTACCATCAATTCCCTTAATCCCTTGAACACCTTGAGTACCTTGTGTCCCAGTTATACCTTGAATACCTTGAGAACCAGTAATACCCTGTGTACCTGTTGTACCTTGAGAACCTGTTATACCTTGTATACCTTGTGCCCCATCTGTACCTTGAGTACCAGTAATACCTTGAATACCTTGAGCTCCTTTATCACCTGCATCACCTGTTACTTGAAAAGAAACTATTATGTCATCTCCATTAGCAAATGGACTTGATGTAGAAGATGCTTCTGAGGTTATAGTTAAAATGTACCAGGTATTTGTATCTTGTCCTGCTACTGCAGTAATTTGATATAATATAAAATCGTTAGTATTACCTTTTTCTGATATTCTAACGTGTCCTTTTATTGTTGAAGAAGCATTATCAATAGTTGTCATGAATTGAACAATGCTATTTCCATTGTCATCCGTTGCGTCTAAATATAAGCTTGTTGCGGCATTTTGAGTTGAATTATTTAATTGAACAATTCCTGTGCCTGGGTCTATTGGGGGAGAAGGTACTGTTGTACTAAATGTATAATCAAAGGAAGCACCTCCAAAATTACCTGCTGTACCTTGAGCACCTTGTATACCTTGAATACCTTGTGGGCTTTGAATACCTTGAATACCTTGAATACCTTGTGCTCCTGTTATACCTTGTGCACCTTGAGCACCTACTTCTCCTATACCTATAGTACCTTGTATACCTTGAGTACCCTGTACTCCGGTTATACCTTGAATACCTTGAGTACCATTTCCACCTGTTATACCTTGTGCACCAATTATACCTTGTATACCTTGTGCTCCTGTTATACCTTGTGTTCCAGTTACACCTTGAGTACCTTGGGTACCATCTGTTCCTTGTGTTCCGTCTGTTCCTTGAGTACCTGTAATACCTTGAATACCCTGGGCACCCTGAGCGCCTGAAGCATTATCTATCCATTGTGAACCTGATACTGTAGAGGATAAAACTTGTCCTAAAGTACCTACGTTTCCATCTGTATCGTGAATTGATTGGGAGACTAAAAGAGACCCACTAATATTTGTATCATTATCTACCCCTAGGGTATTTAGTAAAGCATCTGATCCGCTTACTATTATTTCTCTCCAATTTGCCATATTGTATTATATATAATGATAAATATTAAAAGAATATGGTTAATCAACTTCTATAGGTGGAGGAATGGGTTGAGAATTTAGATGTTCTTCGATTTGTGTTATTTGATTTTGGAGTTTAATTTGTAAAGTTCCAATAAACATAGCGTCTACTCCCTTAATACTAATTTCTTTAATTCCTACTAATAAAGCTTTTATTTCTCTTAATGATAAGTCTTCTAATGTGTATATATCCATAACTATTTATTTTTAAATTTTTCTAAATCAAGATACATTTTTTGTAGTTTTAAAGTTAAACTATAAATTTCTTCCATTTCTTCCCCTGTAAAGGTTGATTTCCGGATTATATTTAACATAAATAATATCTCTTTTCTAGTAAGAATTGGCAGACCCGATAATGGGTCTGCCTCTCCTATTCTTGTATTACCTGCTTTGAAACCCATTTACTTATTCTTATGAATAAATGTAAATGTCTTCGTTATCTGCTATAAATATGTTACCTTTTTTCTGGTATTTAGCTACTACTGCTGTAGGAACATTTATTCCTGTTGCACCTTCTACTACAGCTGCCATAAATGCATCTGGTGTATAAGCTTCTGTACTTGGATCAAATGATCCTGTCATACTCCATCTTGTAGTTGCTGCGTCATAAGCAAATGCTTCACCATTTGTAGGACCATCTTGTTGTACTACAATACCACCATCTCCAACTGCTGTTGAACCTGATGCCATTCTAATAAATCTATCAGCTACGTCTAAGTTTTGTGTGTTTTGGAAACTTGCTGTACCTGCAACTGTTAAGTTACCTGATACTACTGCATTTCTTCCAATTTGAACATCTCTTGTTATAGTTAAATCCTGTCCAATTGTTACATCATCTGGTAAACCAATTGTTAAAGCAACATTTCCACCAATTGCTTGAGCGGAACTATCTGATACTGTAACTTCGTTTGCTGTACCTGCGAATGTTGCAGTTGCGTTACCTTGTACTGCCGTGTTAGCAGTTGAACCATAGTTTACTGCAATTGTTGGAGATGAACCTTCACCTGTATTGGATCCAATTGTTACACCAGTTCCAGATCCAAGTGTAGCAACATAGTTACCTGTTGTATCTGTTCCTAAAGCAACTGAGTTTGCAGCAACACCTGCTGCTTCTGTTGCAGTAGCGGCGTTACCTGTTGTATTTTGATTAAAGGTTGGGAAAGTATTTCCTGCACCTGTTAAATCTTTATTTGTTAATGCTTGTGTAGCAGCTAATTGAACAATATTACTATTTGTAATACTTGCTATTTTAGTAGCTGTATCAGCATTACCAGTTACATCACCAGTTAAATCACCTACAAATGCTGTAGAAGTTACACTTGATAGACCTGCAATTGTTGTTGCTGTAGCACCTAGATCAATTTCTGTTGAACCTACTGTTACACTATCGTTTGTAAGAGCACTATTTGGAATTCCTGATAAGTTAGCTTCAACTACACTAATACCACTTGCACCTACTGAAATTGTACTATCTGCTGCTTCAACTGTAACTTGTATACCTGCTGTTCCTCCATTATAAGAGAAATCTGCGATACCATTACCATCTGTTAGTGGGTTAGGAACTGCATCAGATCCTGATACTACTCCTGTACCAGCTAATATTGTAGCTGCTGTAATTGATCCTCCTAATGAAATATCATTACCTGCAATTGTAATACCATCGTTTGCTAACATTCCGTTAGTAACACCTAGTGCTTTTACTCTTAGAGTATCTGTAGCTATTTCAAGTGAAGAATCATCTACGTTTACTGCTAATGCTGTACCAGCACCACCTGATAAACCTGCTCCTGCTACTGAAGATGCAATTTGAGTTGCAGTAATTCCTGCATCTGCTACTTTAACACCACTTGCTCCAACATCTAATGTTGAACCATTTGCTTGTACTGCAAATGTTGCTGCTGCTGCTCCATCGTAAGGACCACCTGATAAACCATTACCTGATGTTAAATCTGGTAAGTTAGTTGTTCCTGTGAAATCACCATTAAATGAACCAGTTGCACTTACACCTGTTAATGTTAAGCCTGCTATTGTAGCTGCTGTAGCACCTAATGATACTGATGTAGATCCTAGTGTTACTGCACTATTTGATAATTGTGCATTTGTAACGTTTGCTAAAGCACCACCTAATGTGATAGTTGGATCAACAGTATCTCCATCTGAAGTTAATGTTAAACCATTTTCATTTCCAGTTGCTGATACAGTTTGTACTGTACCTGAACCTAATCCAGTTGCAGCAATACTAATTGCTCCTGCTGTGTTTGTTACTGTAATATTTGAACCACCAGTTAAAGTTGCTAATACTGGATCTGCTCCTGTACTACCTATTATTAATTGACCATTCGTAGCTTGACCAAGAGACGTAACCGCTCCTGTTCCACTACCTACAAGTACTCCACCATCTGTAAGGGTTGATGCACCTGTACCACCCGATGCTACGGGTAGGGCTGTATCTAAGGATAATGCTGATAAATCAGCTGATGATCCGGATACGATTACTTTTTTCCATGTTGCCATTTACTTTTTGTTTTTTTTGTGTTAATTAATGTTACATTTATACATACGATAACCTATTTTTTTATTTAAAATTTTTATGTTTAATCTTTAAATCCTATATAAGCAGATGATGTAGTAAAATACAACCCACCTTCAACTGCTGTTGGTGTTGAACCATCAGGTTGAACTCTAAATGTAGCTATACCCTCATCACTTATTTTAAATAAACTTTGTGTGGGTGCTAATTCACTGTTAATTAGGAAATTTTTACTATCACCTAAGGATACAATACTACTACCTGTTACACTTAAACTACCAGTTATTTGAGCTGATCCTGTAAATGGGAAAACTGCTGAAGCTGATATTAATGTTGCGAATATTGATCCTACTGCTGTTTGATAACCTGCTAAACCTAATCCTTGACCACCATCAATATCTTGGAAACCAGCTATGGTTATAAGGTCATTTTGAATTTCGGATACAAGTAAATCACTTCCCCCTGCTGAAATTTGTGTTCCTTCATCTTCTATAAATGAAGGTAAAGTATCGCTTGCGGAAGCAAAGAAATTAATATTTTGTGAAGAATTTCTACTTACTATTTTTGTAATTTTGTACTGACCATACAAACCTTTAATTGTAGATGAAACACTACCTGTATAAGCTAAAGGAGCAGCTATACCCCATGCTGGTAAATTTGAATCATAATCCGTATCTTCTGAACCTGTAATTGCTCTTGCATCAGTAGGATATCCATCTCCTATTTTTGTAAAAGAAGCGGAAATAAATAAATATTGTCCTTTAGGTGGTCTAATTCTTGCAAGTGAACTTGTACCATTAGCAATAGCATTTTGATTAACTGTTATAGTATCTCCTGATATATCCGTAATAATAGCATCACCAGAAAGTTTACCACTTGCTACTATAACCATTCCAACCATTAAGTCAGAAAATTCTAAGGGGCCTAGAGTAACAACACAATTCTGTATTGTAGGTTGTCCTGAAACAAAATCTCCAGTAATCCTAATATCATTAGGATTTTTTTCAAATGAAATAAAATCATTTGAACCATCATATCCTAAGGATGCAAAATTTATTATAGGTGTAGCCATTTATACTATATTTTTTTTAAATATTAATCTATTAAAATCTTATTGTCGTCATTACTTCACTAAAATTACCAACACCTGATAACCCGATGATGTTAAAATTAGAACCTAAATTGAAAGAAGTATCAATAGTTATATTACCAGAATTTCCAGTACCATCAAAGTTTTTACCTTCTACTGTAATTAGATTTATACTTGTTTTATCACTATACCCACCTACTCCTTCATTTAGTCCTGCAGGTACTGTTATAGAATAATCATCTTCTTGGTTACTAGAATATATTGATAAATTACTTAATTGGGATGAACCATTTAATCCTCCTGGAGCTAAAATTGATAAAGCTGTAATATTCCCTCCAGATTGGGTAACTGTTGTACCAAATAAAGTTCCGTAAACAGCTTCACTACCTGAAGTTCCACCTGTATCGGCACAAGTAAAGGTAAATGTATTTGTTGTTGCTGCTGTAATATCGGCTACTTGGTAATCTACATTAGCTGCTCTAAGTACTACTTTATCTCCAACACTTAATCCATGAGAGTTAAAAGTAACAACCATACTAGTTGATGTTCTAGCCCATGCTACTGTAAATAAGTTTGTAGTTGCTGTTGCATATATTTTATAATCTGTACCTGAAGAATCAACTAAATATCTATATTGTGTGTTATATACATTTCCTGATCCACCACCTGAACCTTCTGTTCCTTGTATACCCTGAATACCTTGTGCACCTGTTATACCTTGTGATCCCGCACCTGTTATACCTTGAATACCTTGTGTTCCAGTTATACCTTGAGCACCTGTTATACCCTGTGCTCCTGTTATTCCTTGTATACCTTGTGATCCTGTTATACCTTGTACACCTTGTATACCTTGTACACCTTGAGCACCTTGAGGTCCTTCTACAGTTGAATCTTGACCAGTTATACCTTGTATACCTTGTATTCCTTGTATTCCTTGTATACCCGTTATACCTTGTGTTCCAGTTATACCTTGTGATCCTGCACCTGTTATACCTTGAATACCCTGTACACCTTGAGCACCTTGAGGTCCTTCTACAGTTGAATCTTGACCAGTTATACCTTGAATACCTTGTACACCTTGAGCACCTTGTGCTCCATCATCACCATCACTTCCTGTTATACCTTGAGCACCTGTAATACCTTGGATACCTTGTGCTCCATTATTACCATCTGTACCTTGAATACCTGTTATACCTTGTATACCTTGTGCACCTGTTATACCTTGTATACCTTGAGAACCATCTGCACCTGTTCCATCAGTACCTTGAGTACCTTGTATACCGGTTATTCCTTGTGCTCCTGTTATTCCTTGTATACCTTGTGTTCCATTAGTACCATCCGTACCTTGAGCACCTTGTGCTCCATCATCACCATCACCTCCTGTTATACCTTGAGCACCTGTAATACCTTGGATACCTTGTGATCCTGCACCTGTTATCCCTTGTGTACCTGTAATACCCTGAATACCTTGTGTACCAATTGTTCCCTGTATACCTTGTGAACCTAATCCACCAGATATACCTTGAGTACCTTGAATACCTTGAATACCTTGGCTACCATTTGTTCCTTGAATACCTTGAGTACCTTGTGTACCTTGAATACCTTGAGCACCTTGTGAACCACCAGCGGGTGCACCTTTAAACAGTTCCCCATCTGAACCTATTAATACCATAGGATTATTTAATTCAGCTCCTGAAGCTGCGTTTTCTTCTACTCCCTTTAAAGCTACAGAGCCTGTAGTTTTAAAAGATCCTGATATTTCTACTGATCCTGAAAGATTAAATTTTGTAAATCTATTATCTGTGAAGGCATCAACAATTTGTTTTACTTGTGCTGCCTCTACTGTTTGTCCTGTTACTATTCCTGAGGGACTTAATGAGGATGGTTCTACTGCCATGGTATATGAGTTTTAATTTTGTTATAAATATATAAAAGGTTATTGTCTATCAATGTTTACTAAAATTGTTGTATCAGTAGTTCTTGATGTGGGAAGAGGTTGTGCCATTTTCCCAATTGCTACTAATTCATTATTGTTATTGTATAAGCCTACTGTTGTAACATATGGGGAAAAATATGATCCCGTGATATATGAATAAACAGTACCGTCATTGCTAGAACCTGATATAGTAGAAGGATTTTGAGAATAATTAAAATCATTTTCTGCTATAGTACATTTATATTGCGTCTCATAAATAGTAAAAGAGGATGAAAAAGATACGGTTATATCAACAGTATTTATAAGATTTTCAACATCGTTATTC
>Ga0222717_10001186_pt1 | contig 21608 bp, 19 predicted proteins | sample C33_18DmetaG_FD_165053 | JGI IMG/M metagenome (GOLD analysis project Ga0222717, IMG submission 165053) | Estuarine water microbial communities from San Francisco Bay, California, United States - C33_18D | ecosystem: Environmental > Aquatic > Marine > Unclassified | place: USA: California... | reverse complement strand
TCGATTGAGTTTGGTGGTAAAACATACAAAGTAAATAAAGCATACGACGTATCAAGAGATGAAAAGAATGTAATCAACCTCCCTATTACATCGGATACAAAAAATAAAAATGCCTCACTAAATATTTTTAAAAACTCCTCGCAGCAGGCAATAAGTTCTCCTGCGATTTTTAGAAATATTGAATTTGATACTTATGTAACTATCAAATTTATAGATAATGAGAATTTTAAATTAATTTTTAGAAGAAATTATGGAATTCTAATAATGTGGATTGGCCTAGCTTTAAGCACAATGTCTTTTATACCTAAGATTGTAAAAAATGAAAAGTAAGTCTTTGCTTGTTTCTTTAATTGTAATCTTACTTCTAATTCCCTTACTCTATGAAAATGACGAATCGAGATTTGAGAAATGGAGTAAAAATTTACTATGCCCTGTGTGTCAGGGTGAGACTATTTATGATTCACCATCTGAATATGCTGATGATATGCGTTTAGTATTACAAGATCAAATTAATAACAACTTATCTGATCAAGATATTTATAACTATTGGGTATCAAGATTTGGGGAAAGAATTATCACCAATCCACAAAATAAAAACTTTGAGATCGTAATCATCCCATTGTTTGTATCTTTATTGTTTGTTTTATATTTTTTAAATAGGATTAAAAAATGAACAAATGGGTCCTCTCTCTTTTTGCTGTGTTTAGCCTCTTTATAGTGATTTTTGTGAATTTGAACAATAACTCTGATGCAAATATAAGAACTAACACTGAACTTGATAATGTTAGTAATGCAGAAATGGAATTAGTGATTGAAGAAAATCCTGATATTTTTCCCATGAGAGTAGCTCTCGCAAACAGATATTTTGATACAGTTGACTACTCAAAAGCACTCCCTCACTTCATGTATGTGGCTGAAAATAGTACAGATGTTGAATTGAAAAGCTATTCACTTGCACAGATTGCCTGGATGGTTTATGAATCTGGAAATAGAGAAGTTGCAATCAATTATTTAAATGAATCAATTTCTATTAATCCTAGTTCAGTAATCTCAAATTCTTATTTAGGAGTATTGTACTTACAAGAACAATCAACGCAATCAAAGGGTTTGGATATGATTAATAATCTCTTGATTGGTGATAATCTCTCAGAAGAAGACAGAAGCTTTCTAGAAGGAATTATTTCAAACTATGAAAGTTAAACTTTTTGTAATCATTTTTCTTTTAACATGTTGTGCAGGTACATCTGTCAATGAAGAAAGTATTCAAATAACTGACTCAGATTTAAATGCATTGGAAAATCTCGAACCAGATAAATCTACTAATTTAACCTCTGATTTTCTTATAGTAAATTTTTGGGCATCATGGTGTTTAGAATGTATAGAAGAACACGAACTTCTTATTTCGTTAAATGAAATTGATTCCTTTAAGGGTCGGGTTGTATTGATTAGCTTTCAAGATAATGTTTCAAATTCAACAGATTTTCTAAATAAATATGGTTATGGTGAATTGACTTACCTTGTAGATAAAAAAAGTAAGTTTGCAATTAATTCTGGAGTATTTGGAGTACCTGAGACCCATATTATTAAAGAAGGGAAGGTAATTAAGAAATATATTGGCCCACTCTCTTTTCTTGACGTAGAAGAAATTATAATTTTATATTCATAACCATTAAATTCTGAGGTAAAGTTAGTTTGAGATGGATAATCGCGATTTATCGAGGAAAGTCCGGACACTATAGAGCAGAGAGCTGGGTAACTCCCAGGCAAGTAATTGACGGAAAGTGCAACAGAAAATAAACCGCTTATCAAGGTAAGTAAGGGTGAAAAGGTGGTGTAAGAGACTACCAGTAATTTAAGTGATTAAATTAGCTTGTAAACCCCTCTCAGTGCAATATCAAGAAGCAATTAGCTTGCTCGGCTTTTAATTGCGGGTAGATAGCTAGATGTATTTGGTAACAAATACACAAGATGGATGATTATCTTACATTAATTTGTAAACAGAATCCGGCTTATAGTCTCATAAGACCTGGGTGTCTCTTTTAGAGGCACCCACCTAAATTGGATTGTTTGTTAATCTAATATAATGACAAAATTTTCTTATTTTTTAGGTTCAGAACAATGGCAACCAGAAGTATTAATTAAACATGCAAAACTAGCAAAAGAAGCTGGGTTTGATATGGTTACTATATCAGAGCATTTTCATCCATGGGTTGACGACTATTCAGCATCAAACTTTACATGGTCAACTTTAGGAGCTTTAGCAAATAGTACTCCTGAATTAGACCTAGGAACAGGTGTAACTACTCCACTATGGAGAATGCATCCTGGAGTTGTTGCTCAAGCATCAGCAACTATAGATAGGTTGACTAACTCTACTTTTCATCTTGGTGTAGGTACGGGTGAAAATATGAATGAAGGACCCTTAGGCTATACTTTTCCAAAATATGATGAAAGAGCTTCCAGGATGAAGGAAGCGTTAACTATCATAAGAAGATTGCTTGATGGTGAAAAACTTGACTTCGAAGGTGAATTCTATAATACAAAAGGTGCTAAATTGTACTCTCCCCCTGTTAGTAGTGTTCCAATATGGCTTGCAGCTGGTGGGCCAAAATCATCAATGCTTGCAGCAGAATATGCTGACGGACTAATGATTAGCGTTAAGAATCCTGAGGATGCATATGAACGGGTAATTAATCCAGCAAAGACAAGGACTGATGAGCTTGAAAAATCAAAATTAAGAGTACACACATATAGGTGGACTATGTTTGCAGATAATGATGAAGATGCATGGGAATCACTAAAATCATGGAGGGGTTTACGCGCACCAAACAGACTTCAAGAAATTGATCCCCAGGCATTACGAGAGCAAGCTGATTCTTTACCAAAAGATGAAATAATGTCTAAATTCTCAAGAGCAGGGACTGTTGATGAGTTGGTAGACATATATTCACCTTTAGTTAATGAATTTGGTTCTGAAATTGTTACAATCCAGATCTCATCTGTAAACCAAGAAGAGACAATTAAGCTACTTGGTGAAGAATTGCTTCCAAAACTTAAAAAGTAAATTGTTGTCCTTATTTTTCATAGGGTCTGTAGGAGGATTTCTTTCTGGAATATTGGGTATAGGAGGTGGCGTAGTATTCGTTCCCCTCTTAACATACTTTACCGATCAAGATTTCAAAGTTAATACTGGAATATCTTCTATGGCTGTAGTTTTTGTAGCTACAACCAGCAGCATCACATATATTTCAAATGGGCAAACATTTTCAATTTATATTATTTATTTAATATTAGGTGGAATTATTGGCGGGTACTTAGGAAGTAAGCTCACTTTTTCACTAGATACAAAGACTTTACAAAAGATATTTGCATTATTACTTTTACTTGTTTCGTACAGAATGATGTTTTCAAACGGGTTTTCATCAAGATTTGAAGAAAATATATTTCTATATATTTTGATTGGTATTTTCTCAGGTATTCTTTCAGGACTCTTAGGAATTGGTGGGGGTATTGTAAGAATTCCTTTACTAATCTTTTTTGGTGGGTTAGGAAATCTTGTTGCCCAGGGGTTCTCTCTAATTGCTACAGTACCAACAGCATTGACTGCAGCCTACACAAAATTAAAAAACGATAAAGAGTTTGCCAAAAGGGGTTCTATTGTTGGAATATCCGGTATATTAGGTTCTGTTATTGGGGGAAATTTAGCTTTTAACTTACCTCAGGAACTTTTGAATACTTCCTTTGCTCTTTTTTTATTACTAGTTAGTTTAAATATGTTATTTAAAACTTCTAAATAATCCCATGTGAGAGAAATTTTTTTATAGAAGAAAAGTTTTTTAGCTTAAAAATTAGATAAGTAATACCAAATATTTCGAGAATTAAATTAGTAGATAAAGTTTTCACGTTAATTTCATTAGATTCAAATGGTAAAGGGAAAAGAAATGTCGACTGGTCTAGCCACATAAAATCTAAAAATAAATGTAGATAAAGACCTATTGAAAAAAGTAGAAGGTTTTTTCTATTTGAAGTTCCCCTCTTGGATAAAATCATAATTACAAACATTACTAAAACAGAAAATATCAGTGAATGAGTTATATACCTTGGCTCTTTATCTATATATCTAATTGATAAAACTACGTCTGCCACATCAAGGAACAAAAGACCCGTTACAAGATATCTTAAATCTGCTTTGTTATCTTTAAATACTGATTTAAATATTAAAATACCAGTTCCGATAAACCAAAAAAACATCATTCATCCAATGCTTGATTTGCTAGTTGGTCTGCTCTTTTATTGTCTTCCCTGTAGACATGCTCTATTGTAAAATTGTCTATCTCAGAAATTAAATTAATAGCTTCGTTGTAATGTTCTTTTAAATTTTCAGATTTTACTTTAAAGTTGCCAATGATTTGCTCAACAACTAACTTTGAATCTAAATAAAAACATACTGTTTGAACTTTACTATTAACACAATATTTCAAGCCCTCGATTAAAGCTAGATATTCAGCAACATTATTACTTGCGACACCAATTTTTTTTGAAATAGTGGCTATTTCTAATTGTGATTCAGTTATAGATACCCCAATTGAAGCTTCACCAGGATTAGAGCGTGAAGCTCCATCACAATAAACAACTACACTCAAACTAAGATTCCACCACAATAAGGACATTGTTGAAATTCAGTACTAAATATTAAATCTAGCTCACTAGTTGTGAGATCTACACCACAGCATCCACACTGATTGTTATCTAATCTATAAGCAGCGATTACATCAACTCCGCGTGATTTAAGTTCGTCATAGAGTTCTTGAGCTTTCTGAGGGAAATTAGAAAGCATAGATTTTTTTTCAGTTTCGTATACTGCTAATTTTTGATCTATATTCTTCCACTCACTCTTCACTAACTTAGAGACCTCTATTAAATCAACTTTAATTTCGTCTAGAGAATCAGTAAGAAGGTTTATTTCATTTAGTTCATCTAAATTATTCCTATTAAGGATGTTTAACTTTGTCTCCAATTGAGACAGCTGCAACTCATTCGATTCCTTCTGTTTTGTATAATTTATCAAATCATTTGAGTCTAAGCTTTGGTCTTCAAGTTTTGCTTTAATGCTGATTATTTTTCGTGATATAGATTTTTTAGATGTAGCAATATTATCACTTTCTTTATAATAATCCTGAATTTCATTTTTTTGGATTTGAATTTTTTTTGTAATTTCGTTGAACTCCGATTCAAGATGCATTAAACGAATTACACTTTCACTACCTTTTTTATCTTTTTCAAGTTTAAAAATTTGATTATCTATTTCTTGAAGATCAATTAAGTTGCTTAATAAAAAGGGTTCATTCATAATACTCATTATGTAAATATGTTATTTGCGTATTTAGGGATTCACTAATTTTATCAGTAAAATTCTTCATTCCAGGTATTTCTGTAGATATGTGATTAACTTGAACAACTCCCATTTGATATTCATCAGCTAATAAAAAATGATGGTGTGAGACGTCTCCTGTTATGAATACATCAACTTTTCCTAATATCTCTTCTAAGAATTGTGTTCCGGAACCTGGAACAAAAGCTATTGATTGAATATTTTTCTGATTGTTAAAATACTGGTTAGTTCTGACAACTTTAGTAGATAATTTATTCTCTATAGTAATTCGTAATGAGTCTGAATCTACTTTATTAATATCTCCAATCCTTCCAACACCTTTTTCTTCTGATGTGATGCCGAAAATTTTTATATTTTTTAAATCAAATAACTTAGCTAATGTGTCTGCATTACCATCATTTGATACATCTTGAGCAGTATGAATAGAAATTACATTTATATTTTCTTTATAATAATTAAGTGACATCTTTGACAGCATCAAATCTTCATTGAGATTTTCAAACTGTCTATATGTAGCTGGATGATATGAAATTACAGTATTTATTTTATTTTTTATACAATACTTAAGTGTTGCCTCATCTAGATCGTGACTAACAACAACGCCTGAAACTGTATTCGTATTGGCACCAATAAGTAAACTTACTTTATCATCTTCAAATGCATCCTCGAAAGGACAAATTTGATTGACAATTTTTATTAATTCAACAACCTTCACTCAATTAATAGTAATAACTAATTTACAAAGATTTAGCAGTTTTTTTATTATGATAATTTGCCCACAATACAAGTAATGTAGGAAGAATTAAAATTGAAGCTACCAAGGCAAAGCCAAGTGATACTAAAACAACTTGTCCCATTTGTTGAAACGGTTTCAATGTTGAAGTTGTTAAAATTCCAAACCCAGCCATAGTGGTAAAAGCTGATCCAAATAAAGACCCACCTGTTGTCTTCAATGTTGTTGTTATTGCTGAAACAGGATTCGAATCTTTGTTCAATGCCTCTCTAAATCTGTTTGTGACGTGGATAACAAATGGAACACCTATTCCAATTGCAATACCCGTTAATGTAGCGGTTACTGGGTTTAAAGGAATTTCTAATAAATTCATTCCTAAATAGGTACCCATAACTATTGCAATTACTGGAAAAATTGTAACTACACCAAGAAATGGTCTTCTTAAATCAATCCAATAATAAATAATCAGAAAGAGCATTGATGAAAATATCGCAAAGACTAATGATTGAAACTGTGAAGCAGAAATCAAATCACTAACACTATTTGTGACTATGCTGTCGTTTGTAGCAGCAACATTGACTCCTAATTGAATGACTGGCTGAAAAGCTGCATATATATCATCAGTTAGTTGCCTCGAACCTTCTGAACCAGCAGAAGTAGTTATTTTAATTTGTTGAGCGGTAAAAACTTCTTGATCATCTAAATATAAAGATCCAAAAAATGTAATAGGGTCCTTGGCAAGAAGAAATTTATATAGTCCGTCAACATCACCGCTAGAGGATACTTTTAGTGCATCTAGCCCTTCGCCAGACATGATCTCCACACCATATGACATTAATCCTGAAACCAACTCCATATCTGGAGCTTGTGGTGGTGCTCCTGGAATGGCATCTTGTGGGGCCAGCATGGCACCAAGTGAAGCTACTACAGATTCATTTGCTACATTTTCACCAAAGGTAACAATATTATCTGCACCAGCTAAATCTCCTATAGCATCAATTATTGCATTATGAATTTCAGGTGTAGCTAAATTATCCCCTTCCAACAAAACAGATGTAGTCTCTCCAAATCCTCCTCCAAATTCATCTGTCAAAACTGCAAGTGTTGCAACAACTGGATCATCTTCTGGAAGGAAATCGGTAAAATTAAATACTGTATCTAAGTTTGTGAAGCTAACGTAGCCATAACTAGACACTCCAATTAATAATGCGATGCTGATAAGTTTCAATTTCCTAGGAATAATTGAACTAGCTCCAGCTATTTTATTTAGTACACTTTCACCGGATGATGAAAAAGCATCCCTACTGATAGAGTTTTTAGTTTCAGCTCGTTTATCAAGTAATGATCGTATGGCGGGTACAAAAGTCATCACAAGAAGTAATGCAAACAATATACCGAAAGAAACAGTGATTCCAAAATCTTTAAATTCAGGTAATGGGGAAACTACATTTGAGAGAAAGCCAACAATTGTAGCTAATGTCGCTAAGGATAAGGCAATTCCTACTGAGCTTAATGTATTCTTGGTTGAGTCATTAATTGATTGACCATTACCTAATTCTTCTCTGTATCTACCCGTAAAGTGGATTGCATAATCAACACCCAGACCAATTAATAGGATTGGTCCAATTTGTGAAATTTGATTTGGTGGACCTATTATATCCAAGAAACCAGGTCCCAACAGTGCCCCTACTCCTTGCATCCATCCGATAGAAAGCAAAATTGTTCCAAGACTCAAAAGTAGATCGCTGAGAGTTCGTCTTGATGATTTGAAAAAGCCGTAACCTTTTCTTGGTCTAATAAAAAATATATATGCAAGAACGCCTAAAATAATAAGAAAAGCTTTTCCAAAAAGAACTCCTATTTCACTAATAAAATCATCTTGATCGCCTCCAAGAAGTAAACCAAATGAGAAACCACTAACATTTATTGTTTCAAATTTGCTGGAAACTGAGGTAAGTTCATCACTTAATGCAACTTCCATACGTGGTTGCTCTATGAAAGCAGTGTCGCTTCCACCAAACTCCTCAGCAATTTTCGCACTATCAATTGTAATTATTGCCAATCCAGCAGTTGAAGTGGTAGCTTCTGAATCATAGTTTTCTGACAACAATGCAGAGGCGAAAGCTTGAAATTCTGGGGGCATCTGAGCAGAGGCAGCCTTATATGCTTGTTTAAACTGCTCATCATTCATTTGATCAATATTAAACATTGGGTTAAATGCTCTAGCGAAGTCTATGGGACCAAAAAATCCTTGAAGTGGGCCTTGTCCAGGTTGACTGATGAGATATTTAGATATTTCACTATCAGCGACTACTTGTTGAACTTCTAGCCAAGCTTTATACCCATCCACAGTCAAGACATCTTCGCCTGACAATATCACTTGAAAAACACTTTGCCCACCGGAGGATGCAAAGTAATCGCCTAATTTTGACTGTGCTTGGATTTCAGGGGTATCCAACTCACCACCAAAACTTGAACTTAGTTCTTCAGCTTGTGTTGCCATATAACCAAAAAAACCAGTTAAAAGAAGGACTACTAAAATTGTGATTACTGGACGCTTAGTTGCTGCTGAACTAAAAAAATTTGTCAGTGCTTTCATTGAATTATCTCCATTTATTAAACTTTTTCAATAATAATAAATCCCTTGTTTAATCCATAACTTTATGAAATTATTTCTAAGGTTTTTCTAAGGTTTCCCCGAGGTTTATTTATTACATGTTATTTTTACATGCTGTAAAATTACCCTATGAAAAAATTCATTTTTAGCTTAATTTTTTTTACAATTAGCATTCAATCTTTTGCTTTAGCTGATGAAGAGACTCGAATTCCGAAATCTAACAGAATAGATAACTACCAAACAATTACGATCTCACAGTCAGGTAGCTTGTTCTACAGTGTTACTAATGAAATTACAAAAAGCGCAAAAAATCTTAATTCTAATTTAAGTTTTATAGGGAGAGCTAATGTTGGGTTAGAAAAAGTTACTGACGAATCTGGAAATGATAAATTAACCTCAAATAAAGATTACTTATATAATATTTCAGTTAAAACAGTCGAGAAAGATTTTGTTGACTATATATACCCAAAAGAGATATCGAGAAAAATTAACTCGGATTTAATTATTATTTCTGAACTTACTGCAAATCTCTATTCCATACAAATTGGAGATATCATGCATTTGGTAGGAATTAATGGAGAGCCAATGGAGATTATAGTTGGAGATATAGTTCCAGACTCAAAATTAGGATGGTTTGAAGCTGTAGTCAACAAAGATATAGGTTTTAAGCTTGGTATTTATAGAAATATTCAAGCAATCATCTGGGATAACAAAATTACTGAAAACCATTTAATAGAAATATATCGCAATATTAAATACAAAAAGATTAAAGTTTCGGATCAAAATTCAAAACCAAATAAAAATTGGGTATTACCAAATGCTTTAGTAAAAGAGATGTTTGGAGATTTTCAAGTAAAGGAAAGAGATGGAACTTGGATTGTAACTGATCCTAAATGGAGAGTTGCTAACATTCAGAGAATAGAGATGCCAATTATTGGAAGAGCAACATGCCACCGATTAATGTGGGAACCCCTTAGAGGTGCACTTACTCAGATTGAGGAAGAAGGTCTTGCAGATACTCTTTCAAAAGAAGAATTTACAACTTCCGGAGGCTGTTACGCACCAAGAAGGATCTCTAGATTTGATGCTGGTGGTTCAATATCGCGTCATGCTTGGGGTATTGCAATAGACATCAATACAAAATCAGGATATGTACCTAGGGTTGTGGAAATATTTAATTCTTGGGGTTTTGCATGGGGAGGTACTTGGACATCTCCGGATGAAATGCATTTTGAGCTTAGGGATCTATCAGCCAGTATTTCTAAGTCCAGCGGCTAATCCGTTTATACTCAAAAGAAGTGCAGTTTTTTCCTCAGAAGTAATGTCTTTATTCGAAAGCTTTTTCATTAATAAGATTTGTAAAAGTGAAAGAGGGTCTAAATAAGCATTCCTGACTTTCAATGTATTTTTTAAAATAGGGTTATCTTCAAGTAATTCATTATTGTTTGTTAAAAGTTTTATTGCTTTTTTAACTCTTCTAGATTCTGCAGTTATTTCATTAAATAAATATATATACTCTTCATCTAAAAGTTGTTCTACATACATTTTTGAAATTATTAAATCTGATTTAACAACAGTCATTTCAATGTTGCTAATTAGATTTTGCAAAAATGAAGAACTTTTATATACACTTTGTACATCTCTTAATCCATTTTTTTCAATACTGTGAAGCAAAGCTGTTCCAGCTCCATACCAGCCTGTAATAGTATGTCGTGTTTGAGCCCAGCCAAATACCCAGGGAATTGCTCTATAGCTTTCAATTGTGCTCTCAGAGGTCCTCTTAGAGGGTCTAGACCCTATATTTAAGGTAGAGAGCAATTTAACAGGTGTCACTTTTTCAAAATAGGTCATGAGATTATCATCTGAGATCAATTCTTGATATTTGCTTAAAGAGATAAGTGATAATTCCTCAATGAGCATAAATTCTTTTTTATTGCTTTTTAAAGTTGTAGAACTAGCTGTCAGGAAAGCAGACAAACCAAGCTTTAAGTTTTCTTTTGCAAGGTTAGCAGTTGAGTATTTATCCGAAATTACTTCACCCTGCTCGGTATATCTTATCTGATTAGATACTGTTCCCTCGGGTTGAGAAAGTATAGAATTGTATGTTGGACCACCACCCCTACTAATAGTTCCTCCCCTTCCATGAAAGAAAACTATATTGCATTGATGCTGTTTACCTTTTTTAAATAATGAAATTTGAGATTTGTAAACATTCCACTGTGAAGATATTATGCCTCCATCTTTGTTGGAGTCCGAATAACCTAACATAATTTCTTGCGTCGAGTTCTTATGTTTTACAACATGATTTTTATAAATTCTGTTAGATAGAAGGTTATCTAAAAATAAAGATGAGTTTTTTAAATCTTCTATTTCCTCCAAGAGTGGAACAATCATGGGTATGTGTTTGGGTGACTTGATGTGTTTTCTACATAAATTGTATAAGTTTAATATATCAGAATCAGCTTTAGTCATCGAAACTATTATTGAGTGTATGACATTATCACCATAAATATTTTTCCAATGGGTAATTGAATCAAGAACTTTTATGAATTCAGCATATTGCTTTTTATATTGATTTGGATTGTTGATTACTTTTGAGTTTTCACGAATATCCAATCTAACACCATGAAATTCAAAAACTTCAATATACTCAATAAAATTACTAAAGCTATTGTTTTCTTTATTTATCCCAATTGAGATACTTAATGACTCATTAACAAGTTTCATGTCACTATAAAAATCATTAAAAGTTTGATATCCAGATTTCTTTTCCTGAAAATTTTCTAATCTATGAAAAACTAAAGATAGAAAAATTCTAAAAGGTTCATCAAAATTTACTTTTGAGTAATGGTTATATTCTTTGGGCAAAAGTTTGGCGTATTCCTGAATTTTTACCTCTAATTTTTTTGGAGATTTTATATAACTAGTTGAAAAGCTAAATTCTTCAGAATACATTTTAATCTTTTGCATATAAATATTAATTATTTGCTTAGAGTAAATTTTCAACGATTTTTCTGTGATTTCCTTTGTTACGAATGGATTTCCATCTCTGTCACCACCTACCCATGAACCTAAGCTTAGAATGTTGGTACTTCTATGTGGGTTTATAGCTTTATCCTCTTTTAATTCATCGAACACGTTTGTATATATGATGTCTAAGTAATAGAGAAGTGACTTAACTTCATCTAATGGATCTGGCTTAATTGATCTAACCTCTCTTGTGTACCAGAGCTCGGTAATAATTTTATTAATTTCATTTATTGAGTTAGGTTTATTTTCAGAAACAAGCTCACCAATTCTATAAATTTTATTCAGTGTCGACTGTCGTGCACTTTCTGTTGGATGTGCTGTAAAAACTGGTGAAAATTTATATTCTTTCTTTTTGACTGCTTTTTTACTTTTTTTAGCTCCTGTAAAAGACTCTCTGAACACCTGTTCAGATATATTTGCCAAATAGAAGAACAGGGTGAATGCTTTTGTGACAATTAAGGTTTCTTTTGGTTTTAGCTTGCTAAGTTCTTTAAATGCATTTTCTAAATATTTTGGATTATTGGAAGATCTATATTTTTTTGAATTTAATCTTACATCTTCAACAATATCAAAGTATTTTTCTCCAGCTTGTTTTTTTATTACCTGGCCTAGCTCACTTGCCAATATGTTAATTGTTTTTGAAAGAGTTGAAAAGTCGCCAGAAATAGCTAGATCCTTTCAGAATTTTTGTAGTGACTACTACCAGTAGCATCAAAAATTGGTACGTCTGTATTATTAAAGTCAAATTGCTCGAAATCTGTATGAGCAGTATGTACTAAAATCAGATCATACTTATCTACATTTTCTAAACTTTCTTCTTTTTCAACATATTCACCATTGATTGATATCTCAGCTACATAAGGGTCATAGAATTTAACGTTGACTCCCCTTTCAGAAAGATTTTCAATAATTCCTAAAGCAGGTGACTCCCTGACATCGCCTATATCTTTTTTATAAGCAACACCGAGGATTAACATGTTTGAATTTTTAAAAGGCTTCTCGAGTAGATTCATTTTTTCTAAAAGTCTTGATACAACATAACTTGGCATAGAGTTATTTATCTCTTGAGCTAACTCAACAAATCTAACCGGCTTTCCTATTTGTCTTGTTTTGAACGATAAATAGTTAGGATCTACAGGTATACAATGTCCCCCGACACCTGGACCAGGTCTAAATGATTCAAAACCAAAAGGCTTAGTTTTTGCCGCATCTACTACCTCCCATATGTCTATATCTAGCATATTGCAAAGGATTGCAAGTTCATTTATAAGTGCTATATTTACATGCCTATAAGTATTTTCTAAAAGTTTGACCATCTCTGCTTCTTTTGTGCCACTAACTGGAACAACTGAATCTATAATCTTTTCATAAAAAGCTTGAATCATAATAAGTGATTTTTCATTAACTCCACTAATAACTTTTGGTGTATTTTTAAAATTCCAATTTTCGTTTCCTGGATCAATTCTTTCTGGCGAATATCCAGCATAAAAGTCAACGCCGGCCTTAAGACCAGATTTATCTTCTATTATTGGAACTAAAACTTCGATTGTTGTACCTGGATATGTAGTTGATTCAAGAATAATTATTTGATCTTTGACAATATGTTCTGCAATAGTTTCGGCAGCATTTCTCACATAGCTAAGATCTGGTTGATAATCAGTTAATGGAGTTGGAACACTGATTACTATAGTCTCAGACTCTGATAAAGGTTTCGGGTCTGAAGAGAGTGTTAACCCATCTTTAAGTGATTTTTGTAACTCTTGATCTGTGATATCTTCAATAGATGATTTTCCAGAATTGTATTCAGATACTCTACTTTCATTAATGTCATAGCCGTATACTTTTAAATTTGAGTTTGTAGCTTGTATTGCTAAAGGCAAACCAACATAACCAAGGCCAATTACGGCAGCATCATATTTAAAATTACTCATGTTCCTCTAATATAAAGTTTCATAAATTCTTTGAGAGGTATTACCATCCCAATATTTTATTTTAATTTCATTAGGTAGTTTACTGTCTAATGAACTATTTATTTCATTAATAATTACTTCTGTGTTTGTTCCAATTACTTTATTAGTACCATTTGTAACTGTTATAGGACGCTCTGTTTCTTCTCTTAAAGTTAAACATTTAATGTTTAGAAATGTTGTTTCCTCTTGAAGACCACCTGAGTCAGTTAAAACAAGGTCAGCACCAGAAACTAATGCAAGAAAGTTAATGTACGGAAGAGGTTCTATGAATACAAAATTTTCAAATTCTAAGTTATTTACATCTATGTATTGAGATAACCTTGGATGTGCTGGTATAACTATTTTGTAATCTTTTTTAAAGCTATCAAGAGCTTTAAAAATTCCATTAAGAACTTCATTGGTTAAATTAGCTGGTCTATGAAGAGTCATTACAAAATATGGTTGTTCTATTTGTAATTGTTTAATAATAGTTTTCTTAGAATCTATTATTTTTTCTAAATTAACTTTTAAAGTATCGATCATAATATTTCCGACATTAAATATTTTTTCACTACTTATGTTTTCTGCAAGAAGATTGTCTACTGCATCTTCAGATGGGGTAAATAAATAATCACTAAGAGAATCCACAGCGAGCCTATTTCGTTCTTCAGGCATCATCATGTTTTTTGATCTTAAACCAGCTTCAACATGAAACACTTCTATTTCTCTATTTTTTGCAACTAGTGCTGCTGCCAGAGTTGAGGTGACATCGCCAAAAACTCCAACTCTTGAAACTATATTTTTACTTAGAGTATGGTCGATACTTTTAATCATGAAGCTTAGCTGACTATTCATACCATCAAGCGGTGTTTCTAAATTCACATCAGGTTCTCTCATTTCAAGATCGTTAAAGATATTGTGTGACAAATTTTTATCCCAATGTTGACCTGTGTGAATAAATAAAACATCTAGATTTTTACTCTCAAAATATTTAATTAGCGGTGCAGCTTTAATAAAATTAGGCCTTGTTCCGACTACTAAAGCTACATCAAAAGTATTTTTTACCACATTATGATTTTAGTCATACAATTAGATGTTAATAAGCAACTATTATTGAATTGATGAATAAAAGTATTGTTCTAAATATATGTGGTGTAAAATCTCTCGGTGGATTAAAAGTTGCAAAAACTGCTATTGAGTCTGTTCAGGAATCTCAATATAACTTAATACTTCTTCACAATAATAATTTACCTGAGCTTTCATCCAGAAATACTGATTTTATAAATATAGAAACTAATCTGAAAAGATTTTTACATCCGTATTTGAATTTATTCTTAAGTAAAGAAAATATATATAAGATAAATAACTCAGAAGCGATAATTCATCTTGGTAACTTTGGTTTTAAGACAAAAAATAAATCATACACTATGATTCAAAATCTACTCCCCTTTGAAGAAAATAATATAAAAAATATTATCTTGAAGTTCTTTATAAATAAATCATTTAAACAAAGTAGCTTCATAATTTATCAGCTTGATCATGTAGCAAAAAAAATTAATAAACGTTTTCATCACAAGCTGATAGGAATTGGAGAAGTAAAAAAGATTAAAAAAAGTTATAACAAAGAAATCGGTGTTATAAGTATTCAAAGTAACATTAAAAATAAAAATACAGCTTTTTTGAATAAAGTTCTAGGAATAATAGAATCCGAATTTCCAAATCTAAAAATTACTAAGGTTGTATCTCAAGAAAATATCAACCAAACTGATAGTAAATCAGGAAAGTTTATTAATTCCTTACTAGAACACAATATTTATCTGCATGCTAGCAATTATGAAACTGTTGGATTGCCAATATATGAAGCAAGTTCTAACGGATTATTTGTAGTAGGTCCAGAGCTAGAATATATGAATAATTTTGACAATACTAATTCCTTAAAATATATACCTGGGAATATTTCCTCCGCTGTAAATGCAATCAAAGAAGTCTTAAATATAAACTTAAAAAACTATGACAGTTTGACTTACACTGAGAATTGGGATGAGGTATTAAAAAAGCTTTAGTTTGTTTACCAAAGCTTTCGCAGAGTATAAATTATTAAAATTATCACTATCGAAATGTTGAACTTTTTTAAAGTAATCATAAAATTTGGATTTAAATAACTCAATATCTGTATCTCTAGTGACTATAAAAAGATTATTGAATTGTTTTGAAATATTAATTACTGGATCTTTATCGATTTCTGCAAAATGAATAACTGGCTTACCTGTAGCAATATATTCTATTACCTTACTTGGTATTTGATTTGGGTTAAGATTACCCACAGAAACTAAGCAATGAAATGAGCTTACCATTAAATTGAGGGCTTCATTTCTTGATACTTGGGAATGAAAATAATTTTTGTCTATTTCAAAATTGTCTTTATTTAATATTTCAACAGAATCTGGATTAACATACCAGTGCATTTCATAATTAGTGAAAAAGTCTAAAAACTTATAAAAGTTGGTGGGGACTCTAACTCCATTAGTAAAAATTCCAAAATATCCAAATTTGATATTTTCAGTTTCATAATTATATTCAGTACTCTTTTTAAATAGGTCATCATCAAACTTACTAATTGGCTGTCCAACTATTGTTTTATTTACGTTTATATCAAATTCTTCTTCGTGTGCTTCTTTTACATCTTCATGTGTAAATAAAATTTGAGATGCTAATCTATAAAATTTATTTTCATAATATTTGTTGAGCCAGCCGTATAGAAATCTGTTATTTTCTGGTGCTGATGTTTTCAAGTAGAATGGATCTCCAATATCCATAATCCATGGTTTTTGTAATTTTTTATTTATAATATAGGCAGCTATGTGTGAAGAAAATGGCAAACTTACTGAGATAATTATGTCATAATCATGATTAATTCTTTTCCTATCCCTAAAAACTGAAATTAACCAAAACATTGAATAGTCTGGCCATGCAAAATTTCTAACAACAAATCTATAGCAAATTTTCAATAATTTAAAGGTTTTGTCTTTGATAACATTTCTTGAATTGATTTTATTTGATTTAGTTCGAAGATTAGAGACTATGTTGCTAGAACCAGAATTTCCTACAAAGATGGTATTGAATTTATTGTTTTTTTTATCATCTTGTGTTCCAGTTACAATAGTTACTTTATGACCCATAGACATAAGCTCTTCAACAATAAGCTTCCATCGTGTAGTCCGTGGACTTACATGTGGAACAAATTGATGTGTAACGATTAGGATTCTGCTCATCTTATTTTCTATTTAATCCTATTAGTCCCATAGCAAAACCCAAAGCGATACTTGGCTCTTCTGCTTGGAAGAAAAACATTAATAAAATAGATAAAAGTAATATTGCAAGATATGTATCAACAATCTCACGGCTTAAGACAACTTTTAGTAATGCACTTAGGACGACATATAAAAACCAAACTAAAGCTATTAAACCTCCAGAAAAATATATATAAGCATATAAGTTGTTAAAAGATACAATCTGACCAGGATTCCTGAAGACTTTTTCATTGGAAATAATCTGAGATGAAAGCTCTTCAAATTCATAAGAATAGATAATATTTGCACTTCCAAGTCCATCACCAAAGAACTTGACTCCCTGACTTGTTAAATGTTCTATTAAGTATGGAAAATTACCAAAACCATCTATACCACCCCTAAGAAGTAGCGATGCTCTAGAAAATATGCTTTCAGCGATATTTTGTGTATTTTTGGCTTCATCTAACTCGTCATCGTAAATACTACAGTCACATTTGTCGGCAGAATTAGGTGGACACATAGATGGATCTAAAGAAGGAAATGTATAACTGATATTATTAGAAAGCAGAGAAGTCAATAAGATTGCTAAAATTGGTATAAGCAAAAGATAGTCAACTTTTTTTTCTCTTATTAACGAAATAAAAGAAATTAGAGCAAAAGCTAAAAGAAGAGAAACCACTCCAGTCAGACTTCTTGTTAAAACTAATGAAAGTATTGGAAAAATTGATAAGAAATACCATTTGTAGCTTTTTCTTGCAAGATAAAAAGTTAAAGGTATAAATGGGACTGTCCAAACAGCTAAAAAACTTGGCTCTCTAAAAGTACCATAATTTCTTAGAATAGAACACGCTCTTTCTATTGGTTGAGTCCAGCCTCCTGATCCAGGTCTTGTTCTAATGAAATCAGGAAAATTTAGAAAATAAGAAAAATATGAATACAGCGACAATATAGATATCAATATTCCTATATATGCAACATATTCAATTATTTTTCTTTTTGTTAAATAAATTGAAATTACGTGAACTAACCAAATTGCTATAAAAAAACTGACTATTTTAAGTAGTCTTAATGAAACATATTGATAATAGTTAGTTGTTGCATACTGGGGAATATCTAAATTGAAAGCTAAAGACCTCAAAATCGTAACCAGGAAAATATAAAATATCCAATATTTAATAGAACTAAAATTTGATGACATAACATTTAAACCTTTAAGGTAACTTAAGGGAATAGCAATTAGTAAAAGTGTTACTCCTATCCAAGACAAGGGTATTGTAAGTATTGCAAATGCATCTAATCCCTCAAGCAGAAAACTTAAAAGCAACAATCCTATAAATATATTCTTCTCTTTTACCTTCAACTAAATCTTTTATATCCTTCTGAAAATTTAACTTTTATTCCATTTGTCGATTCACCCCAAGATTCATATTTTTTTAGACTTTTCATCTTTGAGTAATCTTCGATAGTTACAATTCCATCATTTATACTTAATTTTCTGTATATTTTTTTACCATTAAAGTTTGCGACACCCAAAAAATTATCATGATTGAAAATTAAAGCTTCTCCATCACTCATGTTATTCAATTTAAAACAATCAAATTCATCTTCTTGTTTAAATTTTAAATTTATATTTGGCCCCCAATGATATTGTAACGACTTAAAACTGTTTCTAGTTGACATGTCATCTGTGTATGTCCCAGTTCCTGGATCTCTTGCTATCCACTCTTGATTGGTAAAACATTCAATCGATAATTGATCATAGTGAGAATGTCCTCCAATTCCGTTCTGACCTACTGGGCCACATCTTATACTTAAATACTCTTCCTTATTTCTCCAAATATAGATTCCAAATTCTGTAAAAGCATACGCTTTATAGTCTTGAGAAAATACTTTTATTTCAGGATGCTGTATACGGTTATATTCTGAGAAATTATGAGTTTCTTTTTTTATTTCTATTTGATATCTTGAGTCATTAACCTGTGTTTTTTTATTCAGGTCTAGACTTTCAATAAGTTTTATTAGCCAAGTCATTCGTAGAGGTTTGTCCTCATTAAAAGCAAAGTAAAAAATTCTGCCTGAATCGTTGTCTCCAATTTGTGATAATTCTTCATTATTGAGTAGAAGCTCTAGAAAAGTTTTGTTAATGACGATTAATCTATTTAGTAGTTGAACAATTTCATGGTTTTTATCTATATCTTCCAAAGATAGCTTACATAACACTAAAGCCTCTGTGACAAAAGCAGCGTAATGTGAAGAGCCTTCAAAATTTGTGCCTTCATTATTAAATTGATGAGTTAATTCGTTCTTAAGCTCATGGAGTGTAAACTCTAAATCATTTTCATAATTACTATTTTTATAATTTGCTAAATAAAATAACATAGCTGAAAGCTCTATAAGGTAGTGATTCCCAACTACATTTCCATCATTTTCAAGATTATTTTTTACATATTGGAAATGTTGAGAAATATATGTATCTATCAGCTTTTCATCATTATTTAAAATTTGAGATTTATGTAATCGCTTAGAAACAAATTGCCTATGAATGATTAAATTAATAGTTCTAATTGCAACATCCATAGGACTATTCCAATATATAGGTGGGAATTCCTGAGTATCAATATTAAATAATGAATCATCTAACTTAACTTCTTTAGTAAACATAGATGAGATATTTTGTTTTTGTAAATACTGCAGTCTCGATGCCTCGTAAGGAACCTTCACGTCTGCGGTATTAAAATATGCTGGTTTTAACTTCTTGTTTTTAAAATTATAATCATTAAAAAAGTCAGTATTAACGATCCAACTTTTATTAGTTTTACCAAAGATTTTCATTTCATCTAGTTTTAAATCTGACAATAAATCAAAATCTAGATTTGAAAATAGATTTAAAATAGAAGTATTTTCCCTCCAGGTTCCCTGATCGAAATGAGTAGGAATAATTTTTGGTTCAGCCTTATAGCTAGTAAATTCGTATTTTAACTTTCTCAGATACCTTTTCATTGATAAGACTTTCTAAAAGAGTAAGATGTTAAAAAAGAAATCGTTAGTTGTGATAATACAATAGATATAACTGCTGAATTATTCATAAATTTATTCGAGACAAAATATATGAAAAATGATATGAGTGAGGAATAAAATATTATTTTTGATATTGGAATTTCAAAATTTAATGCCCTAGAAAAAATAATGTTTATTCTTGACCAGATCATAAGTGGAAGGCAAAAAAGTATTGAAGCAGTATAGTCTGCAACAGCTGAGAACTCTTCTCCTAATAAAAGTATAAAAATATTACTTGCTAGATTTTTAAATATAAAAAATATGATTGGAATGATGAATGAAATTAAAACAATTTTTTTTAATTTATTTCTAAGTTCATAAACCTCACCTCTAGTTTTAGTTTTTGAAAGTTCCGGGAATAAAATGTCTAAGCTTGCCGCTGCTAATTGAAAAAGTATTTCTAGTATTCTTCTTGCCCAAGACAATACTCCAAGTAATGGTCCTCCAAAAAATAGGCCAAGTAAAACAATATCTAATTCAGAAACAAGAGCGCTAGAAAATGTAGTTAGTACCATCTTTTGTCCAGACTTTGTTAATTTGTCTCTTGTGGATGAAGTATTAGATGATTTATAACTTTTGTCGATACTTGGTATTGAAACATGAGCAATACCAAAAAAAATAGCAAGCAAAATAACCTGGTAGATGATTATAAATAAAATAGAGTATCCAGATAGTGCTATTACTGTGGCCCCTACTCCGTATAAAATAGTTCTTATAAGAATTTGTTTTGAGCTAGTAACAAAATCTCCATTTGCCTGATAGTAAGCAAGTGCGATGTGTATTAGTTCATTAAAAATGAACCCGACTAGAAATAAAGAAGTCATAAAAAAATCTCTTTTTAATAAAAAAGTAACTGGATATAAAAAAACTGAAACTATAAAAAGATTTCGTATCACTAAAAAGTAGGAGTTTGAAAAAAGGAATCTAGAATCTTCATCTTTTTTTGCTCTCAATTTTGTAACTACTAAGGCTAGTGACATAACTGTCGCTGTGCCGAGTAATACTCCTAGACTTTTAGATGAAGCATACTCTCCATAAACTGATGGACCATACTGTCGACTTATTATCGTTATCAGCAATAAGTTGACTACTAGTAAAGCAACCTGCATGATTGATATATAAAAAGTATTCTGTTTCCAATTTTTTATCATTTATTGCTCCTTGAGGTGTGCCACTGAGAGAGATTAATTAGATACCATTTTTTTTGAAAGTCGCTCCCGTTAAGGACTTTTTTTAGACTATCTTGCTTAAATAAATTAGTATCTTCATTGAATATTTTTACTGATTCATAAAAGTAGTCCAAATCTTTTTTAATCCATTCGCCTATTGGAGCTCTGAAGCCCTGTTTTGATCGATCAACAATTTTATTGGGTATATAATTTCTTGCAATACTTTTAAGCAATGGTTTTGTTTCTTTTTTGTCTAATAACACACTCTCAGGAAGTGTGAGTACAAATTCTACTAATTTATGATCTAGAAATGGAACCCTTGTCTCAACTCCTGATTGCATAACTAATTTATCCATTCTCATGAGTAGTAA
>Ga0222717_10001185_pt1 | contig 21615 bp, 32 predicted proteins | sample C33_18DmetaG_FD_165053 | JGI IMG/M metagenome (GOLD analysis project Ga0222717, IMG submission 165053) | Estuarine water microbial communities from San Francisco Bay, California, United States - C33_18D | ecosystem: Environmental > Aquatic > Marine > Unclassified | place: USA: California... | reverse complement strand
CCCATGATAATTATGCTGAAGCTCTCAGCTACGACTCTGGCGACTGGTGCGTTATAGGTATTGAAGAAGCGTTCGGGTTTGAGAATACACCGGAGGATTTAATCCAAGCCAAGTTAGTGGCGTGGAACGTGGAGGACAGCGATGAAACTATCTAGTGCCCCATTTAATTTAAACGCTAAGGCACATCTCAAGGTGCGGTACATTTTTGAGCGCAGCGATACCGAACTAGAGAACGCTGTTTTAGATTTAGTTTGCGGTGAAAGCAAACGCTTTTATCCGCAGGAATGGGAAGCAGTTATACAGCATATAACTTCTTCTGACTTAACTGTAGGACAATACATTAAACCATATGTACAAGGAGAAAAATGATGGAAAATATTGAGACAGATATAAGCCAGAATAAAATACTTTTAGAACTGGTATCGGTGGCACTTGAAGGAGTGCTTGATGATTTAAACAATGTGGACTTGAGTGATCATGGGGCTGTTTCATTAAGCAGAGAGATGCGGCTTCTTAACAAGGCTCACAAGGCATTAACACTGGAGATTGAAAATGAAGATAACTAAACAAGGTTGGACTCTAGTTCATAAAGAAACTAAAGAGCCTGTAGAAACTAAAGAACTTGCTTTAACTCGTGATGGGGAGGCTTGGGTAGTTGAAGGCGGAACTCCGCCACACAAACCATCTAGTTCTGGTCGAGTGTGGGTTAGGTTAACAGACAACCCCGAATGGAACAGAGAGTTCTTTCCTAATGTGTTTGAAATGGAGTGGATGTTTAATGATTAGAGCAGATAAACCCGGACGAATTATGAACTGTGACATGTGTCTGAGGGATTACTACGAGCATAAGCACAACGAACAGCTGTGTTTAAGCTGCTTTAAAGATTGCTTTTTAACCTTTAAAGATTTAGAAGATCGTTATGTATATCCTTTAGAAGATGTACATATAAGTGAAGGAAGAGTTAAGGACAGTTCAAAAGCCCTCTAAGGCTATTGTATCGTCAATGTTAATGTTGTCAAGTGTTATTTGTTATAAGTAGTTATAAGCGTAGCGCTTGACAAAACTATTTTATTTATGTAAGATGTCAACTCAATAACTGGAGAATCCAAATGAGTAAAGTATTACCGATGTTTCAAAACAACACAGCACTAAGTGTTATCCGTCAACGTGGTTTCGGCGCGGCTGACTTTGATATAGCGACAGCACCGTTAACTTATGAGGCTAGAACAGACGAGTGCGATGAAATAACAGAGCGTATGTATAGTACTAAATCTGTAATCTACCGCACTGATAGCGGCGCAGAACTGGGAGTTCATGGTCACGGTTACAAGCCTGTTGCCCCTAAGAGTATGATCGCAGTGGCTCGTAATATTCTTGAGCGTTCTGATCTATCACTAGGAAACATGCAGGAAACAATCCGCACATCTCACGATGGGGCTAGAGCCTTTGTTCAATACAAGCTGCCCGAACACACGTATCAAACTGTTGACGGCGATCATGCGGCTCTGAGCCTGTTAGCTATCACATCGTGTGATGGGACATGGCCGTTTATGTTTAGTGCCGCCGCTATTCAACACGCTTGTACAAACTTGCAGGTGTTTGTTGGTGGTGAGGTGGCAGTATATAAAGCTAAACACACCCAGTCGTTAGACATTGAACACGGTGGTCGCATGATTACTAAAGCTCTCCGCGTGTTTGAGAACGAGCGGGATTTGTGGGAGCAGTGGTCAAGCACTGGGTGTACAGATGTGGAAGCTTTTAAATTATTTTCTAAAGCTATCAATGCTAAAGCTGTAGATAAGATACAGGCTAATTGTTTGACGGTTGAAGATGTGTTTGAACAGCTACCAAAGCGCAACAAGAACTTAGAATATATCTGGAACAAGTACGATACAGTTTATCGCAAGCGTCTGGGTGCTAATTACTGGGCGGCATACAATGCCTTGACTGATTGGTCAACCCACGCTGGTAACAATATGAAGAAGACTGCCAATAACATTGCGTCTATTCAGCACGATCGTCAGGAACTTATACGTAAAGCTGTGCGCTCTAATAACTACATGCAGAAGGTGGCGTAATGACAGTAGATTTCTTAGGTAACAGTTTAACTATAGAGTTAAGAAATGGGGTGGGCTTTGATATAGAGTTTGCTAACGCAAGACCCGTGTGGATTAGCAGATCAGGAGGACATAAGTTAGAGGTGGCAGGGTTCGAGGGGATTTTAATATCCCTTCCGTTCTGTCTCCTTAGTTATGGTCGCTGTTACTTAGAGGAGGACTAGTGTGAGCGAAGCAACCCACGGAGGAAAAGGAGATAGGTCACGAGTTAAAAACAAAGAGACCTTTGATACTAACTTTGATAAAATATTTAAAAACCAAACGCGAGGAGAGATTAATGAAGAAGAAGACAAGAGAATACTTGAGCGGCTCAATGTCAGCTTGTCTAAGCACCTTCCAAAGATTTAAGGTGTGGATAAGCCCGATACTTGATAGAGCTATCTATCGTTTTAACCACCGACTAACTCTGGCGGTTCGCAACGTCCTGATATTTTCTTCCGGGATTGTGTTGACCGTTGTTGTATATGAACTGATTTAGGAACAAGCCATGAGAGCATCATTTTTTCAACAGACTTTAGGTGGGAGTCCAAGCACTCTAGCTATGTCAGTGGCTAAAGCTGCAATAGATGTAGCAGAAAAGAGAATACCACTACGAACTACTTGTAGTGTTTACAACGTGAGCGAGAGGGACATCGTTCAATTTATAATAGAACGAGCAGAGTACGATGGATTTAATTCTGCTCTTAGCTTTTCAGCTTGACAACAACGTCTAAAGCTGTTAAATTTAAATTTCTTTTAACCAAAATAGGTATTTTAAAATGGCAATATTACAAGGCGAAGCTTATTGGGCTTCAGTTACAACCCCTAACACTACGTTCGAGCCTGTGTACTCTGTTAACTTGGTGGTCGATTCTGAGACCGCTGACGACTTTCAGAACCGTGGGTTCGCTATCAAGATGATGGACGAGGGGCCAGCAATTGTTATCAAGCGTAAAGTTAACGGGCCAAACGGTATGGTGCGTCCGGCTCCAAAGCTTGTAGACAGAAACAAGAACACGCTAGATGCTCGTGTCGGTAACGGCTCCAATGTTCGTGTGCAGTACAAAGAGTGGGAGTCAGAGTGGAAGGGTAAGGTGTTTAAAGGTTTAGACTTTCAGGCAATGCAGGTGATTGATCTTATAGAAGTAGGTTCGCCTGACGGGTCTGAGTTTGATTCACTAGATAGCGCAATGGAGGATGAGTTGTAATGAAAACAATAGAGTTAAACGACATCACTTATGATGTTAGTAAACTCTCAACGGAAGGGCAGGGAGTTTTCTCTGTCCTTTCTATTTTGAGAGAGGACATCGCATCAGCGAAAACTAAATTAGTTATATTGTCTGCTGCTCAAGCACGTATTCTAGAAGTAATGGAAACACATCTAATGGACGAGGCAATTGTATTACCTAACGATGAGGAATAGTTATGCCTTTTATAAAGACACACCAACCGTGCGAAAGGTGTGGCAGCTCCGATGCTGCTTCACTGAATGAAGACGGATCAACATTTTGTTTTAGTTGTAACGAATATTTTAAACCCGACAGTACATCGGAAGTACACCAACCAGATACAGTAACGGACTTAAAAGTGTATCAGAGGAACAAGAAGATGGATAACTACACTGCTCCATCATACGGTAACTCTACATCTTTTGTGGAGATTACAGACAGGAAAATAAGTCTAGCAACAGCCAAGAAGTTTGGCGTTAAATGTACGGTAGTTAACGGTGAGATAGTGAACCACCACTACCCGTACTACAACGGGCATGAACTTGCCGCAACTAAAATCCGAAAGCCCGACAAGAATTTTGCGTGGTCAGGCTCTGCTAAAGAAACAGGGCTGTTCGGAGAAAATCTATTTAAAGCTGGCGGTAAGTTTATTACCCTGACCGAAGGCGAGTGTGATGCCATGGCAGCCTACGAGCTGATGGGTAGCAAGTGGCCCGCCGTATCAATAAAATCTGGAGCGCACGGTGGAGTACGTGACGTTAAAGAGAATCTAGAGTATCTTGAATCGTTCGATTCAGTAGTCATTAATTTCGACAACGACAAGCAGGGTAAGGAAGCAGCCATTGAGGTGGCGAAGCTGTTAACTCCGGGAAAAGCCAAGATCATGCGGCTACCGGAAGACTACAAGGATGCCAACGATATGTTGCGTCAGGGTAGACACGCTGCATATGTCAGTTGCTTCTGGGATTCAAAAGTCTATACGCCTTCTGGTGTGTTGAATCTTTCTGATCAGCTAACAGCCTATCAGGAACTACGAAACAATAAGAAGTTAGCCATTCCGTATCCTTGGTTCGGACTAAACAGGAAGCTAGAGGGTCTACGATCTGGTGAGTTAGTTACTCTTACTGGCGGTACAGGTCTGGGAAAATCTTCTGTGACGCGAGAAATAGAACACTGGTTGATCGACCACACCGAAGATAACGTGGGTGTAATTGCGTTGGAAGAGAACTGGTCTCGTACGGCTGAAGGTATCATGGCAGTAGAGGCCAACGCCAAGCTACACCTTGACAGCGTTAAGGCGCAACACACCGACGAACAACTGGACGGCTATTTTAAGCGGGTCTTCATGGGTGAGAACGAGGGCCGTGTTTGGATTCACGCCCACCACGGTGTCAATAACATTGATGACATCTTCAGTAAGCTGCGGTACATGATCATAGGTCTGGACTGTAAGTGGATTGTAGTTGACCACCTGCACATGTTAGTACTATCTACATTGGAGAACGATGAGCGTAAAGCTATTGACGGAATCATGCACAGGCTCAGGACATTGGTAGAAGAAACAGGTTGTGGCATGATACTCGTCTCTCACTTACGCAGGGTTGAGGGTAATCGTGGACACGAGAACGGCATTGAGACAGGGTTATCACACCTTAGAGGTTCTCAGAGTATCGCTCAACTGTCGGACTGCGTGATATCTTTGGAGCGCAATCAGCAATCAGAGGATGCCATCGAAGCGTCCACCACAAAGGTCAGGGTGTTGAAGTCTAGATATACTGGCGATGTGGGGGTAGCATGTAGCTTAATGTATGAGCAGGATTCGGGACGGCTCAGAGAGATGATGCTCGAAGACCCTGACGAATTGACTGCGGAGATAGAACTATGATAAAGGGCTTTGAAAAGCATATAGATAAAACACTTTTTAGGCCGGAAGGCGCTAAGGCTTGGGCGTGGTACACAGAGCTTGGGATTTCTTTAGCGGAAGAATTTGACGCTGTTCAGGAGTACTATACAGTTATGTTGAACGATGAACGGAGCAATAACCATGAGTAATTTAATATTTGATATAGAAGCTAACGGTCTGGAGCCTGATAAAATATTCTGTATTGTCGCACAAGACGTAGACACAAAGGATGTGTTTACGTTTGATAACACTCAGCTAGACGAGGGCTACGCGCTGCTGAAGTCAGCCGACAAACTGATAGGACATAATATTATTGGCTATGATATCCCTGTTGTAGAAAGGATCGCTGGAATTGATCTTACAAATAAAAAGATAGTAGATACCTTAGTATTATCTCGACTCTTTAAGCCAACCCGCGAGGGAAATCACGGGCTTGAGGGCTGGGGCTATAGGCTTGGATTCACTAAAGGTGATTTCGGTGAGCAAGAGGACGCATGGGAATGCTACACGCCAGAGATGTTGGAATACTGTAAGCGTGATGTTCTATTAAACCGAAAAGTTTATGATGCTTTAAGGCTTGAGAGCCGTGGGTTCTCGCCCACTTCAGTAAAGATTGAACACGCAGTAGCGGGGATTATTGATGAGCAAAGGACTAACGGGTTCTTGTTAGACGTTGAGAAAGTAATGGGCCTTATGGCTATGTTTGAAACTAAACTATACGATCTTGAGAAGGAGGTTCAAGAAGAGTTCAAGCCGACTGTAACTATTCAGGTGCTGACACCTAAGTTTACAGCAACCGGAGCATTAGCTAAGACAGCGACAGACCAACATGGGAATGGAACCCGCCTGACAGAAGAAGAATACGATAAGTTAAAGATACACCAGAACCCAAAACCAATTGAGCGTAGAACCGAAACACCTTTTAACTTAGGTTCAAGAAAACAAATAGGCGAGTACCTGATTACCTTTGGCTGGAAGCCGAGCAAACACACACCGACAGGTCAGCCCATAGTTGACGAAGCTACGCTGAATAGAGTTAAAGGCATACCACAAGCCGCTATGATCGCTAAGTACTTGATGTTACAGAAGCGCTTGGCTCAGACTAAAAGCTGGATCAAAGAACTAAATGATTCTACTGGTAGAGTACATGGGTACGTTAATCCTAACGGCGCGGTGACATCTAGAATGACGCACTCTCATCCTAACATGGCTCAAATCCCAAGCAGTGCCTCGCCGTATGGTATAGACTGTAGGTCTTGTTGGACAGTACCAGAAGGTTATAAGCTGGTAGGTATTGATGCTTCAGGGTTAGAGCTACGGATGTTGGCACACTATTTAAACGATGAGGGCTACACCAATGAAATCCTTAACGGAGACATACACACCGCTAATCAAAAACTTGCTGGACTTGAATCAAGAAGTCAGGCAAAAACTTTCATCTATGCCCTCCTATACGGAGCAGGAGATGCAAAACTTGGATCAGTGGCTGGGAGAGGTAGAGAAGCTGGCCGGGGACTTAGACAACGCTTCTTTGATAATCTCCCATCATTTAAATCTCTTACGGATAGAGTACAAAGAGAAGCAAAGAGTGGATACATTAAAGCATTAGATGGTCGGAGGCTTACTGTGCGATCTGAACACGCAGCTTTAAACACTTTGCTGCAAGGTGCAGGAGCAATAGTAATGAAGCAGGCGTTAATATTCTTAGACGCTGACATTAAACGTAAAGGCTATGACGCTAAGTTTGTAGCTAACGTACACGATGAATGGCAGATAGAGTGTAGCGATGATGATGCCGATGCCGTAGGTAAAGCAGGTGTTGAAGCTATTGTAGAAGCTGGGCGTGTACTAAATCTTAACTGTCCTTTGGATGGAGACTATCAAGTCGGGGAGAATTGGAGTGAAACACATTAAAAACTGTATAGATTGTGGCGTTGAGTTAGATGTATCTACTAACTGGTATCCTTCTTTTGTACCGAAGCACCACTACAAGTGTATAACATGTTACGACAGACAACGCATAAAGAATCATGTTGTTGCTGGCACTGCTGGGCCTAAGACTATAGCCAGACATCTTGGGTACACTACAAACGAGAAGTATGATTCTGTTGTAGAGGGCTACGTATACATCATATCTAATCCTGCGTGGGGCGGCTGGAAGAAAGTGGGCATGGCTATTGATGCCTATGACAGGTGTAGCGCCTTTCAAACTTCTTCTCCTCTGCGAGATTTTAAGGTAGAATACTGTAAGCACTTCGCCGATCGAAGAGTGGCAGAGAAAAAGACTCACGAAGCTTTGTTTGATTTAGATGTCGAGAGGGCAGGAGAATGGTTTAAGACTTCTACTAAACAAATAAAACAAATTATACAATCAGTTAAAGGTGAATACGATGAATCTATCAACAGTAGTTCCTGATATATATCAAAAGCTAGAGATGCTCTCTGAAGGAGAAGCCCTCCCGCTGACCGAAGAAGATATTGATAGCACTGTTGCGGCCATGAGAGAGGCTCTTGTTTCTTGGGCAACGCCTCGCAAAAGAGATACTAACTTTACTGTCCGTATGTCCAACGTAGGTAAACCCTCCCGTCAGTTGTGGTATGAGAAACGCGATCCTGCTGGTCGTGGTAGCGTTGATGGAGCGACACAGATAAAGTTTCTATACGGACATCTTCTTGAAGAGATCGTTCTGATGTTAGTACGTATGGCTGGACATAAAGTTACGGACGAGCAGAAGGAAGTGACTGTTCAGGGTGTTGTCGGCCACATGGATTGTAAGATAAATGGTCAGGTAGTGGACGTTAAGACCGCATCGCGCTTTGCATTCAATAAGTTTCGTGATGGTAGACTCGCACAGGACGATCCTTTCGGATATTTGGGGCAGCTTGCTGGTTATGAGAGGGCGGAAGGAACAGAGGGCGGGGGTTTCTTGGTTCTAAACAAAGAGAGCGGGGAGTTATGTATGTACATCCCCGATGATCTTGATAAGCCTAACATAGACACTAAGATAACTGACCTGCTGCCTGCCCTTGAGCTTGACACAGCACCGGAGCTTTGTTACGATCCAATAGCTGACGGAAAGAAAGGTAACATGAAGCTTCCTAAAGGCTGTAGTTGGTGTAAGTATAAGTATGACTGTCATAAAGATGCTAATGACGGGCAAGGTCTCAGAACTTTTAAGTATTCTAACGGCCTAACGTACCTCACTAAAGTTGTGGTTGAACCTAAAGTAGAAGAGTACTTATGAATAATAAAAAAGCTAAACGAATACGTAGACACGCTTCCGGTCTGTTGGTTGATTGGTTGCGTTCTCTTCTCAGTGAAGAAGAAGGTGCAAAGATCAACATAAAGAACTACGCTGATCACATGCCTGAACAAACACACATCTACGCTAACCGCAGGATGATGCTGAACGCTTATCATCCTAAGTGGATTATTAAGAAGATAAATCAGCTTCTTAAAATTTATCCAAAATTACAAGTAGAAGATGTAGACTTGGAGTTGGTTCAATGGAAAGCGAACAGAAGACAGGCGTAGAAATAGAGGCAATGATAATCGCCGTTGGTAGTTTTCTTTACAACACAGACAACTCTATTTGTGATATTGATTCAGAGTTTTTAAACGATTTAAATCTCTTAGTATCTACAGAACTAGAAAAAAGAAAGGCGGAATTACATTGAATAAAATAAAAAAGGCAAACCGCAAAGCCCGTAAAGCCCGACCTGTTAATTCTAATGTTGTGGTTGGCTATGATTCTAATTGGGAGTATGAGTTACACAGCGGCATCTTGGATGGCTGGAGCTTCCATACAGAGAAGATTCCCTACACCGTTAATCATCATTACCACCCGGATTTTCTTAAAGAGATAGGTGGCAAGAAGATTCTATTAGAAGCTAAAGGACGTTTCTGGGACTACGCTGAGTTCAGTAAGTATATTTGGATTAGTAAAGCGCTGCCCGAAGATACTGAACTAGTGTTTTTGTTTGCTAACCCAAGTGCGCCCATGCCACAAGCTAAAAGGCGCAAGGACGGAACTAAAAGAAGCCACGGAGAGTGGGCAAGTGCTAACGGTTTTACGTGGTATAGTGAGGATAGTATTCCCGATGAGTGGATCAACACAGAAAAGAAAGAAACTTTTGATTGATGTTAGCCGAAAAGACGCTAGACGTATTCGATTTGAAAGTAAAAATAAATTTAAAAAGCATAAACGCGAGGTAAAGTATGAAACGATTAAATGATGCTACGCCTTCCGAATGGAACGCAGCCGGAGAAAAAACTCAGCAGAATCAGGACGCTATTTATCAAGAGAAAGAAGCCCTGAAACAAAAGCATGATGATGTTCACGATGCTGCGGTTTACTGGGAAAGACTAAGTAGAGAGCATCCTGCATTAGAGCCTGCTTCTTGTAATCCTTCTCTAGATAGAGCAATGCTAGAAGCTCATAAGCAATCCTTGTCACTAGAAACAGAAGTAGAACCTACGTTTAAGCTTCCTGAAGATGCCGAAGAAAGAAAAGCTATTCCTATTTATACAGGCTTTATAGATTATTTTCCTCGTGCCGTTGCCGCTGTTTCTCATCTGTCTTTAATCGGTGGGATACAACACGGACAAACAGCAGAGACACTACATTGGAATAGAAGTAAATCTGGGGACGAGTTAGATGCTATGATGCGGCACGTTATTGATAAGGACTGGGTGCAGGTAGCTTGGAGAGCGATGGCTAACTTAGAGAAAAAACTAGAAGTCAAAGCCGAAGCTGAAGAGTCTCATAGGGCTTCTACTTTCGGGGCTTATACGGAAGAACACAGATAATGCTTTGTTGGCACTGTAAGTCAGAATTAATTTGGTCGGGAGATCACGACATAAGCGAAGAAGATGGAGAGTATGATATGATGACGGAGTTAAGTTGTCCTAAATGTAATTCAATAATTGTAGTTTATTACCCCAAAGAGGAAAAAGAATAATGGATCAGTATCAGCAGTTTATACACAAGAGCAGGTACGCACGTTGGATGCCGGAGGAAGGCAGACGAGAAACGTGGGAAGAAACAGTCAACAGATATGTAGATTTCTTTAAAGACCGCGAACAGATAAATAAAAAAGAAGCCTCAAAGTTATTTAATTCGATACACAATCTAGAAGTCATGCCCTCTATGCGCTGTATGATGACCGCTGGCGTAGCGTTAGACAAAGATAACGTGGCTGGTTTTAACTGTAGCTACTTACACATAGACTCACCGCGATCCTTTGACGAGTTGATGTACGTTCTCATGTGTGGAACGGGCGTAGGATTTAGTGTTGAGCGTAACTTTATTAATAAGCTGCCTGAGATTGCTGAGACATTCCATAAAACTGACAGTGTTCTTGTAGTGTCTGACAGTAAGATTGGCTGGGCCTCTGCGTTCCGTGAATTGATCGCTATGTTATACGCAGGTAAGATACCTCAGTGGGATGTAAGCAGGGTCAGAGGGTCAGGAGAAAGACTGAAGACCTTTGGTGGCCGCGCGTCAGGCCCGGAGCCGCTGGTAGAACTGTTTAACTTTTGTATTGAAGTCTTTCAGAAAGCTAGAGGTCGCAAGCTAACATCCATTGAGTGTCACGACATTGTGTGTAAGATTGCAGACATTGTGGTAGTGGGCGGTGTACGTAGGTCTGCTTTGATTAGTCTGTCTAACTTATCTGATCAGCGTATGGCTAAAGCTAAGTCAGGAGATTGGTGGAGAACTGAAGGACAACGAGCGTTAGCTAACAACAGCGTAGCGTACACAGAGAAACCTGACTTTGAGTCTTTTCTATCTGAGATGCAGACTATGTATGAGTCTAAGGCAGGCGAGCGTGGTATCTTTAGTCGTGTAGCGGCACAGAAGATAGCCGCGCGGAATGGACGTAGAGACGCAGAGCAGGCCTTCGGGACTAACCCTTGCAGCGAGATCATATTACGCAGTAACCAGTTCTGCAATTTATCGGAAGTGGTTGTACGTGCTGACGATACTTTAAAGACTCTTAAATCTAAAGTAGAAACAGCCGCCATTATTGGAACTCTGCAAGCAACACTCACTGACTTCAGATACTTGCGTAATATATGGAAAAAGAATACAGAAGAAGAAGCGTTGCTCGGACTTAGCATGACAGGTATTATGGATCATCCTGTCATTGGTTCAGCAACAGACAAAACCGCAGAGTGGTTGGAGGAACTGAAAGATGTGGCTGTCAAAACAAATAAGAAGTGGGCTGAGAAGCTTGGGATTAATCAGTCTGTCGCTATTACTTGCGTTAAGCCAAGCGGTACTGTATCTCAGCTTGTCGATAGTGCCTCTGGTATTCATCCTCGTTTCTCTAAGCACTATATTAGAAGAGTACGTTCGGACAAGAAAGACCCGCTTGCAGTCTTTATGGAGCAAGCAGGATTCCCAGTAGAACAGGATGTTATGTCGCCCAGTTCCTCTGTGTTTAGCTTCCCTGTGAAAGCCCCGAAAACTTCTGTGACTGTCGCGCAGGTAGGCGCTATGGAACAGCTAAAACTTTGGAAGGCTTATCAGAACCATTGGTGTGAGCATAAGCCAAGTATCACTGTATACTATACTAATGATGAGTTCTTGCAGGTAGCACAGTGGATATGGGAGAACTTTGATCTCTGTAGTGGTATTAGTCTGCTTCCGGTTAGTGATCATGTTTATCAGCAAGCTCCATACGAGGACATTACTAAAGAGCAGTACAAGGCTCTAGTAGATTCAATGCCTAAAGATGTTAGCTGGGATGACCTTGAAAACTTTGAACAAGAAGATAACACTACAGGCTCTCAAGAGCTGGCGTGTGTAGGTGGTGCTTGTGAAATTGTCTAAGCCTGAAGCTAACATTTTAGGATTCAAAATCCTGATAAACTCTAAGGGGGTTGTCGAGACAGAAATGTCCGGCATCCCCGAAAAGGACTTGCACAAGGCTTTTAAAGACGAGGAGCTAGAAACAATACGGAATATAATATCTCTAACCAAACCAAAGCTAGAAGCTCTTCATTCTTTTCTTGAAGAAGAGTTAAATGCTTTGAATCATAACCCTACCATTTAGCGCGATCTGCCCAATAAGCCGCTGACATTTTTCCTTTCTTTATGTTCTTTGCATGACGAGCCTTGAAACTGGCGCGTTTCTTCTTCATCTTCTCTGACTCTCCGGCTTTAGGTTTACCTGCTGTCTTTGCTCCCTGCTCCCCGAAACGAATTGTTTTAATTTTGTCGCCTTCTTTTGCCACAACAACATGGCTTTTCTTTGGGTGCTTTGGTGTGCGCTTTGGCTTGTTGTAGCCGCTAACTCCAGCCCTCTCTAGCCTTGAGTCTTTTTTCTTCTTGGCCTTACCACCTTTCTTATAATCATCTCTAGTCATCATGCTGTTTTCTTCCTGTATTTTCTGGTTTTGGCCGCAACTTTCTTAGGCTGTTTGCTGTGTTGCTTGCCTTTCTTGGTATCTTCGCGCTTCTTTTTGCTTGTTGCAGCATACTCTTTTTTACTTAGAGCCTTGATAGCTTTTTCGGGCAGATACCTTTCACCTGTTTTTGCACTGGGCTTGCCAGACTTAGTGCGCCACTTCTGTTTTGTCCAAGCCTTTAGAGACTTTTGAGATTTTTTAAGTGTCATTATTTTTTATGAACCTTTTGAACTGGGAAGTTAGCTTCCAAGCTTGCGCCTTTATGCTTAACAAACTTGCCGGAGTGCTTCATAAGTTTTAACGATCCGTCTTTTTGCTTCATCCAGTGATGACCTGATGGTGCTTTTACTTTCATTTCTTGTATCCTCCACCCGCTGCTTTGTATTCTTTAGCTAACATCTGAGCTTTACGCGCAGACCATTGACCAGCTTTTCCTCCCTTGCTGCCCGCTTTAATTTTATTGAACAAGCGTTTACGCATTGCTGGCTTGGTATAGTTACCCGCCTCGTTTACTTTAGATTTAGTTTTCTTTTTAGCTGGCATTAGCTGCTCCTCGCTACTGATTTTGTTTTCTCTATAGTCCGCATTGTTCCAAGACCTAACATGCCTAAAAGCACTGGCATCATTTCGGATAAAGCTATCAGGGGAATTGACACTTCAGATTCCGCCAAGGCCAGTGCAAAGTTAGCCATAGGAATAAGGATGAAATTCCCAAACATGGCTATTACACATGTCCAACCTACTGCGGGTCTCCAGCCAGAAACAAACATATTCCTGTGTGCAGCTTCCACCTTATTGACTTCAAGCTGTGCTTTAGCAAGCTCTTGAGCATGTGACTCCGCCATCGTAGCTATACGGTGAGCCAGTAGATTCTTCTGGTCTTTGTTCTCTATAAACTTATCCAAGAGAGTTGTTACTGGATGAATCAAAGCTTCTAACATATTACTGTTCTCCGTAGCACCAAAGTACTGGCTTAAAATCATCTCGCAGGTCTACGTGTACAAAAGTTTTAGCAACACCTATACCTACAAAACCTAACGCACACGCATGACGAACTACCTGCATTCGTTGGCGGCCTCCATTTACGTAGATGTCCGCTGCAATTCCGCGTGTGTGTGTACCGCCAATTTTTTTTGCTTTTTCAATGGAGTGTTCGGAGCTTCTGTACCCGCTGGTAATATAAAACGGAAAACCACAAACCTCCCGCAAGTGATCTAGTTTGCGTATAAAGCCTTCGTTCATTTTATTCTCGCCAGTTTCTTGGCAATCAAAGTCTGAGAGTTTAAAGTATTTAAAATTGTCTTTCATTTATGAGCAGTTCTTTTTAAGTGTGTTGTATACTTTGCCGCCTTTGGCATATCCATAGGGTCGTAGATCGCCGCTTTCTTTAGAAGACATAAACACTGCTTTCTTTTCTTTAATTAGTCTGTCTATTTCTGCTTCAGCTTCTTTATATGTGTTTGCTTGTATGGTGGCTCCCAGATTATTATTGTGCTGATCCATCGGCTTATCTTTTCTAGTAATGCTAAGGTTCTCTCTGAAGTTAGCTGCCTGCAAAGCTCGTTCTGGATTGTCTGTGCGCTGTGTAATCCAACCTAAAGCTAAATGTCTTGCTGCATCACCCTCTCCATCAAGCTTTCCTTTGGGATCAAATCGTTGGTCTTGACTTTCAGCCCACTCAAGGTCTTCGTCAGAGATTCCTAAAGCTTTGGCTATTAAGCCGCCTACGCTTTTTTGAACTCTGCCGCCCGCAGCCATGTTTAACGCACGTAGTGGGTCGTCTTGATCCATATACGCTGGCCCTGCTCCTTCGTTGTAAGGGAGACCAGTTAGTTTGTTGATACGTTCATCAGGCTCAATGGGCGCGTTAGGTACTGGTTGAGATACCTCGCCGCCTATCTTAAAGCCCTCTCTGTTTTCTTTAAGTCTGGCCTCTACATCTGCGTATTCTCCGGCATTATCTAACGACAAGTTAAACAACTCTGCGTGTATCGCGTTTACTTCTCTGCGGGCTTGAAGAACTTTGTCCCTAAAATCGCTTCGCTCTTCTTTTGTTTTAAGTTTCCGTACCGTTTTTTCTCCTTTTTCCACTACATTTTTAGGAAGGTCTGCTGGAGAAAAGCCGCCCGCAAAAATTATTTTAGCTTTTTCTTCAGGAATTCCACCCTCAATCAACAAAGACATTGTTCTAACTTCGCCTAACTGCCTGTCAGCAGCTTGCACAGCTATATATAAATCCTGCTGTGTTTGAAAATCAACAGCAGTAGTCTCAAAAAAGTCTTTTATGATGTCTTCAGGGGTAGTTGATAGGCGAATACGATCTAAATAGTTTTTACGGTCTAAAAGTTTGTAGTCTTTTATAAGGTTTTTAAAGCCGTTTGATAAATCTTCTTCATTATCTCTTTCAAATTTAAAACCTGCCTGAGCAATTCTTTCATAAAACGGGTCGCGGTATTCTAATGTATACTCATTAGGTTTTCCTGCTTCAGCTTCCAATAGTTTTTCAATTGACAGGTAGCTTCCGGGCGCGTAACCCCGCTTAAACTGCTTTAAAACTGCTTCCCACTTTATTCCTCCCTTTTCCGTTCGTATTTGCCGCCCTTCTAAATCTCTACCATCATCGCTAGTAAATCCAAACGCTAACGATTTCAGCGGCCCTGCTGACATTGATTCTGTTATATATGGTGTAGCGAACTCTTGTATTGCCGCTACAACAGCATCGTCTATATAAGTGTTTAATGCTTGTCCTTTAAGACGGCCAGATTGAATTTCATCATAAGCCTCACGAACAGGAGCTAATAAACTATAGTACGAGTTTAAATATTGGGTATTTAATTTATATACATCTCCATCATCATTTCGTGTGTATATCATATCGTGACCGCTGCTGTACGGCCCTGAAGTAAGCAGCCTACGATCTTCTACATCTTGATCAGAGAATCCCATCGTGTCGTGTGAAAACTTAGCTATAGTTCCAAAGCCTACTTGCGTAGTTACAAAACCTGCTAGACGTTGAAGTCCTCTTTTACGTAGTGTAGCATTCCCCGAATTTATTTCTTTTCCTGCTTGCTTAACAATATGTGCGCTTGTTCTTACAATTTCAGCAGGGAAAGCTACAAAGTTTCCTAAAGGCAAATTACGCATTGCTTTAATGCCCTTTGGAATTTGATCATAGTTAGGCATCGTGTTTCGAACAATTTTAGCTGCCTGTTGCTTTAACAAATTTTCAGAAGCATTAGGGAAAGCCTCTTGTAAAGTTTTTAGCTCTGCTTCATAAGCTCCAATTTTAAAAAAGTCATCTGAACCCATATATATTTCGTTAGGTTTATTAATAACCGCATCGTAAGATTTAGATTTACTTATTTTCTGCGCTGTTTTTATTGCACCTTCGCTGCCTTTAATTGTTTTTTCTAAAGGCAATAAAGTTTTAGGTAATCCTTGATCAAAACCAGTGTCCATCATAGCTCTAAATTGATTTACGTTCACAGAAGTATTTATAATGCCCAAGCCTAAATATTCTTCGTATGCTTTATCTAGTTCTAGTTGATTAATGTTTCCTTTCTTATTATATATTTTATTTTTTAAAACTTTGTATGCGCTGTCTTCTGCGCTTACACTTAAATGAGAAAGTATTCTGCCGTTAGCCAAACCAAACTGATAACCGCCCACTACGTTACGAGCGTGTGTTGTGTGACTATATGTTGTTTTCATTGATTGTGTTAAGCCTTTTACTCCAATGTAGTACTTATAACCATTAATTACAGCGTTGTCTGCTTCTAAAAATTTATAGCTTTCTTCTTTTCTAGCTAAAAACATAGCAATTTCGGGAGTGGTTTTTTTATTATCAAGTATTGAGTTAGTCCCTGTTATAGTTGCTGTGTATCTACCTCCGCGTTTAAGAGCGGCATCAGCCCTAAGAATATAGTTTTTCTTGCCCAGTTGATTAGCAGCATTATAAAAATTTTGCATTTCTAAAATACGTGAAGCTTTAGCAACAGAAATAATTAAACTGTCTGTAGGTGCTTTAATTTCACCTAATAACTCTTTGATCTCTGGGGCCAGACTTTCATTTCTTTTGTAAAACTTTCCTACTCTTTGAACTTGGGTCATATAGTCTACAATTTCATCTGTGTTACCCAACAGCTCTTTAATTTCTATGTCAGCTTTTTCATTTGCTTTTTTAGTAATAGCGGTCATTTGAGCTTCGGTAAGCGTTTGACCCTTTGAAGCAGCTTTAGCAGCAGCGTCAGCTACAATACCGCCAACTATATAGTTTTTTGCCCGCTCTTGAACTACAGTTGTTGGAACATATCCGGGGTCTTCGTAGGCTTTATACGACTTACGTAAATACGTTCCTATATTCTTTTGAATAGCTTCTTTTGCTTTGTCTGTGAAGCCTTTTGTGTTTAAGATTTTTTTAGAAAGGTCGTCAATCAGTGTTCGAGCCTCTAAAATTTCTGCGGCTACGTCTTCTGGAATCTTTCGTTGCTTTGCAAAATAAGCAACTCTTTTTTCTGGACGGACTCTGTATACTGAGGAAATATCAGACTCCATTAAAACAGAGACTTTTTCTAAAAGTTTTGGATCGTTGCCCGCAGACTGCAAGGCAATGTTTAATCTATTCGCTGTATTTTCAGCAGCTGTTATAAGTTGTTTCTGTGAGAACTTTGAGTTCATTAATGCTTCAAACAATAGCGGTGTTGCATAGCCTCTAGAAGTAAAGAACTGTTGTTTAAACTTCGTTAAGTACCCCATTGTTTTTGCAGGTAGTGTTTTACCTTTTGTTCTTTGAGCTTCAACTTGACGCAAGCCCGCCTCTGTTTCTTTAACAGGCGCTCCAGCTTTTAGTGCCTGTTCTTCTCGCACTGTAGACATATAACGAACAAGCTCTACGTTTGCTTCTTCTTCTGTCATTTCATCAAAACGCTTGCCCAAAACTTTTTGACGGGCAGCAGTATATGACATAGGAATAATTTTTAATGCCCCCGCAACCGCTGTAATACCTAAACCCTCGACCAGCACTTTAAATCTTTTAGTTCCTTCAGTATCATCTTCTTTTGCAGCCATAAAGTCTACAACACCTTTTGCAAAATAGTCTGCTTCAGGGTCTTCGGTGGTAGTTACATAATCCTTTATCGCGTTAAACGCATTGACATTTGGATCAAACGTGACCGCAGTAGCAGCTTCAAATCCTAAGATAGCTGATCCCGCTTTAACAATTTTAGGCGAATTCTGGATTCCTTTCATTGTCCACTCAGCCGCTTTAGTAGCTGTAGCGCCTCCATATAGCAACATCCCTAACTGCGTAGCTGAACCAGAAAGGGTCTCCATTGGAAGAATACGACCGTTGTCTTGAACAAGTTTAGGATCGTCTAAATCTAAACGCAGCATAGGTGCGGCTATTTTTAAAAATATCTCAGTGTTAAAGTTTATAAACTTTTCTCTTTCTTCGTCTTTTAATTTATTTATGTCAAAATCTTTTGAGGCTAAAGAAGCAGCACTTAAAGCCATACCTGTGATATTTTTAGCTGATTGTGCGGCAATTTTTTGTAGGTCTCTTCCGTAAGCTTTTAAGTCTTCAGTTTCTCTTTCAAGTTTTTCTTTAGTTAAATCTGATCCACGATATCGTATATTTTCAAAACCTGTTTTTTGAAGCTCAGTTTCTTTTTTAGGCATGACAGACTCAACCTGTTTGTCAAGTCTCATTCCTGAAGCCAAAGGGCCATAGATTTCTTCTGAAGCAATAGAAACAGACTTCTGTGCAAACGGGTCTTGTATTTCTACAATGTCGTTGTCTGCAAACGGGTCTTGTATTTCTACAATATCGTCATCTGCAAACGGGTCTTGTATTTCTACAGTGTCGTCAGTTATATTCATTAGTTCCAGAATCCTTTGCTTTTTAAATAAACTATTGCGTCTTTTTCTGTCTTGTTTGGGTTAGCTTCAAGAAAAACATCAATCCGTGTTCTATTTTTTCCTGTAATATTTGTAGGATTAAGAGCGTCATATACAGTATCGCCCATGTGCTGATTTAGCATCTCCATTACTGCGTGATTATTTTCTACCTCTTCAGGAGTTGCGTTTCCACTCTCTATTAGTTGAAGATTAGATGCAACCACCTTTTGTACTACGTCAGTTATAGCTTCATTTTGCTCTAGCATTTGTCTAACTACTTCAGGTTCAAGAGGCTTAATTATATTTTCTACCGCTGTCCATTTAGTCGGCTGTGCGGCTAAAGAAACCATCTTTAAAATATCTAGAGGCTCTATAATATCTTGATTTTCTGGTTTGGCCCGCAAAAGTTGATCAACAACTAAAGCAAAATCTTGCTGTCCTTTATTGTTAAATCGCTTTCCAATACTATCAAAAACACCGCTGTATTGAGTTGCGAGTTTACCTAAGTCTTCTGATGACATTACGTCTTTCGGGCCTAACTCTTGTTTAACTTCACTGTCTATTCGTACTGTCCCGTCTTGTTCCGTAACTCTTGTGTTTGAAGTTACAATTACTCCTCTCGAAGATGTAGTTACAGTAGGAACTAGCTCTTCTCGCGTTTCCCCGCGCTTTGCACTAGCTGCAATCACTTTTAATTCTTTGGGGGTTGCAGGTGCGCCCGCAACTATTTTAGCAACAGAAGGGTCTCCACCGTTATTTAAAATAGCTTCACCCATTCTTTTTCTTTTTTCTAGTGATAAAGCAGCCACTTCGTTTGCAACTGTTACTTGTTCAAGCTTAGACATAGTAGTGTTGAATACATCTAAACTTGTTGCATCTCCTGTCAGCTTATTCCACAAAGCGCCTACAACAGTTTTTGGTCTGACTTCTGAAGCTAAAGAATCTAAAGTTTTCTTTTCGCGTCCTATTGAAAAACGATCTGCCTTGTTAAGAATACTTTTAAAATAGTCAGAATCTAGTTTAGCTTGATTTTTAACGTCTTCTCGTTCCATATACATTGCTTTCCACTCTTCAACCATTCCGGGCTTTACAGTGTTAGGAGAAGCTATTTCGCGCTGTGTTGCTGCTTCATTTGCTTTTCGATCAAGAATAACGTCATAAATAGAAGTACCTTGTGTTTGTGCAGAATCCCTATAGCCCGTAGCTTCTGTTATTAATTTTTCAGCTTTAGATACGTTTAGTTTATTTGCGTATAAGTCAGAAGATGCTAAGAAGTCTTGCGTTTTTTCTACAACAGCAGAATTGCCTATTTTCATAAGTTCTGAAAGTCCACTAGCAATCGGAGGAAGAAGCAGTCCTTTTATTAAGTCTTTCTTTTTCTGGCTTCGCGCATACTTACGAGCATCTCGTAGTTGAGCATCTTTTCGCGCCCTTACATTTGAAAGAAGCGAAGTACCAAAATCTCTAATAGCCATGTTTTAAACTCCTGTTGGTCTAGCCATAAGGCTATCTGTTGATTCTTCTTTTTCGGGTGCTTCCATTAAACTTAACGGAGTAGAAGGCTCATCAAGTTCTACGGTTGGTAAGGTCTCTAAAGACTTTTGCATTTTAGAAGTTAAAACGCCTTCAGGAACTCTGCCGTTTTTACTGTCTTTAATAAGCTTTACAATGCGGCTTTCTTCTATTTGAGTACCTGCAAACTCTTCGTCGTCGTTTTCGTCATCGAGGTCTCCAGTGTATATAGTTATTTCTAAATCTAATCGTTCTGCTAAAGCTATTAGCATATACGCCGCAGGCTCTACAAGCATTAACATTAAATCAGGATTCCACGCGCCTTCTTGAAACTCAGTAAACAATATAACTTGAACAATGCTCATCACAGGCACACCGTCATCTATAGCTTGCATTAAATTTACATAGGTTCGAGGTTCAATAAAAGATTCCCAAAGATACTCAGAAGCTCTATGAACTGATGTAAATTCTGGCGCTCTTTCATACGGAGCGGGGTTCTCAGGGTCGTTCGTTAAGGACTGTCCCGGAATAGGTCGCTTACCTGTCATTTGAATATTTTTAAATTCTTCTAATGCTGTTGCCATAATTTTAAAACCTTTTAAGCTGTTTGAGCTAATTGAGACATATAGTTGCCGTACTGAAATGCTGTGTAGCCGTAGGGGTTAGGATTCAATGTTACTTGTTGTTCAAAGGCTCTTGCACTCATAATTTCTTGTGCGCCATACTGTTGTTGAGAACCGCCAAAACTTTCAAGGCTGGGTACGTAGGCATTGTTGCTTACATAGTTTTGTATGTATTCTGGTTTTTCTGAGATGCCCAGTTCCTGCCCAACTCTAAGATTCAACTGGTCTTGTAAAGACTCTTCTGTTTTATTAAAAACATAACCTACAGGATCGTCAGCTATTTCTCCTGCTTTTTTATATGCTTGTGCAGGCGCGCTTTTAATACCTGTCTTTAAACGATCTAATAAGCTTGGCTGATAAACTTTATCTGGGTCTGCATTACCTACCATGTTTCCTGCATCATCTAACACTGATCTTGCAAAGTTTTCTTGACTAAAGGGATCAACAGGAAGTTCTTCAAATGTATTATAATCTAAAGACGGGAGGTCTTTTGGGTCTACTGTAAACTCATACTTAGGAGCTAGAGCCTGCGTATCTGGAACAGAGTTTGGGTCTAAGCTTGCAGTTAAGTTAGTTCGTCCATCAGCAATAGCTTGTTCAATATTAGGATCAGCTATAAAGTCTGTTTGCCCGTATGCGCGAGAATCGCTTGCACTTTCAGTAACTACTTCATCTAATGTATTCATAGTTTTTCTATCAAGCTCAACCTGTCTGCTTTTTTTAATATCTTCAAAAAAAACATTGTCTGTAGTTAAGTTTGCAAATCTTGAGTTTTTTCCAAAGCTTCTGCTAAAGGCGCTATCGCCTGCTCCAAAGAAATTTGAAGCCGCATCAAAGCTAGTACCAAACATTTTGTTACTAGCAGTCTTTGCAAAGTTTCCAAGAGTTTCAGTTACGCCTTTAGTAATATTACTATATACGTTAAACCCTTTAGATACA
>Ga0222717_10001180_pt1 | contig 21671 bp, 28 predicted proteins | sample C33_18DmetaG_FD_165053 | JGI IMG/M metagenome (GOLD analysis project Ga0222717, IMG submission 165053) | Estuarine water microbial communities from San Francisco Bay, California, United States - C33_18D | ecosystem: Environmental > Aquatic > Marine > Unclassified | place: USA: California... | reverse complement strand
TCATCCTTTCCTGCGAAAGACCCATCTCTGCTGTTTTAGATTTTGATTTACTTTTCTTAGTTACTTGAGAAGCAGATTGCTTTTTTTCTGTGAATACTTGCTCTATACGTGTAAAGAACGATCTCATTCTCCGCCTCCACCACCATCTCCACCGCCAAAGTCAGAAGCACCACCAGAATTGTAATCTTGGAGACCTAATCCCCAACCCATTCCTGTGCCACCATAAAGAGATGTTTCCTTCTTCTTTTTCTTCTTTTTCTTTTTCTCTTCTAGTTTCTTTTCTTTGTCTTCTTGTTCGACAGGAACAGCGTTAGGAAAATCCTTAGAGTTCTTTTTCATTTGGTCAACCATGCCATTATAGACATCATCCCAATCTTGATCTTTTGTTTTACCCATTTCCTAAACCTCCATCTTGGTATTATTTATAAGTTCTAGTCACTATTTAACAAAGCTGCTTGGTACAGACCATGCGAAACCGCAAAGAGAGGTTCTTCTGCGTGTCTTACTTCACTTACTGGGATAGGGAAATCACCCTCTTCTTTAATGGTTTCATTCAAAACATCAATGAAATCCCCTACAAGTGATGTACCACCTGCCACTACAACTGGAATAGGTTCAAACAAGTTAGGAAGATCCTTCTTATCCTTGCTATTGTAAAGATGTTTGATTTGAGCAACTAGGTACTTCAAGAGTGTCTTGTAATAGATAGCAATTGCTTTTTCATTCTCGTCTTTAGGATCTTTGATGCTCATACCCTTTTCTTTAACGAAGGTCATAGTGTTTGCTGTATCATTGACTTGCTTTGCTGCACTTTGGTCAATGTAGTCCCCACCCCTTGAAATAGCAAAGGATAACACAGGCATTCCCATAAAGGAATAACACACGTTCACCATACCTGCTCCAAAGGACATGCCAATGCCTGTGAAGTTTTCTTCTGACAACTCAGAGAATACAACCGCGAGACCTTCATTCATGACATTGATGTTCTCATAACCTAGTTTAGAAAACACTTCAATCAATGTCTCCCTATGGTATTCTACGTCAAATTCCGCATCGACTGGTTCTGCTGGCACACAAAAGAAAAGAGTATCGTCTGGTGATTCTGCCTTGCCTGACACCGCTTTAATTAGTTCCCCAACCATCACGGCACTTTCTGGTTCATCAGGGTTTAGAACCCCCTTAGACATAGGACGTAAGGTTTCTTTGTGGACTGTGCCTGCCATCTTATAAGCAGAGTCTCCAAGGATATAGAGAGTGTCATTTACTTTAATAAAATGAGCACCAGTCTTCTTGAGCATCTTCTCCCCAAACATTGGGTTTGCTCCACCTAAGAATTCCTTTGGGTCTACTTTAAAAAAGCAATCCCTGACCTTTCTAAAGACTACCTTTCCTTCGTCTTTGCCTTTTTCTGCTGACGAAATAAATCCCGTCCCAATATCAGTTGCTACACACCTTGCCATAATCTTACTCCTTTTTATTTATTATACACGTTATTACATGTTTTTACCAGGATCTATCTTCCCATCTAGAGAACTTTCGATCTTGAATTCTGTGTCTTTCTTAAATGTTGGTTCATCTATCTTAGGTGCCTTTGATTCTTTTTGTTCAAAATCTTCTAAACTTGGACCTTGTTTTTCTTTTGGTTTTCTAGGTTTCGAAGGAGATGATTTCTTAACCACGACCTCACCATCTTCTGTTAATGAGAATTGGAAATTATAATTCTTTCCCTCTTGAACCCCATCAAATTCTATAGAAATCTTCATAAACCTATTTATAATATAAATATCTTTGTTAATTGTAGGCATTTTTTGAGGTAATTGAGTTGTTTAGTGAATTTTTAAACGAAAATAAAAGTAATAGACTTGTCAAAAAAGAAGAAGAAATCAAATTGGTGAGTTTTGATATGGATAATACTCTTTCTTTTAATACATACGATGGTGCCATACCAAGACCAACATATGTTCAAGCATTTAAAGATCACCTAAATAAAGGTAGAACAGTAATAATAGTAACCTCAAGACAACAGAGCACACAGGATCGTGAGCAAATCTCAGATTTTTTAGATGATAATGGATTACCAGAATCAGAGGTTTATTATACTAATTCCCAATTGAAAGCAGATTCTTTAGTTAAATTAGGGGTCGATCTTCATTATGATGATGACAACCGTGAGATCTCTGCTCTAGGCAAGACCAACATCGATTATATTGTTTCTTTCGATGATGATCTTGTTAAGTTATACCAACAAGAAGATGGTATATCTGTCGATTACGACATGTAAGTGGATCTGGAGGGACTCGAACCCTCTTACTTCATAAGTAAATCCCTAAGCATCTACGATAATATTTCGATTAATGTAATTTAATATTAGAATAGAAACCAAACAAAACTGTAACTAATACGATCTAAGTATTTTACTTCTACCTAGCACGAAGGATTCTCTCTAGTGGGTTACTTAACAAGTTACAAGAAAGTCAAATCTACCTTGTTAAGTCGGAGTTAGGTTGTTTAGACCATCCTCCTTGGTTATTTAAACTACCATTTCTTCAACGGAGTCGCACATCTCGTTCATGAGTGCGCTAAAATCGTCTTGAGAGTAGTTTTTTACACTGTTTCCAGTTATTATTATTCCGTTTTTTAATGAGGCCAACGAAATCCTCATATCGCAACCTAGTTCAAACCAACAAAGGCGAAACCAAATCAGACCCAAAATGTTAAAGAAAACCCCACGGGGTGGGCATTGCTAAGAGGCCTGTGGGGTTGATACTTATATTTATAACACCAAAAAGGTGTTTGTCAAGTGCTAATTTTAATCTTTTGATTCGAGAGTCTTTTCTGCTTCAAGATAGTGCTTAACTGCACCAATGTAATCAGCAACTTTAGTTAGTTTTGCTTGTACCCAAGAAGGTAGTTGGTCGTCATCTTCTACCATCGCCATGATATCATTAGCATATTCACAAGTCTTGAGCATTTGTCTTTTAACCATTCTTCCTTCAAGATCTGGACCTTCTGTTTCCATACCAAACACTTCTGTGCTATCTTCAACAGGTTCACTCACTTGAGGATCTTGAGGTGCTACCAATCCTTCTTCGGCTATATCATCTTCCAACCCCTCTTCAGCTACTTCCATTTCTTCGTTATCTTGCACTTCGTCATCTTGGATAAATTCGCCAAATGTTTGAGGTAAACCAACAGATTCTCTATAATCATGGTTGAATTGCGCTAATTTACTATCATCGACATCACCTTGGTCATTTACAAAACCATGAGTTTGCGCAAACGTTTTCATAGCATTCAACGTTACTTTAGCTCTAAGGATGGTTTCTAGTTCTTCGCCTACATTAAACGTTAAAACGCTTTGAAGGTAATTGAACAAACTTTCTAGGTTATTAGTGCCTTCGTTTTCTTTGATTGTGTTTTCAACAAGTTGTACGAAATCTGATTTCATTATATTCTCCGAATGTACCTATATTTATAAAAGAAGACCACAAATACACTTCTTGAGTTTCACACCACACAAAGGGCATGGTTGGTTTCTAACAGATCCTTTCGAAAAATCTTGCTCAACTGTGTTCTTGATTACCTTCTTTTCTTTCTTTTCTTTCTCTTCCTTATCTTGAATATCCGTTACTTTCTCTAGAACCTTATAGAAGTCTTCTTCTGTAACTTCTTTTCCTGTCTTCTTTTCTAGTTCCTTGATCTTCTCTGCCATCTGGACTTTAGCTTCAAGTCCTTGTTGAAAGTCATCTCTTGGATATTGCCTTGATGACCCGCTCTTACCAGAACCTTGTTGAAAAGACCCTTTAATGTTGTGTTCACTCATACTAAATCTCCATAAAACATGGTATAATTATTATATAGGTTTACAAGAGGAATTATGAAAGTATCCATTGAAAAAGTCTCCATGAAGAACTTTTTATCTGTTGGCAACAAGTGGTTGTCAGTCGATTTTAGAAAAGGACTTTATAGAGTTACAGGGGATAACCTTGACAACCACACAAGAAATGGTGTTGGGAAATCAACTGTATTTATTGACTCGTTGATGTTTGGTTTGTTTGGCAAACCCGTTAGAAAGATCAATCTTCCTGACATCCCTAATACTATCAATAGTGGCAAGAATTGCGAAGTCAAACTTTGGTTAACTATCAATGACAAACGATACATGATTTATAGAGGGGTATCTCCTAGCTTTCTCAAGTTGTACGAGAACTACAAAGATGGAGATGAAGACGTAAAACATAATAAGGATGAAGTACAAGATAGTGCTAAGAAGTTTACTCAAAAGAAAATTGATGAACTAATCTCTTCAAATTTCAACACGTTGAGTCACTTGCTTATAATGTCAAATACTTACACGGCACCCTTCTTAGATCTAGACAGCAAAAAGAAACGTGAAATAATTGAAGATATTCTAGGTGTTTCCATATTTGGTTCAATGGCTAATGAAGCCAAAAACATTTCACTTGAGAGTAAATCTGACTTGAAAGTTAAAGAGAAAGAATACGAGATAAATAATTCAAACATAGCAACTATGGAAGATAACATCGAGAAGTTAAAAGAAAGGTCTAAGGTTTTTGAAGGCAATAAAAAGAAAAAACTTGACAAGATTAAAGTTAGATTGAAAGATAATAAAGAAAAGATCGATGAAGTTAATGCAAAGATTGAAGATGAGCATGAACTTACTCCAAAGATCGAAACACTCAAGACTCATCTTGGTAAGTTAGATGTTAAATCAAAAGAATATTCAACAGAGATAATTTCTTGTAGAAAAATAAAGAAAGATAATACCAAAATATTGAGTGAATTAAAAGATAAACCTACTTGCCCTATTTGTAATACAGAGACCGAATCTTCACATATTAAAGAACATGTATCTTCTCTCCAATCTGAAATAGAAGATGCGGTTGAGAGACAAAAGGAGAATGAGACATTATCTGATAATACAAGTGACAAGATTGATAAGATCGAAGATAAGATTGACGTATTGAAAGGTAAAATTGATGAAAGCAAAAGATCTATTCGTTTACTTGAAGATTTGAAAGAAGAGAAGAATAGAATTAAATCTGAAGTTACAGAAATTAAGTCAGAGAAGAATGATTTCCTTGAATTAATAAATGAAGATGAACTTAAAGAAAAGAAACTTGCTTTAACTAAACTAGAAAAAGAATTAGAGGATATTAGTTCAGAGAGAAAGTATTATGAATATATAAGGAAGCTACTCTCTGATGACGGAATCAAAAATTACATAATTAAGAAAGTTCTCAAGTTTTGGAATACTAAAGTTAATTTTTACCTTAAAGAACTTAATGCTGAATTTTCAATTAATTTCGATGAACAGCTAAACGCGGTAATTAAATCTAGGAATCGAGATCCACTACAGTATCACTCGTTTTCTGGCGGAGAGAAGGCTAGAATTGATGTATCTATTTTATTATCAATTATTGATATAAGTAAGATTCAAAATTCAATAGATTTGAATGTAATGGTTATTGATGAATTACTAGATGGTGGATTGGATGATAATGGAAGAGAAGATGTACTTAACTTATTCAAGCAGATGACTTACTTAGATAAGTCTATATATGTGATAAGTCATAATTCCAATTTACCTCTAGATTTATTTGATAAGGAAATTAACTTAATTAAGAAGAACGGGTTTACTTCAATATGAATGTACAGAATGGTCTGATATATATGTCACCCACTTTGTTAAAAAAAAGAGGATTACTTACTTAAGATGCTTCTTAGGTCTTCCATGGAACCGTCTGGATTTAGGACATTGACTTTATTAATGTCGTAGTGCTTGAAATCTTTCCAAGAACTGTAACGATAGTCATTTGAACTTAAAATCCCACGGAACTTATTACTTTTGGAAGATCCAGAAGTATCGATAACCATAGAAAAAGATTCCCAATCTTGATTTTCACCTGTCTCTTTGGACGGATTATTCAAAGAATCTAAACTACTTTGAGGTTTTACGACTTTCTGTTTCTTTCTTTCGAAACTACATATTCTTATATTCTTAACTTTTACTTTATTACCTAACTGAACTACTTTACAATTTCCTTTCTTACTTTTTACACATAACATATGTTTGGGACTAAAATTCCCACTAAACACGGGAATGTCTCCCAATTTATTATTCTTTACTTCATTATCACTTACAGGAATATGATGTTCTTCCATTTCAAGATAAACACTTTCAAGATTATGTTCTACTTGTTTTTGTCTGTAGATGCTACATCCTGTTAATTCTTTAATAAATCGTCTTGAGATGCTTTTGGATTTGATAACCCTATCTCTAATTCCTAAATAAATAATGTCCTTGAGATCTTTATTATTTCTGAGGACATAAAGTTCCGTTACATCAAAATGCATATAACCATTGAACTTCTTGCAAAACTTTTGCTTTTCTTCTACGAATTTATACCATTGCTTTTTATTCGTCTTAGTTGTGTATTGAGTTCCATTTTTAACTGCCAAACCCATCTCAACCAATTTGTCCATGGATTCGATCCATTTAGATTCCGAATTAATAAATGCGTAATCCTTAAACTTTTCGTAATTAACGTAACCCGAATTAATAATTCGTTTGTAGGTTGTTATCGAAAGATAATTCAGAAGTCCATCCTCACCAGCATAATTCAGAATGCTAGAAAGGAGAATGAGGTCAACCTTTACTTTATCTTTTTCGTTAAACATAGACTTGAAATAGATTATACACCATGATTCTAGTTTTTGAAGTGCTTTTTTTAAAAATTATTGAAATCTGGTGCTAAAATATACTTAAGTGGTTGGTAAATAAACATATGAGTGTAGAAAAAACTTCTTTTGAGTTAGAAGATGAGTTCCTCGAACAGATAGTAGAGGATACTAAAATAGATGATTTTAACCTTAAGGATCAACTTAGGACTGTAGTTGACAAGACGCAGAGATACATCGAGGAATTATATAGACAAAAAAGGAATATGAAGAAACTCGAACGTTTCTTGAAGAAAGTCAAGGGAGAACTATTCCAATATTACAAGACAGAGTACGAAATTAAGTTAACGAGTAGTGTTGACATTCTAATTTTCGTAGAAAAGGACAAAAAATATCAAACAGCAAAAAAGCATTACGATGATTTAGAGGCAATTGTGGACTTTTTGGATAGAACCATTAAGAACATGAATAGTAAGTCTTGGTCACTTCGTAATATGGTAGAGATGGAAAAACTTAATATATGAATTTAGCAGATTTAGACTTAAAATACGATGCGGTCACGGTTGTGCCACTTAATAATTCTGAAGTTCTCTTGGCAACGATGAATGATGAATACATTACTGATCTAAAGAATCATTTTAAAAACCAAGTCAAACATGCTAAATTTTCTGCAAGTTATAAATCAGGGAATTGGGATGGGTTTATTCGTTTCATTAAGAATGATGGTACTATGCCAAGAGGATTGTTACCAGAATGCATCAAGAAAATGGAGGAGTGGGAAATCAAGTACGAACTTGATCCTAGTCTTGTCCACAAAGAACTTGATATATCTAATTTCGAAGAAGTTATTAAAAGTGAACTAATTGCCAAACAAGAGGGAGGTGTCGAACTTTTGCCTTGGGAACATCAATGGGATTCTGCTAAAGCTTTGTTGAAAGCTAAAAGAGGGATCGTTCGAGCAGCGACGAGTTCTGGTAAAAGTTACATAGTCACTATGGTCACTAAGTACCTATTGCATATGAAGTATGTCAAGAAGGTTCTATTGGTTGTTCCAAGGACTGACCTTGTTATACAAATGGAGAAGGACGCGGAGGAATATGGATTCGATAGAAAGGATATAGGAGTTTACTTTGGTAGAGAAAAAGACTACGAAGGGAAGTCTTATGTTATTTCTACATGGCAAAGTTTACAGAATATAGAATCAAGAGAATTCTTCGAAGAGTTTGATTGTCTTATCATCGATGAGATCCATGGTGCTAAGTCCGGTGATAAATCATCAAAATCTAAAAGAAGTGGTGGAACAGTCATGAGACAAATTTGCGATCATTGTGTTAATGCGGAATGGAGATTTGGTTGTACTGGCACCATGCCTACAGATCCTCTAGATGTAAGGACGGTTATTAGTGGTGTTGGTCCTGTGGTGCATGAAGTAAATGCTAAAGATCTTATGGATAAAGGGCATGTAACAGAGTTAAAGATTACAATCCCTTTTATTAGTTATGACAAGAAGATGGTAAAAGAGAAGATAAACGAATACTTACTTGAAAATGACATCGATGAAGATACACCAAAGGAAGCAATCCCAGCGGCAGCCAAATTCAACGCAGAGAAAAAGTTTATCGAGAACTATGTACCAAGGTTGAAATTAATTTCTAAAATTGTATTGTCTAGGTTAGAGAAAGAGGAGAACGTACTGATCCTCGCAAATACTCTTAACTTTGGCAAGAAGTTACAAAAGACTATTACTCATTTGAATAAAGGCAAATACAATGACATCTTTTATATTAGTGGGGAAATGGACGAATATAAAAGAAAAGAAATTAGAGAAAAAATGGAAGATGGTTCTAGAATCGTCGTGATTGCTACAACATCATTGTTCTCCACGGGTATCTCCGTTAAAAACTTACATACTGTAATATTCGGGAATATAGGCAAAAGTAAGATAACCGTGCTGCAAAGTGTGGGTAGGGTTTTAAGGAAACATTGCTCGAAAGAAGTTGCACGTATATATGATTTATGCGATAACCTAACGTATAACGCAAAACATGCAAAAGAACGGATGGAACATTATTCTTTAGAAAAGTTTGATATAAATATTAAAGAAATAAGCATCTGATTGCTTGAAGTGTTGGTGTTTTATAAATACAAAGAGATATATGATTAAAGGGGATGGTATGTTTTATGTGTATGTTTATTTAGATACTAGAAAACCAGGAAAATATGAATATGACGAATATATTTTTGATTATGAACCATTTTATGTAGGTAAAGGCAAAGGTAATAGATATAAGGAGCATTTGAATGATAAGAGAACTTCTAATACGAAGAAACACAATAAAATACAAAAGATGATTAGGGAAGGGTTTGCTCCCAAAATCGTAAAAATAAATCACTTCGAGTCTGAGAATGATGCATTTAATTTAGAAATAAAAATGATAAAAATTATAGGACGTTTTGATAATGGAGGAACTTTGACCAATTTCACTGATGGGGGGGAAGGTATTAGTGGATACAAAATGCCGAAAGAGGTATCGGAAAAGGTTGGTAGAAAAATTAAGAAATTATGGGAAGGTAAAGACTATAGAGAAAAAAATTCTAAAGCCAACGCGGAGCGAGTTAGAAAAAAAGAAACGAGAGAGAAGATAAGAAATACGTTAACGGGCAGAAAAGAAACAGATGAGCATAAGAAAAAAATAAGCCAAGGTCTTAAGGAGTTCTATAAAAATAACGAATTCCCAGAGCATGTCAAGGAAATTTTAAGAGAATCACAAAAGGGAGGGAATAATTCTATGGCGGGTGATAAATGGGCTAGGAGTGAAGAGGGGAAAAAGTCATTTAAGAAAAAAACATCAGGGAGTAGCAATCATAATTCTAAGAAATGGAGAATAACTTCTCCTACCGGAGATGTGTACGAGATAATAGGGGGGTTGAAGAGATTTTGTGAAGAAGTCATAGGTGGAATTCATAGGTCGGTATTGTTAAAAGCGATGAGAAATGGAAGAGGTATAATAAAAGGCCAATTTAAAGGTTGGAAACTTGAAGAAATCGATCTTTAAGTGGTTATAATGTTTATAAAGGTTTAACGAGAAGAGTATGGCATTAATTAAATACGAAGGTGATGATAACGTTGTCGTTATGATAAATGGTGAGAGGAAACTCATCAAGCCTAATAAAGTATTTAGTGGGCCTGTCAATCTTGCTAGTCAACCAGGATTCAAACTTCTTGGGAAGACAAAAGCAGAGACGAATGACAAGAGTGAGAGATCGGAAAAGAGCATCAAGTTTGAGATTCAAGACTACAATAAACCTTTCATCGATTTTGATTTTATCGACGAAGCAGGTTTTCCAAAAATATCTATATGTATCGTGACCAAGGATGGCTATAAAGTCATAAGAGAATGTTTAGAAAGTATCAAGAAATTCGTTAAGTATCCTAAGTTTGAGGTATTGCTTTGTGATACAGGTTCCACGCAAGAAGGCATCAAAGAATTATACGAAGAGTATGCTATTGCTTGGGGGGATAAGTTCAAGGTGTTTTGGGATCATAAATATAATTTCTCTAAGAACAATAATTTTCTAGCAAAGGAATCAACAGGAGACTTATTGTTATTCATGAACAATGATGTATTCTTGACGTATGACGCAATTAGTGAAATGGTTAAGTATTCCTTATGTAGTAACATAGGTTGTTTGGGGCATAGATTGGTTTGGGAAGCAGACCAAAAATCAATCCAACATGATGGGCAAGTTATATATCATCCTAATGGTCAATGGTATGGCCCAGGTCATCATAATTATAAAGGCAACCTCGATGCTATATCCAAACAAAATGCTAGAGTAGAAGGAGTTACTGCTGCTTTCATGATGCTAAGGAAATCTATATTCAATAAAGTAAAAGGTTTCGACGAAGGTTATATCGATGTCTTTCAAGACGTTGATCTTAATTTAAAGGTAGGGAAACTAGGGTATGTAAACTTTTGTATTAGAGAAAAAGCAATCATACACGTCGATCACTCTACTAGAAAAGAGGATGCTACAAAAGATTCTATAACCGATCTTCAAAAGTTACAAAGAGATTGGTTCTTCAAAGGACCATTTCCCGTGAAGGAAAAAGCAAAGAACTCTATTTTGATATGCGCTACTAAAAAAGACCAAATGCAAACGTTGGTTAAAAGTATTAAAAGTAGAGAAAGTTATGAGTTTATATTTGTTAACAATACAGAGAATTACTTTTGGTGCCCAGAGGCCCTTAATCAATTAACTAAGGTTAGCGAAGGTGAGATGATGTATCATATGCACCAAGACGTTACGTTTGATTCTAATGAACCTTTTGCTACGATACGCAATGTTAGTAAGCAATTGGGTGATTTTGGTGTGCTTGGTCCTGCTGGTGTACAAGTTGGGGGCAAGGGTGCTATTAGAGGTGTAGACTTCTCGTCATTAGATTACAACTTTGATTACATGAGAGTTCAAACCATAGATGAATTTTGTTTAATAAGTAAAAGATCGTCCAATCTTAAGTTTGGTGAATACTTAGATCACTTTCATTTTTATGGTGGAGATATTTGCATGGAGGCAAATAAGAAAAACCTAACCAATTATGTAGTTAAGGTTCCTATCACTCACCACTCAGGAGGGGATGTCAATCTAACCACAGGGGACGGTTACGAGCATTACTTAAAACAAGGAAGAAAGTTCTACAAGAAATGGCATAAATCATACCCTAACATCTCGACGACCACGGTTCACTTTAGACCTACGGGTGTTTTTTGGTTCTTGGGCGCAGTTCTAAAACTTTCTCCTACCAAAGAAGTCATAGACGTAAACAACATAGACGAAACTCCAAACAAGAAGAAGTATCTTCTTGAAATATAAATAGTTATATCATGGGTGATATTTTAGATAGAATCGAAGATTTCTTAAAAGAAACTGATATTTCTTCCGATCTTACGTTCATACCTAAGAAGAATGCAGAGAGCGTTCTAGGGTATATAATGGAAGAGGTGAAGGAAGATAAGGTTTTACTTCAAGCCATTTTGGATGAAGTTACGAGAGATTGGAGGCAGAGCAACACTAAGTTACTTGAAAACTTCTATAAGATATTAGAATTCTACGGTATAGTAGGAAGTTCCCAAGATAGGAAAACTGTTTTGGAAGCAAAGGGTAAGACGATAGTTAGAAAATTTGTCACCCTCAAATCTCAAAAAAAGATCCTAGAGTTAATTTGACACAAAAAGATAATTTTTTTCCATTCGACATGTATATCCATTCTTGTGATGAGAAGGAGTATAGACGGGATGTCCGAAAAAAGAATTACATTATTAAATATGTGAATCTTTTAAATGTGGACAATTTCGACACGGTATCATTGAGAAGATTCACTATGAGTCTAATGTTCTTTAGGAACACTTTTTGTAAGGATGCCTTCGTTACATTCTTTTTGAAAGAATTTAGTGAGGAAGAGAAGAAACTTTTAGCAAACATAGTATTCGATGTCTTTGTTAGGAGTGAGAAAGGGGAATTTTGTGATTTCAAGGAATTCTTGGATTTAGGCATCAAGTTATACAAGTATGTCAATTACAAACATAAGATAAACGACAAGTGGGAAGAAATGAAAGAAGAATTTTCCGATGTCGTATAGAAAATATAAATAAAGGTAACTAATTTTCTCGTAAACAGTTAAGGAGTAATAAAATGATGGATCATTCAGAAGTGTTGGCAAGGATCGAAACCAAGTTATATGACTTGGAAGATAAATTTAATCAATATATTGATGTCGAAGCGCAAGAGCATGGCATTGAAATAGAACCAGAAGTAGACGTAGTTGAACCTGATGTTCCAGTCTTGGACGAGCCGCTAGACGTGGTTGAACCTGTTACTACTCCAGTATTAGATGCCCCAGTAGACGTTGTTGCTCCAGTATTGGATGCTCCAGTAGACGTTGTTGAACCAACTGTAGATGCTCCAATCGCATTGTCTATTGGACCAGAAGACGAAGCACTTCCAGCAGGTTGTAATGGTGACGAGGAAGAGTTGAACGCAGGTTGTGATGTAGGAATGGCATACGAAGACGAGGAAGAAGATACAGAAGAGTTGACCGATGGTGATGGAGAGGATGATCTCCTAGCAGGTAGTGACGAAGAAGTTGGTGAAGAACTTCCAGTCGAAGACGAAGTATCTGACGAAGTATCTGACGTAGAAGGTGACGAAGAAGTTAGTGAAGAACCTCCTGTGGATGACGAAAGCACAGAAGACTACGATCTTGAACCAGAAGAAAGTGGTGAAGTATCTGACGAAGAAGAAACCGAAGTATCCGACGTTGAAGTATCCGACGAAGAAGGTGAAGAAGAAACTGAAGTATCCGACGAAGAAGAGGTTTCTGATGAAGAAGAAACTGAAGTATCCGACGAAGAAGGTGAAGAAGAAGTTATCACAGAACCAGTAGACGATGAGGAAGTTGGTGAAGAAGATGATGACGCAGAAATCGAAGAAGAAGAATACGATTACGACATCTAAGTTGGATGATCGTCAAGAAAGAATGGGTCAATAAAGAGACTGGAGAGAAAACAGTCCAGATGACCTCTGACAAAGAGGGTTACAAAGTCTTAAAAGATGGTGACTCTTGGAAAGAGGTTAAGATGCCCCAAGAAGAAAGATCTAAAAGGGACCATGGTGGAAAAGATCCACACCGCCGTGGTCAACAATCAACCAAAGGTAAACTTTCTGGACAATCAAAAGCTAACATAGAAGCAGATTATAAGAAGGACAAGGAAGAGTCGGGTATAAATAATAACGTAATCATTAAGAGTAGCAAAGTGAACGAATCAAAAAAAGACCTCGATAAGAAGAAAAAGAAAGTAGATGATTTGTCTTATAAGTTAAGGAAGGCAAAACTCGACTACAATTCGTCTATGTTAGACCAAAAGATTACCGACTTCGAAAAGAAAGAGAACTACTACACTAAAGCAGCTAAAGTAGTTGAAGACGATAAGCAAAAGTTAAAAGAACGCAACAAGTATTTCGTCAAAGACGAACCTGTTAAAGATGATGGATTAGAAGGCGACATAGTAGATCACATCGAACAAGTATTGGGAGAACCTCAAGTACCAGAGACCGATGTTGAGATAGTAGTTAAGAAAGATTCTAGCATTGAAGAGAAGTTAGATAAGGTAGAGAAGATCCAAGAAGCATTTTTTGGCAATTCACCTAGTAGAGTTAAAGAGGATGTTATTAATAGAATTGATAATGTCTTTGAAGCACCAGAAGACGAGGAAGAAGAAGATCCTAAACCAGAGGAAGAAGAAGGTGGCGATGAAGGTGGTGGTGACGAGGAAGGTGGCGATGACTTTGGACTGGATGGTGACGAGGAAGGTGGCGAAGACGATCTTGGTTTAGACGACGAAGATGGAGAGACAGAAGACGAATCTTCTGATGATGACCAAGTAGACATGCAAGATAACGAAATCGCAATTCAAACCAAGGTGAATGACTTCAATGTAGACGAAAACAATGTTTACGACTTTTATGATTTTATAGCAGATAAGATAAGTGACCCTACAGCTAGGGACATGTTAAACGCGGAATATGCGCAAATGGAACCATCAAGAAGAAAAGTAACATCAGCAAGAGAGTTCTTTAAAAGAGTAGTAAAAAGAACTAACGTTTTAAATCAAAAAGAAGCGGATGCTATCAATGGTGGTGGGGTCGAAGGTGAGGATGAAGGTGGACTCGAACTTTGATAAAAAACTAGAGAGTCTTTTCGAAGATGGTCATCCAGACCTAGAAAGAGAAAAATTAGTTGGTGGTTTTGGTGACGGAAAGGATATCGAGCAATTCATACCAGACCAAGTAATCAAAGGTATTAAAGTTGAAATGGAACACACTCAAGATGTGAAGAGTGTTTTAGAAATAGTCATGGATCATTTAACTGAAGACCCAAGATATTACGATAAGTTAGAGTCGATTCATTGATAGATTGGGGTCATTGGGCGAAGCACCCAAATGAAATACCAGAAGAATCGATAGGGTTTGTCTATCGTATAACAGATAACGCAGATGGTAAGTTTTATATTGGCTGTAAGCAACTATTCTCTACCATTTCAAAACCTCCTCTAAAGGGGAAGAAAAGAAAGAGAAAGGTAACTAAAGATTCTAATTGGAGATCGTACTGTAGTTCGTCAGGTGTAATATCAGAGTCCATTCAAGAGAACAAAGATAATTATTCTTTTGAGATTTTGAGTTTCCATAAATCAAAGACAGATCTAAAAATAGAAGAAACAAAACTTATAATAGATAATATCTATGATCCTCAATGTTACAACGAGATTGTCAATCTTAGAGTAAGAGTGAGAAAATAAATATAAATATGTTAAAAGGAGAGGTGTTATGAGTAATAAAGAATCTATGTCGAGTATTATGAGGAAAATGCAACAAGTTCCTGAGAAAGGCATTTATAGTGAAAAGAGTTTGAATGAGTCTAATCAAGGTGTGAAGAAGTTGGTTAATGATAACAATAGTGTTACTAATCACCTAAGAGCATTCTCGCAAATCGAAGGCGAACTAGGAACTCCTTCTTTGGGTAATAAACCAGTAGCTCAAACGCAACTCACTGAAGAAAACAAAATGAAAGTGATTGGTGGTCTTCAAGTAGTGAAAGAACTTCTTGAAGGTGATTTAACTACAGATCCAGAATCTATTCTAACTAGAGTTAAGACGATCCTCGGAAATTTCTAATGGCAATAACATCTACCATTACTCTCACGGTAGATGATCCTATACCAGAATGGAAAGGTGTAGACGACTTACCTGAGATTCTAACCATTTCTGGTTCCCCTCCTGCTATGTCTGGTGCCTCAGAGGAAATCATCGACTTCCATTGCGCAGAGACTGTAGCAAGAGATGGTGGTGTAGGTGACACCAATGTTGATCCAGAAGTTTTCAAATATGAAATCATTGAGAACACAACTTACGACGATCAATCATGAAATTTTCTAAGTTCTTTGAATCTATTGAGTTTGAGACAGGGAAACCTGCGACATTCGAGTATTCAAGAAACACGGAACCCTCCCCTAAAAACATCCCCAACGATCCATACCAACAAAAGATAGAACCTCAAGGGATCTATGTGACCCAAGGAAAGACCGATTTTCCTGGGTATGAATCAGGCACAATGACGTTCAATAATCCTTTGGTGTTGCCTTTAAACGCAAAGGAAGGCAATGTGTATGATGATAATAGTTGGAAGATGAGACTATATAAAGAATATGGCAAGAAAGGCAAAGCATTGTCTAAACACTTGGCTAAATTAGGTTTTGATGGCATCATAACATATGATAAATATGGGTCCAGTGAGATCGTAAGTCTAAAACCATTTCTATAAAATATAAATAACATTAGAAATCGCAGTTTGCGGTCGGCAACACCTATAAAGGCAGTAATCATATGAAGAAGCAAGAGTTTTTAAAAGAAAGTGCGAAAACAATCCAAGGTATCTCAGAAGACGTGAGAGATTTTTTGGTCATCTTGGAGAATTCAGAAGAATCCCAAGTTCTTAATTTCGAAGGCATTGAGCAATACGAGCAATTCCAACTTTTAGTGAAAGAAGGATATGCCGAAAAGGACTATCGTAATTATTCTATCACAGAAAAAGGATCGCAACTTCTAGAAGGTGTTGAGTTTTATAGAGAAGATCCTAAAAAGTTTGACAAAGTAATCAACGAAGATACTACAAATAATATTGTTATCGAGTACAAGCATCACGACGAAGAGAAAAACCTCATCGAAAATGCGATTGCTTCTTTTGAAGTAGAGACTGATGGTTTGCCAGTTATTGTTGTCACAGAAGATGCGTATGCTAACTTGATCCATAGACAAAGAGGACAGCATTGGAGGCAATATCTAGGTGAAGATGGAAGAAATCTTATTAGACAAAAGAAACTAGAACGTTTCTACGTACAAGATGATTCCACAGGACGTAGATACCTTTATATCTCCCCTAAGAAATAAGGTCAATCATGAAACAAGAATACGTCAATCTTGTAGAACAGCATCAAGAAGATGCTCAATTTTTAGATGAATTGTTTTTCTCTAAAAAAGGTGCAATGAAAGCACATAAGAAAGAACAAGGTGCTAAAAAACTACTTAAGAAGTCTGATGTACAGCATGACTTTGTTAAGATTTTTGTCTCTGATCCTAAACTTCTAGAAAGATTAAGATTAATAATTAGGAAAGTCAAAGACCCAAAGATCAAACAAAAAGCAGCTTACGTATTGTACCTTCTTTATATGACCCATGGTAAAGATGGGGGTTTTTGGAGAATCTCTAGCGTGAAACCAGAAGGTAAAGAATTAATTAATAATAGTGATAAGGATATTGCGAGAGGTGCTAGCGAAGCTAAAGATGACCTCGATGCAATTGTGAAAGATAATACTTCAGATTTCTAATCACAAAGCGGTTCTAATATATCACCAATTCTAACGGTTTCTTCCATAAACTCATTAAAGTTGTGTTTAATGAAGAAATCGAATAGATTTTTTAATCCTGCTTTGATTTCTGTATTATCGTATTCTTCTAGTATCTTAGCTTTGATCTCTTTTGGTTGAGAAGTAAGATTAACAATCTTATTATTTCTCAAAAACTTCCTTTTTAATTCGGGGTCAGTAGCTAAATGCTCCATTAATTTATTATCTTCTATTAGGGAGTTTGCTAGTTTAGCGGAGAACTTGGTTACTCTTGAAGGTTTAATGCCATATTTCCTCATGAACTCAAGTTCGTGGGTCAAGAGCAAATCCTCATCGTTTTCTAGTTTGATCTTTGCGTTGCTTTCGTTTTTAGCAATTCCTTCATTGATACAATATTCTAGAAACTCTGGTTTAAATTTATGCTTATCTTGAATGGAAGGGACATGATCTCCTTTGTCTCCTAGAACGATCTTCTTTAATAAATCGTGTTTAGGGTTGTCACTCTTCATAAACTCATGCTTCATGGGATTATAAATTTTTGTCAAGGGATTTTGCATTAATTGTATGTAGTCTTGGTCTACAGTGACGAAAATCTTATTATGGCCCTTTAGTTTTTCATGTGTACAAAGGACTCCTGCTATATCATCCGCTTCTGCGAATTCTATTTCCAATGACTTGAAAGGGAGATTGCTTGTCAAATCTTCCATGAATTTCTCGTACATATCGAAGTAATTTTGAAAACAAAACCATCCTTCATCCGCTGATTCGTCAGCATCACGTTTGATTTTCCTAACACCTTTATAATAAGGGAAAACCTTTTTTCTCCAATTCTTTCTAGAGTCTAAGGCAATTATGAATTCGTCTGCATTAAATTTGTCGATGTATTGGAAGATGCCATTAAGGTATTTGTACTTCCACATTTGGAATGCTTCTTCCTCTGTATCTTCCTTTCGACACACAGCAAGCATCCTAAACCCATGATGGGAACTGTCTAATACTACAGTAGTTTTTCTTCCATTATCCATAATAATCACCTTAACGTATTATAATATTATAGCACGTAAAAAAAGAACGTCAAATGCTATTTTATAAATAAAAGTGATCCTAAAAGGTAAAAGCATGAGTATTTTAGATAAATTGAACGAAAAGATAGAAACATTGCAAGGGTTCCAAGAGATAACCAATGCGAACGATCTTGTAAATCACTTCAAAGAAGGATTGAGATCTAAATTAGGAGAAAGATTCTTAAAAGCAGATTTCGATACGTCGGAATATGGCAATGGGGTTCTTTTTATTAGGTATGCTAGTTGTCCTTTCACAGAAGCAACTAACGAAACGGTATTGAATGCTCCATTTAATTTCATCATAGCAGTCGAAGGATTTGACACAGAAGGCAATCTTTGTGATGACTGTGGTGATTTTAGAGCAGAGATGATTCTATCTAAACTACCCGATGGAGTGAAGAAGATGAGGAGGGCAAGACATCCAGATATTAATTACATCAAGGGTCACGTTTCTAAGTATTTCGAATCTCAATGCGTATCTTATATGAACGAAGAAGGAGTCCCTGGTAATGGGGTAACAGCGGATGGCGGAGCAGTAACCACGGATGGCATGACTAGTTCGGGGAATGTTGCTATTTACAAGAAACCTTTAGAAGATAAGAAAAAGAAACCAATTCGTCGTGGCAAACAATAAACATAAATTTAGACAGGGTGTATATACTGTAAAGAATAAAGAAAAGTATATAGGAAAAAAAGCAGTTATATTTAGGTCGTCTTGGGAAAAGTCCTTCGCTAGTTATCTAGATAATCACGAAAAGGTAAAAGGATGGTGTTCAGAGTGCGTTATTATACCTTATACGTTTAGAGGAAAGACTCATAGATATTTCCCAGACTTCTTGATAGTATGGGAAGACGACAAAAAACAAGTTATAGAAATAAAACCCCACAGAGAAACGTTACCACCAAGAAAATCACAAAAGAAAAGCCAAAAAACTATGATATATGAACAACTGACTTTTAGTAAAAATATGGCTAAATGGGAAGCCGCCGAAGGTTATTGTAAAAAGAAGGGTTGGGAGTTCAAAGTTTTGACGGAAAAGGATATAATATAAATACATAGGTAATAAAGGCACACATTATGGCATTATTTGGTTTTAATTTAAATCCCAACATCGACGGAAAACCTGAATGGTTGAAAAAAGTCACAGATGTTTTTGGGCATATTGACTACGAAGATAGTAAGAAAGACAAAGGGTATGGTCTTGCGGATAAAGATATCGCAATGGCTGCCCAAGGGGATAACGCAGATATCGTAGGTGCTCAATTTTATGGGAATATGCGTAGGTATTTGAACCACGACGAACCTACAAAAACACAAAAACTTCGTCTTTATAGGATGATGGCGGATTACCCAGAGATCAAGTATGCTCTTAGTATGATCACAGATGAGTTGATGAACTACGATGACATAGATGGTAGTGTTGGTAAACTAGAAATTCTCAATGAAGGAATTTTGGGGAACATTAATAAAACAGAGAACCTTAGAAAAGAATGGAGATATGTTTTCGATGAACTCCTAAACTTTAAAGATACAGGCAGAGATGCTATTCTTTCTTTTCTTGTGTCAGGTGAATTATTATATGAGAAGATCGTTAACCCAGATAGGATGAACGAGGGGTTGAAGAGGGTTAAAAGATTGAAACCTGATAATATCTTTCCAGTTTGGTCAGATGATAGAGATGAAATTGTCGCATTCAATGTGAAAGACATTTATAATACAGGTGGGCTTCTAGGACAGATACCTAAGAGTCAATTGTCTTATGCTAGTTGGGATCAATACGCAGAGAACTCAGAGACAGGGGAAATATACACGTTGTCTTATCTAGAATCAGTTAAGAAGGTATGGAGACAACTTCAACTTCTTGAGGAAGCGGTAATCATTTATCGTATCGTTAGAGCACCAGAGAGAAGGGTTTTTAAGATCGCAACAGGCAACATGCCTAAAGCACAAGCAGAAGCATATGTACAGAAGTTAATGAGAACGTATAGACAAAAGAAACTATACAACACATCAACTGGTGAGATCGATGGACAAAACAACATCATGGCGATGCTTGAAGACTATTGGTTCACCCAACCAGCAGATGGCAATACGTCAGAGATAGACACTCTTCAAGGTGGGGAGAATCTAGGTGAGATCACAGACATGAACTATTTCCTAGAGAAACTCTATAGAGCGTTGGAGATACCTAATAATAGAAGATTGGACACTCCTAGTGGTTCCCAAAACTATAACGTTGGGGACGTAGATAACATTAGTTGGCAAGAAATGAAATTTTCTAAGATGACTACGCATATCAAAAGAAAGATACAAAGGGTCATCTGGGACGTTTATAAAACGCACCTAAAACTCAAGGGCCTATGGGACCAATATAACCTAAAAGATACAGATTTTAAGTTCGAATTTAATAAAAATAATTTCTTTGAAGAAATGAAAAGAGCTAAGATTGAAGAGATTAGATTGAACAATTGGGGAACAGTTTCTTCTTACGTTGGTGATGTATTCTCAAAGGAAATGGCAGTTAAACATTACCTAAAATGGACCGATGAAGATTGGAGAAGGAATAGAGAACTACTCGACAAAGAGAAGTTAGAAGGTGATGATGAATTAGACGGTGGCGGTGGCGGCGGTTTATAAATAGTTAATAATTAAGGAGAATGTTATGAAAAGTACAGAGAAATTGGTAGATAATTTGGCGAAAGAAGATTTTAGAAAAGCGAAGATCGACCTTCAATATGCCAAAGAACACATCATGAAAAAAAGAGTTGATTTGGCTAAGAAAGAATACACAGACCATCTCAACGATAAATAATATATAAATATTATTAAACATAAGGACTTACCATGGAATTAACCTGTATTAGAGAATTTACTGACACACAAGACATCAAACCCTTGATGGAAGATGTTACCGATGCTTCAGGTAAGGTCATAGGTAAGAACCTTTACATTCAAGGGCCATTCTTGCAAGGTGATACTTTAAATCGCAACGGGAGGATATACCCAGTTCCTATGCTACAAACAGCAATCGAAGCATTCAAGAAGGAAAAGATGAGAGGTGTAGGATGCCCAGGTGAACTTAATCACCCAGAGTCTTCTATACAAATTGACTTGGATAGAGTATCTCATTATATCACGGATTTGAATATGGATGGCAATACAGGTGTAGGTAAGGCAAAGATCGCAACTACACCAAAAGGACAGATTGCTAGAGCATTGATTGACGATGGTATGATCCTTGGTGTATCTACAAGAGGAGTAGGGAGTTTGTCTCATAGTGATAATGGAGACAAGTTGGTTTCGGATTTCGAACTTGTTACAGTTGATATTGTTTCAGATCCATCAGCACCAAACGCATTCGTTGAAGCGGTAATGGAAGGTCTTAAGTATTATAAAGACGACAAGACAAGCGAACTAAAACTAGCAAACTCAGTAGAAGAACTC
>Ga0222717_10001177_pt1 | contig 21708 bp, 16 predicted proteins | sample C33_18DmetaG_FD_165053 | JGI IMG/M metagenome (GOLD analysis project Ga0222717, IMG submission 165053) | Estuarine water microbial communities from San Francisco Bay, California, United States - C33_18D | ecosystem: Environmental > Aquatic > Marine > Unclassified | place: USA: California... | reverse complement strand
AATAGATATGACCATTATGGGTCCCTAAAATTTCTCCATCAAGAGACTGAATATTTCCCTTCTCTACGGTTAAGTATTTTCCTACAAAATCATTATACTTTCTTTCTCCTATAAAGCATATTCCAGTACTATCTTTTTTATTATGGTTAATTAGAGAATATTTTTTTGCAATTATTCTGACATCTTTTTTTAATATTTTACCTAAGGGGAAGATCGTATTTTTTAGTTCAGATTGACCTAATTGATGAAGAAAGTAACTCTGATCTTTTGAGAGGTCTGTAGCTTTTTTTAAATAACATGTAGATTTATCATCATATTTGTCTGCATAATGGCCAGTAGCAATTTTTGTAGCACCTATTTCATTTGCGTAATTTTGGAAGACTTCAAATTTGATTTCTTTATTACATAATATATCAGGATTTGGAGTCAATCCGTGCACATGATCATCTAGAAATTGCTTAAATACTTTATCTTTATATTGATTTGTATAATCAATTTTTTTTAAAGGAATATTTAACTTTTTACATACACTGAGCGCATCAGCATAATCATCTTCTGCAGAGCAAATGGCATGTTTATCGTCCCAGTTTTTCATAAATACACCGTACACATCATATCCACTTTTTTGTAATAATACCGCTGCTACGGAGCTATCAACGCCCCCACTAATCCCTAAGACTATTTTTTCTTTTTTCATATTGTTTACGTTGTTATCTTAGTAAAAAATTTTATGACTTCAAATCACTCACATCAGGCATTAGTTTTTGGATCTATTAGTATCGATAAGATTATTAATAGATATGGTACATATGATAATGTACTAGGAGGCTCTGCCTCTTATGCTTTATTAGCTACAAAATCTAAAGAATGTCAGTTAGTTGGTATGGTAGGAAGTGATTTTCCTAAAAACCACTTCAATCTGTTAGGTGACCATTCTATTAATCTTAACGATTTAAAAATAGAAGAAGGGAAAACTTTTTGTTGGGGGGGTGAGTATGCACATGATTTTTCTTCGAGAGAAACATTGTATGTAGATCCCGGAGTATCTGAAAAATATCAACCCATTTTATCTGAAAGTTCTAAACAATGCCAATATTTGCTTTTAGGTAATACTCATCCAAAATTACAACTTGAAGTTTTAAATCAAATTGAATCGAACCCTTTTATTATTCTAGATACTTTTAAACTATATATGGATATTGCTAATTCAGATCTCAAAAAAATAATTTCTAAATCAAACTTACTATGTATTAATTATAATGAAGCTGTACATTTATCTGGCTTAAAAAATCATAATTTAAATGAAATTGCAGAGAATATACTAAGCCTAGGATCAGATAGTCTGATCATCAAGCAAGGAGAGGACGGAGCAACCTTCTTTGATGGCAATACTTCTTTTTCAATAAAAGCATATCCAGTTAGTAAAGTTATGGATACTACCGGTGCAGGTGATGTTTTTGCAGGTGGAATACTTTCCTCAAAGATGGCAGGAAAGAACATGGAAGAGTCTATGATAGCAGGGGCAACTATGGCATCTTTTTGTATTGAGAGTATTGCTCATGAAGGAATTGTTAAAGTGTCTGATTCTGAATACAAGTTGCGCAAAGAATGGATTCAGTCAAGTCTTACCTATTGAAATCTGAGAATAATACTACTAACTTGTTGCTATAACTGGAGGATATATTTATGAGCACTATAAAAAACTTTTTTATTGGATTAATATTAGTTTCTACGCTATTTGCTGGGCAGGATTTAGAGTCAGCAAAAATCAGATTAAAAGATAAAGAATGGGATAAGGCAGAAGAATTTCTACTTAAAGCATTAAGTCATCCAAAAGATAAATGGGAAGCTGCGTTTCATTTAGGAGATAAAATTTATCCAAGATCTCAAGAGTGGGGTAAAGTGAAGCAATACATGGATATTGCCAGTACAGCCTCAACAAACGCTAAAATTAGACCTACAGCTAACGACAGAAAAATATTAATGTCACAAGCTGTTGCAGCATCATTAACAAAAAGCTACAATCTCCTGTATTATAGAGCATCTGGCTTTTTAGGTTTATTAAATAGAGTAAGCGATATAGATAAAAGAAATGCACTGATAGATCAAGCTATTGAAACGTCAATGCAGGCTAAAGAATTAGATCCGGCACAACCAGGATCCTATGCATTACTTGGACTGTATTACTCTGTAAAGGGCGATAAAGAAAATGCATTTAAATACATTGATGAAGCGCTTGTTTTGCCAGATGTGCCACAAGATGTGCAACTAGCATTGCTAGTTAGTGCTGGACAAAGTGCAGTGCGTTTGGGAGATTTTAATAAAGGCTTAGGTTATTATGAAAGTGCATTAGCAATTAATCCAAATGAAGTGCCTGCCCTTAAAAGCTTGGGCGCGTTATATCTTGCAAAAGATGAATTTGAGCCTGCACTAAAGAATCTTAATGCAGCAATTGAAAATTCAGAAGACGATACAGAGAAAGTAGATTTATTCTTTAATAGAGGTTTAGTCTATTTAAAAATGAATGAATTTGACGAAGCAGAATATAATTTTGAAGAAGCATATTTTTTAGCTCCAGATGATAAAGAGGCTTTATTAGGTCTTGCTAAAGCTTTAGAGCAAGCGGAAAGATGGAGAAAATCTAGAACATACTATCTAGAACTAATCGATGCTGATCCAAATAATGCACAATACTACTATGGAGTATATAGAACGTATTTTGGTGAAGGTAGATTGGAAGATGCTACAGAGTACCTTAACAAGGCTAATGCACTAAAATAATTTTTTCTATACTACTAAAAATTAGTATATAGAAATACCAATCTGTTCTTGGTAAAATTTGTAAGTTGCATCTTCGAGAACAACTCCTACTGCACGATAAGCATTAGCATTATCTCTAAATCCGGAATATGGAGTTGCTACTTCAATAGCACTCATTTTACCCAATCTCTCTTTACCGTACGCTGTTAAAGTGTACCCCCCAGAAGTATATCCATCTGAAGGAGCATTTGGATTGTCCAGAGTTGGTACTACCTGATAAGAAGAGCCGTTATAGGATGCTGTAATTAAGTACTCACCAAAACTACTATATCCTCTTAGTGTTTCTGCAAATGATGCAGCAGAAATAGAAGACAAGTGGCCGATACTAGATAGAGTGCTATAGCCATTATTAAGTTCTGCATCGGTTAAATTCAAATCGCTCTCCGAAAGTAGATAACCAATCTCAAATTGTTGTGCTGCATTATTATGTTCAACTAGATTTAATAATATACCAGCATCAAAGTTTGCTTCAACAGAATCAATTGCTGTTTGCAAATAGCTATGATATGTACCATATGATTGATTAGCATAGCTATTACCCTGTGCACCATCCATTAAATTAGCATCAGGGTCTAATTTTGTACGACTTAAATTATTATAAATGATGTGTGGAAAAAGACCATTTGAGTTTGCATTGAAAAATACTGCAAATTGTTCTGCAACTTTTCTTGTATTTGTAGCACGATCAGTATCTCCCATTCTATCTGCCATAGTAGAAGGAACTAAGGTTCCATCGTGAGGCACCGTAATAATTACAGGAGTATTTCCTACTCTATATTGAATATAGCCTTGTCCGTCTGATACTAAGTCACCTGGAGTGTATACAACAATTGGTGTTGGTACAGTAGACTGTGTTGCTCTATTACTGTCACCGCAACTAATTAAAAGAATTATTGTCGCTAATAATAGCGTTGTAAATGATTTATTAATATGTAATACCTTCGTTTTCATCGTACGTCCCTCTTTTATCAAAACCAGTTATAAATTTATTATCTTTAAAATGTACACCATGTGTTTGAGCAAGTGAATATACTCCATTTTCTACAGTTCCACTATGTTCAAAAATATGATTTAATGCTTCTAGCTCGCTAATAGTTTGTTGGGTGAGTGCATCTTTTTCATATCTTAGATTATCTGGTAACCACTGAGAGTGAGTTCTTGGAAAATCAATTGCTTGTTGAATGTCTAATTCATGATCAATAATGCTAATAATGTTTTGTAGAACTGCAGTAATAATTCTTGATCCACCAGCAGCTCCAATTGTTACTATTGGATTGCCTTCATTGTCAATAACGACTGTAGGGCTCATAGAGCTTAGTGGACGTTTAAAAGGTTGAATAGCATTTGCTTTATATCCTATCAAACCAAAGGCATTAGCTGTACCCGGTTTGGATGAAAAATCATCCATTTCATTATTTAACAAAAATCCTGCACCATCCACAACTTTTTTACTACCATAGCTCATATTAAGTGTAGTAGTAATACCAACAACATTACCTTGGTTATCCATGACAGAATAATGTGTTGTTTCGACGCTTTCTTTAGAAAGAGCTTTTCCTGCGGCAATTTCTGTGCTACGAGTTGCTGAATCCATGGAGATTAATGACAATCTTTCTTTTGCGTAATCCTTAGAAGTTAGCATTGGAATTGGGTTAGGCCAAAAATCTGGGTCTCCTAAGTGAATTGCTCTATCAGCATATGCAAGGCGTTGTACTTCTGTCAAAAGATGTACAAAGCGCGAAGAATTTCTTTCCATAGACTTGATATCAAAATTTTCAATCATATTTAACATTTGTATTAATAGAGCGCCTCCTGAACTTGGTGGACCCATGGAAATAACCTTATTTCCTCTGTATGTTCCTTGCACTGGATTTCTGTAAACTGAATCATAATTTAATAAGTCTTGCTTAGTAATAAATCCATCATTGGTGTTCATTTCTTGTATAATAAGTTCAGCTGTTTTGCCCTCGTAAAAGCCAGCGCTCCCATTTTTTGCAATACGTTTTAATGTATTTGCTAAATCTGTTTGTACTAATAAATCGCCTTTTTTCCACTGATCAATTTTTGCTAATTCCTTTGCATAATCTTCTTTAGATATAGATCCGTCTTTCAATGCTTTCTGTAAACCCAAGATAGTATTATCTATCTCTTTTACAAAAATTTCAGTAGCCCCTCTGTCGTTTAAGAAAAGTGATTTATAATAATCCAAACCACTTGCAGTCGTACTACTAATGTGATGACCATTTTCTGCATAATGAATTGCAGGAGCCATAATTTCTTCTAAAGTAAAATTACCAGAACCATAATCATTAAAAATTTTAACCAAACCATTTACTGTTCCTGGTACTCCTGAAGACTTATGAGAATTTAGAGCAAGCTCGCGACTGTATTCATCATTTTCATCAAGAAACATAGTCTCATATGATAATGCGGGCGCTTCTTCACGAAAATCTAAACTAACTGCCTCACCATCCTTAGTGTGTGCTACCAAAAAGCCACCACCACCAAGATTACCATTAGAAGGAGAAGTCACTGCCAACGTAAATCCTGTTGCTACAATAGCATCAAAAGCATTTCCGCCTTGTTCCAAAAAATCAATACCTACCTGTGAAGCAGTACTTGATGTAGAAGATACTCCGCCTTGAGTATTTGTAGGCTGATTACAGCCCATAAATAGGAGCGTACTTATTGTTAGTATGGTGTAATGATTTATCATGATATGTAAGATAATAAAAAGCCTCTAAAAAAAATAGAGGCTTTTTATTTTATTCAGTTATAATAACGTTACTATTATAGTGTCATATCTAGACGAGTATATACGTAACGTCCGTTAAATCCAAATGGACTATATCCAGAATGCTGGAATATTCCATTGAAACTATTTCTCTTAATAGTTTTGTCAGGATACACATCGAACATGTTGTTCACACCAAATGAAACACGTACTTGACTGTTAGCCTGGAATGAGTATTCCATGTCAGTAGTCCATTTGCCACTTAAAACTTGTTCTCTTTCAACTGTTCCTGAAGGAATTGTTACTTCACCCCAACGGTTAAGTTTAACCATCCAAGTTGTAGTTGGTCTTTGAACTCTCGCTGAAAACTGGAAAGCTTCCGCAGGAGATGAACTTTCAAACCTTACAGTATTAGCACGTCCTAACAACTGGTCAGTTGTATAGTCAGCTAATGCTGCAGGAGTTACAAGATCACCTTTATTAGTAACTTCAGTATCATTAAAGTTCATAGCTGCTTTAAGAAGCAGTGAACCATTTGAGAGGTCTTGAGTCATAGTCGCAACTATGTCTAAACCATTTGTTTCAGTATTAATTCCGTTAAAGAAATATCTACCACCAACTGCTGGAATTCCTCTGTCAGCAAAGAATGTTGCCATATCAGAAGTTGCACCAGAACCATTGAAGGTTTCACTCATAGTAATACGGTCATCTACTTTAATTTGATAAGCGTCTACAGATACAGTAAATGTATCATCCTTATAAGTCATACCTGCTGAAAGGTTTGTTGATGTTTCTGGCTCTAGGTCTTGTGCGCCTAAAGCTCTAGCTGGCTCTGTATCAACTGGGAATGTTCCTACTTCGTAAGGGATTCCATCGATAAAGTTAGTCGCAATAGATGAGAAGTAAGCTTCTTGTAAAGCTGGTGCTCTAAATCCTGTGCTAAATGAACCTCTAGCAGCTACACCATCTTGTAACTCATATCTCATTGCTACTTTACCATTAGTTGTTTGTCCAAAGTCGCTATAATTTTCTGTTCTTAATGCTACGTTTACTAACAAGTTATCAAGAACGTCTGCTTCAGCATCAACATAGACACTAAACGCATCTCTGTCACGATCTTGCTCGTTATTTGGAGCTAATCCTGGTAAACATTGACAACCTACTGCTGCAGAAGCACCAGCATTTGGTCCATCTAATACATCAAAACCGCCGTCAGCATAACCTGCTTCTTCACCAGCTTCAATAGTATAGTTTTCCATGCGCATTTCAGCACCCATAGCAAGACTTACTGGTCCAGCAAATCCTTCCATGTCCATTTGTGTTGTCACATCAAAGTTAACAGTAGTTTGGCTATAGCCTAATGTACCTAGATCAAACTCAGATTGTTGTCCTGGGCCTGTACCATAAGTTGCATTATGACTATTTTTCATACCCCATTGGAAGTCATTTGATCCAGTATTAACACTTAGATCATATGCATAATCTCCCATAAGTCCTTTCATTCCTATTGCCATAGATTTGTCAGATAGGGTAGGACTAATTAAAGGTAAAAATCCATCTGGATACCATGCACGTAGAGTACGATTATCTTGTGCTCTTCTGTAATAACATCCACTTTCACCGTCACGGCTATTGAATCCACCGAATGTGTATAAAGTACCACGCTCCATTGGGAAACTACCGTTCCACATCATACTTACTTGTTCAAAATTACCAGCTCCAATACGATGATTTTCTCTGTCAAATGCAGCTTCTTCTGCATCCATGCCAGCAAAGTATTGTCTTCTTGGATCTAGACCCGCGCGGTTTGTACGACCACCGTCACGAATTTGACCACTAACATATAGATTACCACCAAATACTTCCATGCCGTTACCAGCGTGAATAATTAGGTTTCTTCCATCTGTTTTATGTACTGTTTCATTTCCTGAACGTGCCCATCCGCGAGCTGCGGTATATGGCAAGTATCCAGTACCTTCATTGTAGCCTTCACCATCAAGATCCCAACCGTAAGTTGAGTCATCTTGACCATCGATCAAGCCTTCACCAGCTGCATATCCTCTGTCAAAATAAGAATCATTTCGACCGTAGGTAACGCTCATGTCCGCTCCACCTGTTTCTTTTAATATTAAATTAATAACACCTGCGACAGCATCTGATCCGTATTTCGCTGCAGCACCATCACGCAAGACTTCAATTTTTGCAATTGCACTTGCTGGGATAGCATTTAAGTCAACCTGAGTTGAACCACGACCAACTGAACCGTTCACGTGTACTAATGCACCTTGGTGACGTCTCTTACCATTTACTAGTACTAGAGTCTGATTTGGTGCCATACCACGTAAAGTAGCAGGTCTCATATGGTCAGAACCATCAGTAATGTAGCCTTTAGGCGCATTATAAGATGGAACTAATGCTTGTAATAAGTCATTGGTTTCAGTGAAACCAGATGCGCGAATTTCAAGCTCAGTAATGACTTCTACTGGAACTGCTTGTTCGTCTACATTTCTTGCAAAACGAGATCCAAGAACTGAGACAGAATTACCAGAAACTGCACTAGATGCTAGTGAAAAGTTTGCGGTTGCAGAACCATCTACATTTACAGAAACACTTGCAGATTCATATCCAATGTATGAAGCAGTTACAGTATATGAACCACTTGACACACCGTCGACTGAATATGATCCGTCGGCTGCTGTTGCAGCACCAGATGATGTTCCTTGAACTGTTACATTCGCACCAAATAGAGCATTACCTGCTCCGTCAGTCACGGTACCTGAGACTGAACCTTGTGCAAACATAAAGCCGGACATCATAACTAGCGCTATCACATTATATAGCTTTCTCATTGTTTTTCTTCCTTTTTTTATGTACATATTAATAAAAATTTGGTACGCACCACTATCTTTATAGAGGTGAAATTACCCTTAGTTTCCGTAACTTATTGTAAGAGGAGGTTAATGTCAATCTTTTAAAGGAGGTAGGTTTTACCTTCTGCTTCTTAATTTCATAAGAAGGTTTAAAATTTCAATGTAAAGCCAAATTAAGGTAATCATGAGCCCAAATGCCCCATACCATTCCATATATTTAGGAGCACCATTTTCTGCACCTTGTTCGATAAAGTCAAAATCTAAGACCAAGTTCATAGAAGCAATTCCAATAACAAATAAGGAAAATAAAATACCAGTAGTACCATTGCCAAAGAGCGAACCCATAAAAGAAATTCCAAAAAATGATAAAATCATATTAAGAACATAGACAATGAGAATACCAAATGTAGCAGAAAATACGCCTAATCTGAAATTATCTGTCACGGCAATTAACCTGCTTTTATATAATAATAAGAGGGCAGTTAAGATTCCAAAAGTGAGAAAAATTGCTTGATTAGCAATTCCAGGATACATGGCATCTACCATAGCAGATATTCCACCAAGAACTACTCCCTCAGCAAGACAATAGAGTGGAACAGTATATGGCGCAGCTTTTTTATTAAAAATAGTAATCATCAACAGAATAAATGTGAAAATAGTAATTGGCCAAAATAGCATCAAAGCTGTTGCTGGATTATTCCAACTATAAATTGCAGTTGTCATTAACAAAAGTAATCCAAGTGCAGTTTTATTGACAGTACCATCAATTGTCATTGCCTCAGTACCAGAAAAACGTCGTGTATTTCTAAAAGTATTATTATTTAATGCTGGATTTGCAGATCTCATATAATGTTCCTATTTATTATCTTGAATGAATGTAGAAATTTTGTCTATAGGGATACGAGTTTGCTTCATAGAGTCTCTTTCTCGTATTGTTACAGAATTATCTTCTAGTGTTTGATGATCCAGAGTAATACCAAATGGAGTCCCAGCTTCATCTTGCCTATAGTAGCGCTTTCCAATAGATCCTTGCTCGTCATAAATGCAGGAGAATTCTTGATTTAATGTTTTAAATACAGACATCGCCTTTTCAGGTAACCCATCTTTTTTTACAAGAGGACATATAACTGCTTTGATAGGAGCCAATTCATAGGGCAGTTGTAATACAACCCTATTATTTTCTGTATCTTCAAAATAAGCCTCACAAAGAACCATTAAAAAAAGTCTATTAAGACCTGTTGACGTTTCAATAATAAATGGATGATATTTTTCCTGAGCTTTTGTATCAAAGTAAGTCATATTTTTACCTGATAGATTTTCATGTTGCTTGAGATCAAAGTCCGTTCTATTGTGGATTCCTTCAACTTCACCCCAACCAAATGGAAAATTATATTCAATATCATATGCATCTTTTGCATAGTGTGCTAAAGCATCTTTGGAGTGTTGATGAAATTTTAAATTTTCGGAATTAATACCTAGGTGGTTTAAGTAAAAATCTAACCTTTTTTCTTTCCACAATTCCATGCTTTCAACATCTTTAGATGGATGAACAAAATATTGCATTTCCATTTGTTCAAATTCCCTCGTTCTAAATATAAAGTTTCTTGCTACAATCTCATTTCGAAAGGCTTTTCCAATTTGCGCAATCCCAAATGGCACTTTTAGTCTCATAGTATTTTGAACTAATAAGTAATTAATAAAGATTCCTTGAGCAGTTTCTGGTCTAAGGTATATATGTTTTCCTGTCTTTTCAGAAGGACCAGCATCAGTTTTAAACATTAAGTTGAACTGTACAGCAGGTGTCCATTTCCCAATAGATCCAGAAAATGGGTCAATGACACCGGCTTCTTCTAACACTCTATCAGATTTAGATCCGTCTGACAGTAAAGTATGTGCGATATCACTATAGATATCATCATTATTAGTGCTGTCTATTTTTAAGGCAATACATATCGCATCAATTACCTTAGATTTTTGTTGAGATAAAAGATCGTCAATACGGTATCTTTTTTTATTATCCTTGTTATCAGTCATGGGGTCATTGAAATTGGCAATATGGCCACTAGCATCCCATACATCTGGATGTACCATAATAGCACTATCAAGCCCAACAATATTTTGATGAGACTGTGTCATTTCTTTCCACCACAATTCTGAGATTGACTTTTTAAGTTCTACTCCTAAAGGACCGTAATCATAAGAGGCTTTAAGTCCGCCATAGATTTCAGAGTTTGGGAAAACAAACCCTTTTCTTTTGCATAGTGAAATAATTTTATCTAAGTGCTGTTTCTTCATTATAACAATTTAAGTATAGTAGTTAAGAAAATAAATACTTGTACAATATTATTAATCCAAGCAGTCCAAATAATAATGGCCCAATGAAAACTAAAGCATCAAAGCCTTTTTTCGGAGGGTCTGCTAATATGTATAAGCCATATTTTTCTACATAAAAATCTTTAATATCTTGATCGCTCATTCCTTTAATAACCATTTTTTTAATTTCTTCACGCATCTCTACAGCTACATTTGCTTGAGACTGTTCTAAAGTTAATCCATCGCATATTGGGCACATTAACTGGCGATTTAAAGAGTAAAGACGATCCTCTAATGATGATTGGAAACTAAATAGAAAGGTGAAAGTACATAAGGTTAAAAAAACTTTTTTTATCATTTTTTTTCTGCTAATAATTTAATGGCTTCTTCCAAAGTAACATCTTCTATTGAATATCCTTTAAGCGATACATTCTTTTTACCATCTGTTACATATGGACCAAATCTACCTCTTTTAATTGAAACATCCTTTTTTGTTTTTGGATCTGTACCTAAAATTGTCGGCTCAAATTTTAATTTTCTATCTTTAATGAGTTTGATAGCATCTTCTAGCGTAATAGTTAAAGGGCTATCTGTTGACTTCATTGATGCATTTGTTTTTCCGCATTTTACATAAGGACCATAAGGACCAAATGTTGCCAATATATCTTCTCCTGTATCAGGATGTTTTCCTAACGTCTTTGGTAAACTTAATAAGTCTGAAGCCATAGCTTCTGTTACATCTTCAGTAGAAGTTCCTTTTGGAATAGAGGCTCTTTTTTTACTTTCTTGCAATTCTACATAAGGTCCATATCGACCTACTTTCAACAAGATATTTTCACCGCCATTGAATGTCCCAATAATATTATCTTCTTTTTGCATAGTACTAAGCTTGTCAATTTCTTCTTGATTTAAATCACCTAAAAACAAGTCTTGTGGAATAGTAACATTGCCACCATCTTTTTCTACATAGGGGCCAAATTTTCCAATTCGAATACTAGTTTTTTCTGATACAGGAACACTACATGCTTTTGCAATATCTATTTCTTCTTCTAATAGCTTGGCTACTCCCGCATAATTTTTACCACCATTATAAAACTCTTTTAAAACATCTACATATGTGCTTTCAGACCGGGATATAGCGTCTAATTGTTGCTCCATGCCAGCTGTAAATTTTTCATTAAATAATGCTAAATAATGATTCTCTAGAAGTTGAGTTACAGCAATACCAACAAAAGTGGGAATAAGAGTTTTACTTTTTTTAATTACATATTCTTTTTTCACAAGCTTATCTAGAATAGATGAATAAGTAGATGGGCGTCCAATGCCTCTGGCTTCCATTTCCTTTACAAGCATAGCCTCTGAAAATCTTCTTGGAGGTGTAGTATTTTTTTCAAGGGCATCAATACTATTGTGTATAATTTTAGAATCTTTTTCTATTGGAGGAAGTGCAGCAACAACGGATTTTTGTGTTCTGGATAGGGCTTGCTCATATGCAGCGGTATACCCTTTAAATATTGTAATATTTCCACTTGCTCTATAAATCGACTTACCATTGATGATTTCAATGTTGGTTCTAATATATTGTGCAGGCTTCATTTGAGATGCTAACGTTCTATTTAATATGAGCTCATATAACTTTGCTTCATCTTTTCCAAGACTCTTTAGTACATGCTGAGGTTCTTTGAATGTTGTCCCTGCTGGTCTAACGGCCTCATGTGCTTCTTGTGCATTCGCTACTTTACTTTTATAAAAATTAGAATTTTCTGGTAAAAAGTCTTCACCAAATTTGTCTAAAATAAATTTTTTCGATGCAGCTAAGGCTTCCTTGGAAAGATTAGTAGAATCAGTTCGCATATAAGTAATAAACCCTTGCTCATATAGTTTTTGTGCAACTACCATTGTTCTTTTTGGAGAATATCCAAATCTTCTAGAAGCATCTTGTTGAAGAGTACTTGTTGTGAACGGTGGAGCAGCAGAACTGGAGGTCGGTTTCGATTCAATTTTACTAATTTCCCAATTACTATTTTCAGATTCATCCTTAATCTCTTTAGCTTTTTCAGCATCTATTAAAAGAAGCTTATCATTTTTTAATCCACTATCAAATTTCCCAAAGTCATCACTTTTTGCTATAGTTTGATTATCATATGAAACAAGTTTTGCTTTGAAGGTAGAGTCATGATTTTTTTCTTTTAAATCAGCTTCAATCGTATAAAATGTATTTTTTATAAACTTATTACGTTCTTTTTCTCTATCGACCAATAGTCTTAATGCCACAGATTGAACTCTACCAGCTGATAGCCCGGTATTTTTTATAGATCTTAATGTTTTCCATAGTACCGGAGAAAATGTAAAACCTACAATGCGATCGATAGCTCGCCTAGCTCTTTGAGCATCAACTAGATTATAGTTAATATCTCTACTATTATTAATAGCATGTTTTACAGCTGTTTTGGTAATCTCAGTAAATTCTACTCTCTCAATATCTTCTTTAATTTCTTCTGCTATATCGGCTGCAATTGCTTCTCCTTCACGATCCGGGTCTGTCGCAATCAAGATTCTATCAGCCTTTTTAACTTCAGATTTTAGTTGAGTAATAAACTTTTTTCTATCTGGCATTGTTTGAATTTTCATAGCAAAGTCATTCTCAATGTCAATACCCATTTCTTTCTTAGGTAAATCTTTAAAATGACCAACACTGGCTATTACAGAAGCATTATCAATGTACTTTGCAATCGTCTTAGTTTTTGAAGGCGACTCAACAATGATTAATAGTTTTTCTTGGTTTGACATCTTGGCTGGCAACTTACATAGTTTGTTTAGTAATTGTCAAAAATTTATATTTATTAATAAATATAAATTATTGGTTTTTTAAAAAATTGAGTAATTCGTGAAAGTCGGAAACGGCAATCTCGTCGTTAGATTTTATATTTTTTACAGTGATTTTTTTATCGATTATTAGTAAGTAAGACGCATTTCTTTTAGTAGCATCCTTCATTTGATTTTTAACATTTTTTTTATTTGTATCAAAAAATACTGTATAATTATTATTTATCAAGTTTTGCATAACAGTAAAGCACTTTCTACTATGATTTAAATCATTTGAGCTGATATAAATATCAATACTATTTTTTTCAACTTGATATTGTGATTCAATAATCATTCGCTCCATTCCTGCTGCAAATCCAATAGCAGGTGTTGATGGTCCACCCATTTGCTCTACTAAGAAATCATATCGCCCGCCCCCACATAAAGCATTTTGCGACTTATTGCTTCGAGTTGTGATTTCAAAAGTAGTTCCGTTGTAGTAATCTAATCCACGCACTAGATAAGGGCTTTCTTCATATTTAATATTGAGCGTATCTAGATTTGAAAGTAGCATATTAAAATCTTCTTTTTCTGAATCTGTTAGTAGTTCTTTAATAATAGGAGCATTTTTAATAATTGACTGATCTTCTTGTTCTTTGCTATCTAGAATACGAATAGGATTAGTTTCTAGTCTCTTTTTAGACAAACTCGATAAAACGCCAATATTTTGAGTAAAGTATTTTTTTAGTAACCCTTCATACTGCGTTCTTGTTTCAGGGGAACCAATATTATTTACATGAAGAGTAGTTTCATTAATATTTAATGTTTTTAGGCAGGTTGCAGCTATCATAATTACCTCTACATCTTGTTCTATATTCGAGGAACCAAAAGCTTCTATACCAAATTGATTAAATTGACGCTGCCTACCTTTCTGTGGTTTTTCTCTCCTAAAAAGAGAATCTATGTAATATAAACGGCACAATGGATTGCTTCTATATAATCCACCCTCAATATAAGCGCGTACTACTGGAGCAGTCATTTCTGGCTTTAAGGCTATTTGTTGATTAGAATGATCTTCCCATGTAAACATTTCTTTTGATACATCAGTTTCATAACCAACATTTTGTTTGAATAAATCAATTGATTCAATTGAAGGAGTACGAATTTCTTCATAGCTAAATTGTTGACTTATATTATGCAGAATATTCTCCATTTCTTTCCACAAGCGCGTATCGGTAGGAAGAATATCAAATGTACCTTTAATTTTTTGATATTTAGATTTCACAAAACAACATTAATAATTTTTTTAAGCAATAACACCTAAAAACTTGACCTAGTATTATATAAGCCTGTTTTTTGTTCAACCTTTAAATCTTTTAGTATATCAGATTTTAAATTTAGTCTAAAATAAAGTCCTTTTGCATAGCCTGTAGGAGTCCAATCCATAAATAGCTCCCAACAATCTATTTCCCTATAAAGAGTAATGTTATGTCTTACAAGATCTTTGTCACTGATACTAAAGCGAGCATTATAATTTAGTTTCCAATTTTCAGTTACATTAACGCTAGTATTAGTGTTCACCCAAAAGTTCTCAATAGTATTCGATGGATTAATTTTATTCACAGTATAACTAATACCTACTCTGCTCTGCCAAGTATTACTTGATAAATCAGTTAAGAATTCTTTGGTTCGCTCTGAAAACTCTCTATCAGAGTTCTCTTTCTTGTCACTAGCTTTACTTTTCAAAGAAAAATTTGTTGCTAATCTTATACCGGTTAATCTTGGAAAGTTATCTAGCTCATTAATTCTAGATTGTGTCAAATCATCAAACTTATATAAGTCATGTGTAAGGTTGGCATCTATTGAAACTCCATTTTTAAGATTGCTTCTAATTGATGAGTTAATATTAGATGCTTTAAATTGATCTGCATTAAAATTATAACCACTTGATATTCCCCAAGAAAAAAGATTTACCTTCTCTTCCTTTTCTCCATCTTTTATTTTTGCTTGAAATACATTACTTAAAGATAAGCTGAGTCTTTTAGTACTCGTAGTAGGAGTTGATCCAATAATAGAGCTACTAAAGTAATCATAGTATTCATCATTGAATGATTGGAAATAGCTATCATTACTTAAATAGTCTGGAGAAAAATTAAACCTAATACTAGGTGTCATAACATGCCTTATAGATTTAATTTTATTAAGCTTAATTGGTAAGATACCATAAACTTTAGTAGACAATGATAATCCTAAGCTACTTGTAGTCCTATTTTTAATATCATCTTCATATCTAAAGCTAACTGAATCTGTTTGATCATACTCCGCCACTCTATAACGATTTACAAAATCTGAGTTCAATTTAATACTTGGGTTAATTGCGAGATATTTAAAAGCAGTAAAAGGAGCATTAATTGAAAAAGCATTCTTAAGCATCGCATCTAATTTGTTTGAACTTTCAGGATTGCCAGAATCATTCTGCTTCCATACGTAGGATATATTTCCATCAGTATCAACAGCTTCTTCTGCTTCATAAAATTTTTTAGAGTTATTTACTAAGCGAGAATTATAATCCCACTGAATATTTCCAATCCATGAATCCTGGGGGATATTCTTAAATAATTTTCTTCTAGCAACTCTAAAATTTATAGACGGTAATGTACTAGTATTTTCAGTTATAGTAGAAGATAAGCTTGTAGGAGATTGATAGAAAGATGAGCTAACATCTACTTTATTTTTAGACATTAAATCTTGTTTGTTAGAAGCGTTAACACTTATTGAAATGTTAGGTGCTTTCCATCTTTTTGTATAAGTCACATTTGAAATTGCTTGCTGATTAAGTCTTTTAATTGGGTCTATACTTGTTTCTCTATTGTATTCCCCGTTACTATAATAGCTAGCAGAGCCCCTAAAAGTTTGATCATTCCTTAATATTTGATTATGATTCCAATTAAAGGAATAGTCTGTCTTATTACTCTTGCCGATTTGTGCAATATCACTTTCACCAGAACCTAAATGTTTTCGAACTTCAAAATTCAGTCCTCCATTGAATCGATATCGATCACGATATTGATTTTTTGATTTTAGTATTATTCCTTGTCTATCTGCAAAGATTAGAGAATTTTCAGATCCGATATAATCGTTTGGAGCAAAATAATAACCTAGCCCATCAAGATAATTACCACGATTTTCGGATGATCCAAATGATGGCATAATCCATCCAGACCTTCTTTCAGTTGAGGAATGAGGAAAGATAGCAATTGGTACTCCAATTATCGGAACGCCCCCAATGAAAATGCTAAGAGGTTTCGCAATAACTTTATCTCCATAAATAATCTTTACTTGCTTACTGCCAAGATAAAATTTTGAAGGATCGCATGAAGTAAAGATACAATCGTCAATGTAAAAAGTACTATCTGTGACACTGGTAATCTGACTTCCCATATATACATTTTCTTGAACACGACTTTCCCCCATCAACACTTTACCTTTTCTAGATTTGATATTATATACCATAGTATCACCGGTCATTGGCTCACGGTTATTTTCTATAAGTATAGGTCTGTTGATTTCTTCTTGATTAAATGGATTGTCGCTAAAAGCTTCTAAAACATTAGTGCTCCAGTCTACATTAATGTGCGCAGCAGACAAGTCCATTTTGTCATGAATAATTTTTACTACACCATACATCTCAGATATCTTTTTTTCTACTTCAAATTCTACTCTATCCGCTACATAATCAATTTCTTCTTGAATATTTTTATTAGATTTATTTGGTATATATCGGCCAATTGTCCCGCCTTCAGCTACTAATCTTTTTGCAGATTCATTATGAATATTCATGGTAATCTTATCACCAGATACTTCATTAATACCATCATAAAGAGAATCATTATAAAGATGGATTAAGGTGGAGGCCATTCCTATTAATTCTATATTTTGAATTTCATCATTTTCAAGGTTAGCAAGAATAGTTTCTGCTTTTAGAATATCTTCATTTTCAATATTTTTTTCCAAATCATCAATTTTTTCATAACCTGAATTTTTAGAGAAAATTATACCATTTGATAACACCTTGAATGAGTGAAGAGTTTTCTCTTTAAAATCTAGTATTATTTTATCCCCGTATACTCTATTTCTATCCTTTTCATTGATTTCACAATTATCGATCAAAGTCATCTGATTTGAAATCTGGTCCAAAGTAGCTTTGTCTGCACTAATCAAACGAGAGCCATTTTTAATCTTAATGTTTCCAAACATTTCAAAAAATTCAGTATCATTATTGTACGATAAAGAATCACAGTATATAATTTGCTCAGGCTGCTGAACAGATACATCTCCATATAAGTTTATTATAGAGTTCTTATCAGATTGAGTTGCAAAATTTCCTTTTAAAGTAGTATCTGTTTTCTGAAAAATAATATTTCCATCCAACCTGGTGATTGTTTCGTTTCCAATAGCAGAAGACGTGAGAATATCTGCTTGTTTGAGTAATAGCTTATCTTGACTGAACAAAGAAGTGCACAAAAAAAATAAAACAAATCCTTTTTTTATCATACAATCTTTAACGAATCTTATGGATTTTTGTTTCATCTTTGTAAAGTAGAAATCTAATGTATAAATTGCTACAATGTTAGAGAATCTGTTAAATAGCATTTCTAGTAATCCAGCATACTTGGCTGTAACCATTGTTTTAATGGCAATGATTACGTTTAGCGTTATAAAGCGCTTATTTAAACTGGTAACATTGGGGATTACGTTACTCATTATTTATTATGTTTATATTGTGCTTACAGGTCAACAGCTGCCAGACTTAGACAAGCTTCCAAGTCAAGTTCAAGAGTTGCAAGATTCTGCTCAGAGCGTTGTTGAAGATAATATTTTAGAACCCTTAAAAGAAAAAACAGATTTAATAACAGATATTTTAGATAATTAAAACAAAGGAATTCATATGTTTCAAGATGGCTTATTAAAAGATCAAACAATTATTGTTACTGGCGGAGGAACTGGATTAGGTAAAAGTATGTCCAGGAGATTTGGAGAGTTAGGAGCAAATATTGTAATTAGCGGTAGAAGAGCAGAGGTCTTAGATGAAACTGCACAGGAATTCTCAGAGCTAGGGATAAATGTATTGACATGTCCAGGTGATGTAAGAAAAATAGAAGATGTAGAGCTAATGACTAAGCAAACAATTGATAAGTTCGGAAAAATTGACAACCTGCTCAATAATGCAGCGGGTAACTTTATTTCGCCTAGCGAAATGTTGAGTCCTAACGCATTTAAGGCCGTCATTGATATTGTATTAATGGGAACATGGAATTGTATTAGCACAGTTGGTAAAGAAATGATAAAGAATAAAAAAGGTAATGTGTTAAGTATTGTTACTACATATGCATGGACAGGTTCGCCTTATGTAGTACCATCTGCAGCAGCAAAAGCAGGTGTGTTGGCAATGACTAGATCATTGGCTGTGGAATGGGGTAAGCATAATATTCGATTTAATGCAATCGCTCCAGGTCCATTTCCAACAGAAGGAGCTTGGTCCCGCTTAATGCCACCAGGCTTTGATGATTTTGAAGATAATATGAAAAATAAAATACCAATGAAAAGATTTGGTGAACGACATGAACTTGAAAATCTTGCATCATATTTAATGAGCGATGGATCTGCTTATGTGAACGGTGAAGTCGTAACAATTGATGGTGGCGAGTGGCTTGCAGGTGCAGCAGAGTTTAGTGATTTGACTAAATTGCCAGATTCTATGTGGGAAGCAATGGCAGCAAGAAGAAAGAAGAAGTAATTGTTTAGTTTAAAAGAAAAGACTGCAATTATTTCTGGGGGCTCCAAGGGCATTGGTAAAGCAATTGCATTTAAGTATGCAGAAGCTGGTGCAAATGTTGTTATTTGTAGTCGTAAAAAAGATAATTTAGATAGTGCAATAGAAGAAGCTCAGACAGCAGGATTTAACATCATCGGCATTGAATGCAATACCGGTGAAATAAAATCAATCAATAATGTTGTGAACAAAACAATAGAGCAGTTTGGTAGGGTGGATATATTAGTTAACAATGCAGCAGCGAACCCTTATTATGGCCCAATTCTTAATTCACAAGATAGCCATTGGGAAAAAATTTGGGATATCAATGTAAAAGGGTATTTCAATTTTATAAAAGCCTGCAGTAAATCTATGGAAGATAATAAGTACGGTAAGATTATTAATGTAGCATCAATAGCAGCAAAGACTCCACTTGATGGCTTAGGTGTTTATAATATTAGTAAGGCTGCAGTAGTAATGTTAACCAAGGTGCTAGCTAAAGAGATGGCAGGATCAAACGTGCAAGTTAATACTTTAGCTCCAGGCTTAATCAAAACAGATTTCAGTAAAGCTTTATGGGAAGATCAATCAGTATATAATGAAATTATAAAAGCTATCCCTCAAGCTAGAATGGGAGAGCCTGATGATATATCGGGTATGGCGCTGTATTTGGCTTCTGACGCTTCTGATTTTATTACTGGATCAATGTTTGTAGTAGATGGCGGACTGACAACCTAAGTTGTTATAATCCAGTTATAAAATTCCTGAATATCTGAAAAAGTAAATGCTCCAGTTTCATCTAATCGTTTCATATCATTATGCCCGTGCGATACTAAAGCACAATCAATTTTTAGATATTGAGCGACATTAAAATCTAGCAAAGTGTCTCCAATAATAATTGTTTCTTCTGCTGGAATATCTAAAGTTAAAAGTAATTCTTCTCCTTCAAATTCTTTTCCGTGTGCATATAAATTAGTTGTACCAATAACATGTTGTAGATGCTGTGTTAAATCAAAAAAACTAACCTGCTCTTTTAATCTGTCGTCACGACTAGCAGAGAGTATAGTTTGCATAATTTTTTGTTCAGAAAATTTGATAATTATATCTTTTGCAAATGGCTGTAGGGCCAATGATTTAAATTGATTTGCAAAGCCCGCATTGAATTCATTATTAGAATTATCAAAAGGCTCTTTATCAAAATCAAACCCTATCGATTCGTAGAATTTTTTGATCGGAAATAGAAATTTCTCCTTGTATTGCTTAACTGTGATTTCAGGGATATCACGCTTTCTTAATGAGTCATTTAAAATTTGCGCACATAAGGAGGTATCATTCAATAAAGTTCCATTCCAATCCCAAATTATGTGCTTATATTTCATGGATTTGAAACTAGATAAAAAAATTAAATTAATAAAGAGAAGACTTCTCAAAGAATTACCTGGATGGGAAAGTCAGAAAAAAATGGCTGTTATGTCAATCAATGCTGTCACAAGACTAGCATTTTATCCACCATCAAATGCAAAATTAGCAGCAGTAGCTATTATTCTATTTCAAGAAGATCAAAAATTAAAATTCTTTCTAACAAGAAGAACATCAAATGTAGATCATCATAAAGGCGAGATTTCTTTGCCTGGAGGAGCGCAGGATAAGGGGGAGTCATTTAAAGATACTTCCTTGCGTGAAAGTGAAGAAGAGATTGGAATCAATATCCCGCTAGAATTAATTGGTAAATTGACACCATTGTATGCGCCAGTTTCTGGATTTTTAATTCATCCCTACGTTTGGTATTCCAAAGATAAGCCAGGAACCACACTTAATAAAAATGAAGTAGAATCAATTCATGATATTAGCCTTAATGAATTACAAGATGATACTACCTTATCTACAAAAAGTGTAAAGGTTAAAGGTCTAAGTGTTGATGTGCCAAGCTTTCATTTTGATAATTGCACATCTTGGGGTGCCACCGCTATGATTCTATCAGAATTAAAAGATGCGTTAGTTGAAATCTAAATTGATATTACAAAAGTTCTGTTAATTTACCAGATTCAAGATTAAAGCATTTATCTGCTAGAGCCTTTACTTCATTTAGGTCATGAGTAACCATTAAAGCAGTAATTTTACTTGCACGAAGAATTGATTTTATTTCTGGATATATTTTTAGTTTTAGCTTTTTATCTAATCCAGTGAAAGGCTCATCTAACATCAATAGCTTTGGCCTCATCACAATACTTCTGGCTAAAGCAACTCTTTGAGATTCTCCTCCCGATAATTCGTGAGGATACATCTCAGCTAATTGTGTAATGTTCAGTCTCTCCATTATTTCGCCACTTAAGTTTTGTTTATCCTTTTTACTA
>Ga0222717_10001170_pt1 | contig 21777 bp, 40 predicted proteins | sample C33_18DmetaG_FD_165053 | JGI IMG/M metagenome (GOLD analysis project Ga0222717, IMG submission 165053) | Estuarine water microbial communities from San Francisco Bay, California, United States - C33_18D | ecosystem: Environmental > Aquatic > Marine > Unclassified | place: USA: California... | reverse complement strand
AGCTGCTGTTAAGCCTCCCATTGATTTTTTCTTCTTTCCACCTTTTTTCTTTTTCTTTGGTCTGCCAACCTTTGATCCGTATGTTCCTTTACCTTTAGGCATGTCACTCTCCTTATGTCCATTTGGGATCTTCCAAAGGACACTCTGCCCATCTAATCTTTGTTTTGAGGGGCATAAAACATTTACATATATCGCAAACTTTCCACTTCTTTAAGTGGGGGCATTTTTTACAGATCGCCATTCTTTCTTCTGGCGTCTTCTTTTTACTCATCTAAGAGCTTTAGGTAAGTGTTGTCTCTTTTTTCTTTGTAAGTTCTTTTTTCTTGCTAGTAGTATTTTTACTCTAGAGGATAATTCTGCAGGTTCTTCGGCTCCTTTGCCTTCTACTACCTTTCCTACTTCTACTTGCTTTACTGCTTTCTCTAAAGCATCTTCTATACTGTTTGCCATATTAATCCTTAAATTTATTATCTATCCAACATTTGCCATAGTACAAAATACCTAACCAAAATGTAAATACTATTCCATCTACATAGGATAAACTATCCCATACATTTAGTACATCCATTATTTAAGTTCTAAGTACTTTTCTGTAGCTAGTTCTTTAGTAGGAAACTTGTACAAGCCTCCTTTTAGTTTGAAACACCAATTACCTCTTTTTTCATAGATAGGTAAGTCAAGTTTTTCTTCTTTAACTACCTTCTCAGCTTTCAAATCTTTTGTTTTATATTCTTTTTCCATATTTTCTCCTAACTATGCATTGAGAACATAGTCCATATGATACCTGCTCCCGCAACTATCAAAGTACTTGATACACTAATAAGTATTGTTTCTATTCTGGTAATCTGATTTTCAATATCATCTATCTTATTGAAACAAGTTTTCCATCTTTCAGCGCATACTGCTTCGTGTTTCGCTAATTCTGCGGCCACCTCGTTAACATCCATATTAATTCCCTAAAATCTTTTGAACTTTTTGTTCTTAATAAAATTATAACAAAATCAGAGCAGAAAGTCAAGTATTATTTTTCGATGGTATATATTTTAACTGGCTCGGTCTTTCCTTTTACTGTAACTTCATCTAAAAATTTATAGTCGTAACCATCAACTAAACTGTGCTCGGATATGACGAGGTCTACGTCATAGTTCTTACAGCTCGATTCTAGTCGGGCAGCGAGATTAACAGCATCACCCAAAACGGAATAGTCAAAGCGAGTACTACTACCAAAGTTGCCCACCACACAGTCTCCCGTATTGATGCCAGCTCCTGTATTAATTTGGTCAAGGCCCTCTTCTCTAAGTGTTTCATTTAATTCTCCTAGTGCTATTCTCATTTCGATAGCAGCTTTTGTTGCATTTTCTTCATGCTTATTATCTGGTAGAGGAGCACCCCAAAATGCCATAATACAGTCACCCATATATTTGTCGATGGTTCCTCCGTGTTTTAATATTATCTCAGTTTGGTTATCTAAAAACCTGTTTATAAGTTTGGTAAGACCTTGTGGATTCTTTTGATATTTTTCTGAAATTGGTGTGAATCCTCGAATATCTGAAAAAAGAAAAGTAAGTCGTTCTGTCGACCCACCCAGTCTCAGCAATGTTGGGTCCTCTTGTAATTTTTTTACTAAGTCCGGACTTACGTACGTCCCGAATTGTTGTTTGATTTGCAATCTCAACAAAAACTGCGTAATGAAATTCCTGAAAGTTATGATGCTCCAGAATAAAAACCCGACTAAAATAGTGCCAGAAACGTCAAGTAAGTAGGAAGATTTGTACATTTCCAGGGCAAAGTATATAAGTCCTCCAATAGTAAGTAGTAAGACTGGAAGTGACAGCCATATACGAGATGCTGTAATCCAAAGTAATAGTAGAGCCAGAAGGGCGGCTCCCAGCTCTACTGCTACACTCCATGTCGGGATGGATGGGCTGTTTCCTTCTATAAGTGAATGAAGTACGTTTGCTTGAATTTCATGAGGGTATACTGCTCCTTGTGCTGTAGGCACGGGATTGGTTACACCTTCGGCAGTTACTCCAAAGATAACAAAGGGAGCAGGTATAGGATTCTCCATGTACTCTGCTGCAGTTTGTCTATAGAATTTAACATTTTGTTGAATCCATACTCTTGCGTTTGCGTCCGTATGTATAAGTGGATAATTTGGTATACGTACCCATTCTACACCTTCGCTTGTCTTAATTTGATAACTTGGATCACCGACACCAACTCTCAACATCTCTAACGCAAAAGAGGGATATAATCCTTCCTGGCTACTTACGACTACGGGAAGTCTTCGTACGACTCCGTCTACTTCTGGGCTTGAGTTTATTAGTCCCACGCCTTCTGCTGTTACTTGTAACTTTGGTAGTTGTCTTAAAATTCCGGGATAGTTGAATAGCCATTCTTTTGGGTCACCTCCTAGTTGAGCTGTGCCTACATGAGGCCCTGCTTTTGATGCCTGTGTTGAAGCTGCATAAGCTAAAACACTTGGTTTATTTGATAGTGAGTAGGCAAGTGTGTTGTCGTACTCAATACCGCGTAAGTCGGGATCGGGCATGAGAATCGTAAAACCGGGAACACCCGATGTCATGTCTATCATGCTTGCGAATAGGCTTCTTGGTAGTGGATAACCTCCGTAGGCTTCTACTATCTCTTCATCGAGATCAACAAGAAGTATGTTTTCGTTTTGTATTTCTGGAGTAGTAGACATAATATAGTCAAATGTCTTGAGTTCCAGTATTTGAAAAGGGGAAGGATTCCAGATTAGGAGTCCAAGTGAAAATATAAAAATAAAAGGATTTATTAGTTTGCTCATTGTTGTGTAATAGATATTGTTTTTGTACAATCTGCTGTACAATTAAAAGTTGCAGTATATGTTTGATTTGTAGCTCCAAGTTGAGTTACATCTACATCATAGCCTGTTGTATAGAATTTCATATTTGCTACGTGAGCTCCTGTTCCATATTGTGTTAAGTCTACTTCATTATCAGAGTTGTAAAAAAATATATCTGCATCTTTGTTACCACTACCATACTGAGTAACACTTACCGAGTTATTGTGCGCACCGCCGTTTCCATAAATATAAGAATTATGTTGGCCAGTCCCATACTGATTAACAGTAATATCAGAATCATCACCGAAAAAGAATATTTTGCTATATTTATTGTTTCCTGTTTGAGTCGTTGAATAAACATTATCGTCTCCTGAGCCTAATGATTCTGAATGGTTATCATTTCCTGTTTGAGTAACGGTTACTGTGTTATCATCTTCATCTTGGTCAATGTATGCATAGTTATCATTACCGTCTATAGTTACAGTAGAAGAGTTTCCTATATTATTTGACCATACAGTATACATCTTAACTGTATTACTATTGCCCGTTACAGTACTGCTCCATGTAGCATTTGTGCAGCTATGAGAAGAGTAAGTAGCTCCTGTTATAGTTCCTCCTGAATTTGCTCCACAAAGAATAGTAGTAGTGTTACCATTACCTATCTGTTTAGTAGTAATTTGATTGTTGGTTCCTTTTGTAATAATCGTAGTAGAGTTATCCCCAGCAAAACTAAGGGGACTGATTAATAATAATAACGTTATCACCCGCACCATTTATATTTACCTCCAATATTACTCCTGCATTGTCTATATATAGATAAGTACCTGCATTTGTATCGATACCTATGTCGTAGTTGTTTTGTCCTTCGTGTACAAAGTAAATTAATCCTTCTTCTACGAAAGTGTAAGTTTGGTATACAGGGTCAAAACCTGCTATTATACCTTCAAGCTCTACTCCGTTTAATTGTGAAGTTTGTCCTCTTTTTTTGCTTGTAGTCTCTACCAATGCTAGTAAATCTACAAGAAACTCTACACTCAGTAAATCAATGTCTAGTCTTGTGACTTCTTCATCTTCTCCACAGTCTTCTATTAGAGCATCACAATCTAAATCTGGTGCATCTTCAAAGAAGTCTTTGTCTAAATCTGCAGTAGGTGACACGCCCGATTGTTGTTCTTCTACTGCTTGTTCGACTTCTTCAGGTCTTTGGACAATCAACATATTGTCAATCATTCCAAGTGTTATGTTTGCTAAGGTTACGGCTTGTGTGGGTGGTTGTTCCCATGCTGAAACCATTGTTGCTTGAAAAGCTTCGTTGAGTATCTCTACTCCTGCTGCAGTTGTTACTGTTATCTCTCCTGAGGAGTCTCCATTCTCATCTGGTAGTAGTATAACTAAACTTCTGCCTAATTCGTCTACAGTTGTTGTAAAATCTGTACCACGAATACCGATAGTTGCTGTTGGAGTATTAATTGTTATATTTTCTTTATTAATTTTTCCAAAAGCTCCCGAAATAAATCGAGCTGTTCCAGATGCCATGTTAAGAGCCATTTTACTCTTTGCAGGGTCTGGATCATAAATGTACTCGTCTATAATTAACTTTGAGTGTTCTGTAAGTTTTACTATAGATGAGTCTAAAAATTCAATTGCAAGTCTACCGTTTCCAGTTCTTACATCGTCGAATGAGAAGATATCTGAATCTATTTCAGCAGTAAAAGAGTTAGTAGAGTTTACTCTAGTAATCTCTCCATTGCCTCGTAGTTCAGATATCTCTCCGATTTCTGTCGTAAAGGCTGGAATACTAAATAGTATTAGCAGCCAGATGCGCATTGGTCTACATTAATAGTACCATTTGATGTGGTAGATATTATGTTAGCAACGTTTGTACTTGCAGTATCAGTTTGGTCAATAGTTACAGTATTAGAACTTCCAGTCAAAGTAGCTGTGATCTGATGATCCGCAGAACCTGTCTGAGTAGTAGTAATATTATTACTATTTCCACTAATAGTCCAAGCATTTATACAACCCACAACTTCACAAGTACCTGCTATGGCATTTGAAGTTCCTGTTATAGTAAAGTCAGTATTTGCTCCAGTAGCTGTTGCTGCAGCACCTTGAGTCCAAGTAAGACTGTTACTGTCTCCAACTGTAATATAATCAAAGTCAGAACTAGCAATGTCTCCTGTAGCACCACCTGCTAAAGTAGCAGTGTTACTATCACCGGTGACTTTATAAGTCCAACTAGATGAGTTGCCTTGAAGTAGCGAAGCCAAAAAAGTATTAGTATCACCAATCTGGTCTATGTCTACTGTCATTGAAGTACCTGACAAAGTTGCTCTACTGTCGGATTTACCAACTGTGTTAGTAGCACCTATTTGATCAATAGTAAGTGTAAGTCCTGTACCTGTTTGAGTAATATATAAATCATTATTACCCGCAAACGCTGTAAGAGATAGACATATCGCGAATAGTCCAATTATCTTATTCATTGTTTTCTCCCAGGCTTGGGTAATTAAAATCCCAAACCTCTTTTTCGAGTCCCTGCATAACTAAGCCAAATACCGCCGCTTCAATAGCAGCTCTTACGGCTTGGCTAACAGCCTCGTTCTCTGTACTACCACTTTCGATTTCTACGAGTTCTGTACCAAGTTCTATGAACCTGAATACATCGCCTCCACCTCCAGTAGATAGTATAGTTTTTGTGGTTGTAACATTTAACAAGACTTCCCCCGTTTGAACTAATACAGCTCTTAATGTTACTGTAACGACGTCTTCACGATATTGATTCTTCATACCGATACCTAAGTATCGAGCACCGCTACCACCAGTTCTTACATTAGTATCATAACTAACGATACCACCTTCTATAATCATTCCTGCGTATAGTAGTGGTTTTAAAATTGTTTTTCCATCTGCTCCCTTGTTGTAAGCTTCAAAAGTACTTCTTACAAGTTGTCTTTCTTTTGTCAAAGCATCAAGTCCAGTTCTCTCTACAACTACAAACCAGTTTCCTTTTCCTGCGTCTCTCAGAGCTTCAATTAAGATATGATGGGCTCCTTGTGTTACTGCAGTAGAAAAATCAGCGATACCATCTCTGGCTTTTCTTTGGCCTGTATTATCCCCGAAGTTGTATACTGCTACAATTGTCTTTTGATTTGGATAAGGTAAGTTGAGTAATTGCTGAGTAGCACTTGGTTGTATTACGGGGCCTGTCTTACATACCATCTTGTTCGTACCTGCTTTTGCTACTCCAGTTACTACATCTTTTCCAAAGCCTTCTTCAAATCTATAGCAGTTATCCTGTTGAACTCCAAATGAAGCACATCCAGTAAGTAGTAGTACACTAACCAGTCGCGCAATCACTAAAACATCCTCCAAAGCTTCCAACAGGTATTTCGATAGTTGTTGTTGATATTAATACTCCGTCTAACCATTCTTCGACTACGAGAGTGATAGAGACTCCATTGTTTGTCCAGATTATTCTGTTTCCTTCTAACCAGATTTCTCCAGTTACAGGATTTTCAAGTGTTCCAGGATTTGTGTAATCAAAAAGAGATTCTGATATATCTTTTGCAAGTGTAGAGTAGATTCTTGATTCTAAGTTTCTTAAAAATTTAGCAAGAGTAGTATTGTCTGCTTCTCTTTGGGCTTCATCGAGAGCGTCCTGTGCTTTCTGGGCCAGTTCTGCTTTTCTTGTTCTTTCTTGTTCATCAATTGTTAAATAGTGTGCGGATTGATTAATCCCACTAAAACTTGGAGAGCCAAACTTATGTACTAACTCTGCTGCTATAGTGCTTTGTGTATAAATAAATAAGGAACATACTATTATTAGTATTAAAACAGGCTCATTTCCTTTCAGTAGGTCTCTTTTTCTCATTTTCTTTCAGTTGTAAAACAGTGTTTACCTTTTGCTGGAGACGAATCATATCGTTATCGAGCATTCTTATCTGGTCTATTAGTTTAATAAGTGCTATTTGCATCTCTTTAATTGCTGGTGAGATGACATTTGTTATAGTTTGCCATACATAGTATACAAAGTAACCTAAACCTACCATTCCAACGATAGGAAATCCAAATTGTTGTATGTTTTGTACTAAAACTTCCATTAATCTCTTCTTACATCGAGTTTTCCGTCTTCTACGAAATTCTCTGTTCTTGCTATTCTGTCTAAATCTGGTGCTAAGTCTAATGCACTTGATACTGAAGTATCTAATCGTATCATATCGTTGTTCATAGTCTTAATACGAGTTACTAAAGATTCTGTCATGCCTTTAATTGCTCCTACTTGTCCTACTACACCTGCAAATATCTGCTTCATGATGATAAATATGAAACCACCCATGACTAAAGCCCCTGCTATAGGTGCTCCTACTTCACTTATTAAGTTCCAGATATTCATGTGTTATAAAGAATGCTCCTAACATTCCTAAAAATACTACTACTTGCACTACGGCCATAATTGTAATCTGTTTCATAGGGTGAACTTCTTCTATTTTGTTCACGTCTAGCTTAGGTGCTAGATTTACTACCCTTAAAAGCTCGTCTTTGAAATAAAAATTCATTCTACTGTGTCCTTTAATAATTTTTTCATAAGTTCGCCATAGTTTCCTTGTCCAAATGGCATCTCTGCACTGTTAATCTGAACATTCGTCTGGTTTTTTATATTTGCTGCTTGCGCTTTTTCTAATTCTGTCTGAGCCTTCATTTCATCTATTCTTATTTTGTGTGATAAGGCTACTAGGTCTGCTAAATCTTTTGAACTATATACTTCGCTTTCTTCTGCTTCATCTAACTTTTTGTCTATGATTGTATCTAAGACCTCTGCTAGCTTAAAACGGTTTCTGTAGCCGCTATCTAGGTACACTTGATCTACGTATTGCTTAACCTCTCTTTTAGCTAAGAATTCTGATATTTTTCCTTCGTCTATTCTTAATCGAATAGATACAGCAGGTATACTTCCGAGTTCTAGATATGCATTAGCGATTTCAAGTCCTTCTGGACTTATTCTAGTTGATAATTGATTTTTTGCCATACTTGAATTATACCAAAAAATAACATAGAAGTCAAGACATTTTTTTGTGGGGGGTTTGTGTAAGGGGGAAAAAGAAAGAGGGGACCGAAGCCCCCTCTCAGAGAAAGTTAGAATATGTATTTAAATCCTAATTGTATGCGATATAAACTTCTATAGTAGTTGGTGTTTTGATTATCAACTCTATCAATGTTCATGCCGTATGCAGATTTATATTCGTAACTAAATGTACCGTCGCCGTTGTTAACTGGTACTGCTTCAGCGATGCTTCTAGCACTTCTTGCTGCTTTAGTCTGCTTTCCTAAATCACTATCAAGTAGATTCAATAGGTTTTGAACATCTAAAGTTACCAAGAACTTGTCTTTGCTTGTTAAACCTAAACCAGGTAATTCCTGAGTAAGTTTAAAGTCTAAAGTATAATTCCAGTCAGTCTCAAAGCCATTAATTGGGGCAAAGCCTCCAGCGTATGCTTCTAGTCCAGCCGCAGCTATATAAGCGTTGTAGTCTTCAGCAAACCAGTCAGGAATGATAACATCAGTACCAGATCCGTTAGGAACATAGAAAGCTGCTGTTTCATCTCTTGCTGATTCTCTGTCAAGACCCCATAAAGCTCCGTCCTTGTATTGACCTAGAGTATATGAGAAAGGTTCTCCACTTACAGCACCTGCTATAAATGAGAATCTTGTTGGAGCATTTTTAAACCAATTAGCTGTGTAGTTACCTACAAAAGTAAAGGAATGCTCTCTTTCATATACAGATCTATGTAAGACATCGTTATTAAAGTCCTCATACTTAGTTGTGTATTTAAAGTTAGAGATATTTCTGCTTGAAGTTAAATTACCTACAGTATCAACATTCTGCCATGTGTAGTTAGTGTAAAAATCAAATCCATTCTCAAACTCTTTACTTAAGGAAAGTGCAAACAGTTGGCTTTCGCCTTTGTCTGTATTTGTAAGTAACATGTCGTAGCCTCTGTAGTCAATGAATCTTTCCATTGCTTTTCCGCATATTCCATAGTCAGCATAAATTAATCTGCCGTCTGGTCCTACACCGATTGGCTCGTTAGTTACATAGTTATCAATTTCAGGACAATCTACTGCGCCACCAAATGCTGGGTTACCTACTCTTAGCTGTTTAAAGTGTAAGTCTTTGTCAGTTTTCGTCATAAGCAAATCTGCACTAAAGTAGTACTCATCGCCCATTACCCAATCCATACCTACAGAGAACTTAAGCTCTCTTGGTAATTCGAACTCAGGATCTAGTATATCAGCAAACGCTGGTTTGAATCCTTCTTGTCCTGGCTGGTAAATGTAAGAATCAAATACAGAAGTATCAAATCCATCGAAACCTAGTGCTGCTTCTACAGGAACGTTCGCATTTTGAATACCAATACCGTCATTACTGAAAGTACCGCCCATCCAAACATTTGGTCTGCCACCTGTGAAGTAACCTGCTCCACCTCTGAATCTTACGTCTCTAAATACACTAAAGTCGTCAGCATCATAAGTGAAACTTACTCTTGGTAAAAATACATCTTTACCGTCTAAGTTTACATTATTTTTAATTCCATAGTATCCTTCCAAAGTTTCGTTATACCTTGGAGTATCATCCATAGATAGTTTTTCATACCTTACACCGTATTGTAGTGTAAGTCTGTCACTATAATCCCAAGTATCTTGTAAAAAGAAACTTGTTGTTTTGATTTCAAAGAAAGCTGCACCGTCAGCGGGGTCGCCACTTGGTGAGTTTCTGTAGTCAATTGCGTATGGAGTTCTATTTTCATAGTCTTCAATAGTAGCATACTCAAGTACACCGTCAGAATATGGTACAAAACCATTTGCAACGTCTATACTGTTAGTGCCAAAACCAGCAACTAATTCATGAGCACCAAGTAAGTATGAAACTTCGAATTCCATCTCAGTTGATTGTGTCTCTAAGAAGTTGTAATGTCTGAAGGCATCAGGTCCTACAAGAATCTGTGGTCCTTGGTTTCCTCCCCCTAACTCTACGACTGCTCTCATGAAGTCATTACCACCGACACTAGCCTGTGATGTTTCTACTAATCTATCTCCATATCTAAATGTTGTTGATAGTTCGTCTGTCCAGTCACTAAAGACCTGGAAGCTGTTTGCAGTCAAGTCAGTAGTCTTTATGTAGTTACCACTTGTTAGTGCTAAAGTAGAATTTGAACCGCCGTACTCTCTTACGTCATTATTTTCTGATGCTTGGTGAGTAAATGTTGCTCTATGTGAGTCATTTATATTCCAGTCAAGTTTTAGTAGAACATCTTCATCTAGTAAAGAATTGTTCATACCAGTAGCTAAACCAGCGTCATATCCATATACATCATTTGTTATATTGATAACTCTCTGGGCATCTTCTAAAGATACGTCATCTACTTCGAGTAATGAGCCACTGCCAGCAGCACCCCATAGTCCTGGTTCTGTTTTTTGGAACTTATCCCAGTTTGCGAAAAAGAATAGTTTATCTTTTATGATTGGACCGCCTAGTGTGAATCCTTTAACATCTTCGTCAAATTCGCCAATAGTTTGTTTTTGTCCGTCGATTTCGTCACCAACCCAGCTATCGCCAGTTTTGAATCCGTATACAGATCCAGAAAACTCGTTAGTACCTGATTTAGTAACAACGTTAATAACACCTGCTGTTGAACCGGAATCTCTTACGTCATAGTCTACAACACTAACTGATACTTGCTCTACAGAGTCAAGTGATAGTGGAGATTTGACTCCAGGATATCCGCCATATTCTAGACCGAAGTCATCTGATTGGCCAATACCATCAACCTGGAAAGAACTATATCTAGCATTTGTTCCTGCTATACTAATACTTTCAGTGTCGTCGCCATTAAATGAAATACTATATACATTGACAAATGGTTGAGTTGCAACTGCGTCTTTTAGATCTCTATTTACACTTGCTATATCTCCAATTTGATCAGAGGATAAAGTACTTCTAGGTCCTGTAATTAGACCTTTTGTATTTATTTTCTGCCCGACAACAACTAGATCATCAACTTGTGATGACTGTGAAAGAACTAGTGATACTTTTTTAGTATCTGAAAGTTCTAAGAAAATGTTGTCCATTTTTGCAGTTCCACCTACACCAGTAACTTTTATAAAATACGGCCCGCCAACACGTAAGTTCCGTGCTAGAAAGATTCCGTTTTCATTAGTGGTTTGGGTGGAGATTGAACCAGAAGGTTCGTGGGTTATGGAGACTGATGCTCCTGATACTCCTGCTCCAGAAGCTCCAATTATGGTGCCTCTAATAGCGGAGGTTGTTTCTTGGGCAAATGCTGGTAACGCTAGGAAAGCGAAAGCAAATACTCCAAGGAATAGTTTTTTAAAAACCATTGTTTTCTCCTTATTGCTTTTTGTTAATTAACAAAGATTGTTGATACTGTAAGAAGAACGTCCTACAGATGTGTATATTATAACACAAGAGAGCAGCATTGTCAAGAATTATTTTCGTATGCATCATTATGATGCAGGATCCAGCGTCTTTTTTTATTTTCAAAATTTCCAAAAGTTGTACATGTGGGGGAGCGTGGTCGGTAGGGGGCTAGCTGGTCTACTAACCGCCCCCCTGAGAGGCTTAGAAGCGCTCTAACACGCTTATCACTACATCAAAGCCCGCCCCTCTGTAGGCTACAGCTCGGGACTCAATCCACGCTCTAGCTCCTTTAATTACTGCAACGACTTTGCCGCCCTTTCCTATTGTTAGCTCCGCTCTCATTAGGCCACCCTTACCGCGAACGCGATTACTAAACCAAACATTGAAAGCCCAACAATAAAAGGTAACATTATTTCGCCCTCACGTTTAACGGCTCTTACCCATCTTTTAAATTTTAAATTTTTCATATTTTAACTCCTTTGTTATACCCCCATTTTACAAAATTAACGGGGGTTTGTCAACTATTTATTCTATAAAATATCCTTTACCATCACAAGCGTTGCAAGCATCAACGCCCGCATCTCCGTTAAAGGTTACCGCTTGCCCGCTACCTAAGCACGACTCGCACATTATCTCTACGTTATCCATTATAGACCCCTCCTTTCAAATTCAGCTTCCGCCATAATATCAACAATCTCATCTAGATCATCATCCAAATGTAAACCATACTCGCGGGCGGTTTCATCCGCTTCATCTTGTATTTCAGCGTTTAGAGCGTTTAACTCGTCGAGGATATCCTCAGCAATTTGCTCTAATGTAATTTCATTTACTAGGTTGCTCATTTAGCACCTCCTTGCATTTGCATGCCTTTGATTGCTAAAGATCTAGCCTTAGCTATTTTAAATTCTATTGGCATATCGCCAACATATACACCACCCTCAAAAGGGCAATCTCTAAGAGCTTCTGCTCTTTTAATAGCAAGAGCCAATCTCTTGTTTTTCATTAATTTTAAATTTTTCATAATAAACTCCTTATAATTTGTTTTTGTTTATACCCCTATTATACACACTTTTACGAAAAAGTCAAGCGTTTTGTGTGACAATTTTGCAACAATTGTGTGACATTTGTGTGACATTATTTAACGCCTTCCATGCCTTTATATGCTAATAATTTTGCTCTATTCATGGCGTACTGCTTAGGCATTGCTCCTGTATATGTAGGATCACTAAAAGGCACATCTGCTAGACTATTTAAGCGGATGACTGCTAAAACTAATCTTGCATTGTTCATACTTTTTAATTTTTCTTTTAATTTATTTTTCATAGGTTACTCCGTAATGTTCCCCCTATTATACAGGTTTTTTGCTGGATGTCAAGAACTAATTTTGCACAACGCCTGTGCATTTATGCAGGACCGCGCCGATCCGGGCTAAAGCTTATTATTTATAATATGCCGCGCTGATTCAAACGTAACTTGATTCAACCCGCCAAATGAGAATGATTCTCATTTACACTCCCGCGCCTGTCACACAACTGTAACGAAATTGTCACACAATTGTTACACAAAACGCTTGACTTTTGGCGAAAAATGTGTATAATAGGGGGTATGAAAAGGAACGCGGAAACACACAAAAATATATATAAAAAATGTATATATTTTCTATATACGATACTACTTGACTTTTTGGGTGGATTCGCTATACTTATAACATTAATTAAATACATATATAAGGAGAAATTAATTATGAAAAAAGAAACTAAAAAACTAGAAAAAACTAAAGCGACTATCTGTAAAGAGATAGCGGAGAGAAAAACTCTCACCGCTTCTGAGCGTATCTCATTAGAGAGAACCTCCAAAGAAATGTTACTAAAAATTCAGCAATGGATTTCGTAACTGTTGTTAGGTTGGTAGAGGGTGTGTCCCTCTACCTTTTATTAAATATTATTTACAAAGGATTTTAAAATTATGAAAAAGAAACTATATATATTCGACTTAGACGGAACTGTTGTTGACAGTTCCCACAGATGCACCCTTAATTCTGAGGGGGAATTTAACCTTGACCAATGGATTAAAGATAGCACTAGAGAAAACATCTTTAGAGATACGCTTTTACCTCTTGCAAGCTTTATGAAAAAAGTGTCCTCAGAGGGTCATTATGTTTGGATTTGTACCGCCCGTTATATGACTAATGCAGACTATGATTATTTAACGGCTAATAATATAACGGCTTCTGTCATATTATCAAGATCATTAAAGGATGATAGAGCGGATCATATCCTAAAACGTAGAATGATTAATAAATTAATCTCACTAAGACCATTTGCAAATATTGAGAGGGTCTTTTTTGATGATAAGATAGAAAATTTAGAAGCATTAGATGATCTAATGACAGAATGCGTGCTAGCTACTAGCGAACAAGAGAAAAAGTATATAGCGTGGGGGTCTGTTTAATGAATAGTTACACTTTATATATCATGCGAATTTCGGGAGATTCTAAATTTAGGGGTGTTAGAAAAGTTGGCATTGCTAAAAATTCCGAGCATAGACGACAAACTATAGAAACGAGCCTAAGAAAAGAATTTGGGCAACATATCCGCGTTTTTATAGAACATATCTATGAAATACCGGCTAGAAATAAAGGCGGTTTTTTGGCTTATAATATTGAGCATCAACTACAAACTTATATACAAAAATATAATTATAGGTTCATAAAAATGCCAAAGAGTCAAGCCGGCCGGTCTGAATGGTTTAAAGGTATATCAACGCCAAAGATAAAAAAATATTTGGCTTGTTCTTGCCGTTATGCAAAGACAAATTTTGTTGGTATGCCTAGCGAATGGGAAAGGAAAACCAACGGGCAAATGTTCAAGAAAGGGATATATAATTCCTCTAACTTGAAAAAATCTTTTAAGGCGGTGTCATAATGAAAATTTGCTTATGGCTCGGCTTTGTGTTAGTGTTTTCATCTCTACAAGGGTTATTATATAATCCTTTAGATTTGGAAATGCTAATAGCTGGCAATTTAATCATATTAATTGCCTCTTATATGCAAAGAAATAATGAGCTTGTATTATTAACGCTTTTAATGTGCTTCGCACAAATAACGAGAATTGCAATGTAAATGAGAATCATTCAGGGCGGGCTTGACAGCCCGCATTTTTTTGAATCAAACCTCGACTGATTCAAACCCCCGCTGAATGAGAATCATTCTAATAATGAGAATCATTCGCATTTAGAAACGTACCCGCGCGCACACCGCGCCTAAGTGCAAAAGTGAAGTGTGAAAGTGATGCGCCCTGCGCCAAAGTGCAAATGTGAAGTGTAAAAGTGAAGTCTACGCGCGCGCTCGCGAAGTAAGTACTTACTATTACGGAGAGGCAATAAAAAACCCGCTTTCGCGGGTTCGGTAATTAGGACATAAGTTGGGTTAATCTTTTAATTGTCTCTGCATTGGCTCTTTCGAGAGAGCTGAAGAATCCTGGGGACACTCCAATGCCTTGTTCTAATTCTTTGACTAATGTCGCTTTTGTTTTTGCTAATTTTTTTACTTTTGTTGCTTTTTTCATTGTTGTTTCTCCTTAATATAGAACATATTATACAGGTCGAAAACACTTTGGTCAATAGGTAAAGTGAAAGTAATTCAATTAATTTAACTAAAGGCTAAAAGAGCCACTTCGGCGGGTATATTGACCACTTTGATGCCTCAAATCAGCACTTTATGCAGAGATACAGCCAAAGTCACCCACTCTGCGCCAAAGTGCAAAAACGAAGTACTAAATTGATGTTACTTGCACCCAAGTGCAAAAATGAAGTGCAAAAATGATACAAACTGGCAGACTTGGCGACTTTGTGCTAAATTTATCTTCCCCTTTCCCTCCCTGGATAGTATATCAGACTTATGCGGGGTTGTCAATAGCTTTGGGCAAATTTATGGAGAAATTTAGCGTTTTTCGGAGATTTGCCACGATAGATGGGTGGTTTCGCGTCCGGCCCCCGAGTATTCGTTTGCGTTATTTTATGAGTAATAATCTAAAATAGTTCTTGACAAGAAGAAACAAAGTCTGTATAATATATTTATCAAAAAAAGGAAAAAAGATGCAAATAGAAATACCAAGCGATATACAGGAAATTATGGAAAAAGCTCCGCTAATAAGTGGATATGATGAATTCATGGTAGAGATTGCCATAGATGAAGGCAAAGTTTTCATAAGAGATGGTATAGGAGTGTGGGCAGACGATTTAGCATATGAAAACCTAGAAATAGAAAGAGCATGGCGTATCATGAGAAAATGGTGGGCAGATGAAGCAGAAAGTAGAAAAGCACTAGAAGTGAAAACACAGCTAGAGTTTCAGATTATGATGAAAGAAGAAGAAGTGCATAGCCTGAAAGAAACTATAAAAGCGTTAGACAAGAAAGCAGAAACTAAAAAATGGTTTTGGTAAAGTTTTTCTTGACAACAGGAAACAAAGTCTGTATAATATTCTTATGAAAAAGATTAAAAGATGCAAAATAAAAAGATTCGACATTGCCAAATGGAAAGAGAGCAGAAAAAAGCAATACAAAAAAGACTCTGAGATGGTTTGGTTTATGTTAGGTCACCCCTTAGTATGGCTTATGGGGTGTATAGTTGGAATGTTTATCTTAGAACTATTTAAATAAAAGTAAATTAGTTCTTGACAAAGGTAAGTAAATCGATTATAATATTCTTACTATGAAAAAGATTATAAACAAAATAAAAACACTACTATTTAGGAGAAAAAACACAATGGCACAAGCTAATTATACAGAAGCAATGACAGAGAAAATGATTGCAGAATACAACGCTAACCCAACAAGAGATACAGTTGACGCGTTAGCAAGAGAACTCGGTAAAAACACAAGAAGTGTTATAGCGAAACTTTCAAGAGAAGGTGTGTACCAAGCCCAGCCAAGAGTAACAAAATCAGGCGAGCCAATCGTAAGAAAAGCAGAACTCTTAGCTCAGATACAGGACACATTGGGACAAGAATTTCCTTCCCTAGTGAAAGCCAGCAAGGCTGACCTCCAAAGATTGATCGACACAATCTCATAAGAAAAGTCGAGGAGTGGTTGCCCTAAGTAACCACTATTTGCCAAGAAGTTTTAAGCAAATAAAGTAAAAAACTTCTTGACAAATGGTTGTAAAGTTAGTATAATATATTTATATTGAAAAACAAGAGAAAGGGAAAATGATGCGAAGGCATCAAGCTTCCCGCCCAGAGAGGTTAAGATAAATAATTTAAATTTCTTCTTGACAAATGGTTTCAAAGTTAGTATAATATATTCATAATAAAAATTATCCTTATAGATAAAAGTAACTGAGTAAAGGAAAAAATTAATGATTTAGCAGTGACCCCAGACTCTTCGGAGGAGGGATAGCGAATAAATAATCCTTCAGTTGCTTACCTAGAGTGGCGACTCTTAAAACACGCCGTATGCTCCTTAGACATTGTGAGATTGCGTTAACTGTAAAGAATGTCCGCTTTTGATACTCATTATGTGAGATACCTTCCGCAGTAAGGAGAGAGACATAATCGCATGAACTGATGCGTAAACAGGTGAGGTTAGAAACTTCCGATAAGCCCTGCGAACTTAGTACTTAGTACGAAAGCAAAGGCAATAAGGGGAGCATAACAAAACCAAGAGTCCTCGGCACTTTATCGAAAGTATAAAATCGGTTTGTTTTACTGCATTAATGGACGTTACGAGCTTCGGCTTTACTAATGCAGAGGTAATTGAACGGGTGGCTTATGACCAGACAAGCAATCTAGAGTGAGGAAACCACGCTTTCGTTAACCCTTTGGGACAACGACAAGTAGCAAACCAATCTACTGCGACACGGGCGGACTAGATATTTATATCATAGCGACCAGTCAATAGTAGCAAACTCGGGCAAGGGAAAGGTGATGTTTCCCACCGCATACTGCGAGAGCGAGATATCATAGATATCGGGGGGCAGTAGGCAACTAACATGATAACGATAAACTGCAGACTTGGAACAGTATAAAAGCTAAGCGTGAGGAGAATGGCAGTCGCCCTGTCGCCTACTGAATAGTAGATACCTTATAGTCAATAGCGTTTGGACTTTAAATAATGCAAACAGTGGATAGGTTCGTGAGTAATTCCGACACGACCACTTTAAACATACAAAAACTTTGGATGGGATACTTCGGTGTCCCATTTTTTTATCCCACGATCATTCAGATCAAAATTTTCAACATTATCTTAAAAAATTTCTTGACATTTTTCCTGAACTCCTGTATAATATATTTATATAAAAAAGGAAAACCATGACAAAATTAGAGCAACAACAAATTGAACTTAACAAAATAGTAGAAACAGATTTTGGTAGAGTTGCAGTTGTGCTAGAAGGAAGAGACACAGCGGGCAAGACAGGTACTATCCGTGAGCTAACGCATTATCTTCCTACAAGTAAGTACTCAGTCTCGCTTAGTAGTAAACCGAGCGAATGGGACATGAATAATTGGCTTGAGTCATGGGAACGTAAACTACCTAGCGACAACCAAATGGTCTTTTTCGACAGAAGTTGGTATAGCAGAGCAATGGTACAGAAGTTAAACGGCTGGTGTACAGATAAACAGTATGAAGACTTCATGGCGTCAGTTCTTGAATGGGAAGCTAAGCAAGATGTAACATTCATCAAACTATGGCTTAGCATAAGTGAAGAGGAGCAGTCATTCCGTATAGGAAACAGACAAGTATCCCCGCTAACCAAGTGGAAGTTCTCACCCAATGATGCACTGGCTTTATCTAAGTACGACCAAATGACACTTCTCAAAGAGCGAGTTCATACAACGCTAGGCGAATGGCACAGTATAGATTACAATACAAAGTCGCAAGGTAGACTGTCCTTATTAACAAAAATAGTAGATTTATTAAGCTAAGTACTTGACTTGGCTTAATATTTCGAGTATAATATACATAACAAAAAAAGGAGACAATTATGTGGGAGAAACTAAGAAAGTGGGAGAATGAAAACTTCGCAGTTGCGTATACAGTTATCAGTACCCAAGACATCAAAGCAGAACTATGTCATTGGCAGGCTTTCGATATCTCAGACAGAGAAAATGAAGGTTTCCTGTGTGATATAGATCAAGTACCAGAGTGGCGACTATTAGAAGTCATGAGATCGGTAGAAAATTATATAAAGTGTCCTGTGACTTTTGAAGGTATACTAGAAGAAGTATACGCAGAGTTAGTACACGAAGAAAAATATTTAGTAAAACCGCAGATTTATAACTCAGAAACTAAACAGTTTGAAAGTTATGATGATGTATTTAACAAGAAAGAAGGAGAAAAATAATGCCAATAAAATTTAAACCAAGTCAAAAGAAATATGTAAGAGGCGTAGCTCCTAGTAAGCTACCAACAGAACACTTTTACATTAAGCAAACACCAAAGAAAGAGTTGTTTGATTACATAAACAGTAGAAATGCGAAGAAAAAAATAAGACAAAAGTGCTTAAACGAACTAGTCCGAAGAGGTATAGTTATTGAGTGGAGAGAGGTGCAAGTATGAAGTGGGGAAGTACAGGACATAAGTCACACAAGAAGAAGAGTTCACAAGGTAACGGCAAGTTCAGTTTGAACATGAACAAAAACAAAAAGCGTTCGTACAAGAAGTACAGAGGTCAAGGTAAATAATGGAAGTAGTATTCTATGTAGGAATGATAGTATGGGGTCTATACTTAGTAGTAACTGAAGATATAGAAGATGTGAGGAGGGACTTTCCATGGCTCAAATAATAAAGTTCCCCACACGCCTCAGAAGAAAAAAGAAAGAAATTGAGTCAGAAATACAAGTAGCCGAAGAGGCACTGAAAGATTACATGGAGGAGTTGGATATGCTAAACAAAGAGATAGCACATCTTACTTCTCTTTACGAAGAATTAGTAAATGAATTATTGCAATTAGAATTAAAGGAGGAATAATGCGACAATCAAGTTATAAACACATTGCTATCGGTAGTAGGATAGAGAATAGCAAAGTAAGAAGAATAATAAAACCTACAGATGAGAGTGCCTATCTAAAAACATGGACAGGCTCAGTAAGATTTGAAAACCCAAAATGGTATGACATTGAACTAGAAGATGGTAGAGTCTTCAGAGACTGTGATGTACAACCACAAGTGGAGGGCATTGACTATGAGTAAGATTAACGATTATGCAAAATTTGTAGACACATGCACGTCTGCAGAAAGTAGGAATACTACTAAGTTTCAACAAAGAGTGCAACAACTAAGTGTTATACACCCTGATATAGAGTGGAGTAGACTTATGACTGCATCTATTGGTATGTTGGCAGAGAGTGGCGAGTTCACAGAAATTATGAAAAAGATCTTTTTTCAAGGTAAAGAAATGAATGAAGATAACAGATTTCACATGAAAAGAGAACTAGGAGACGTTCTATGGTACTGGGTTCAGGGCTGTTTAGCTCTAGGATTTACTCCAGAGGAAGTAATGGACGAAAACATCAATAAACTAGAGCAGCGATACCCAGACGGTTTCGAGGTTTCAAGAAGCGAACGTAGAGCTGAAGGAGACATATAGTGCTAAACTTATTAGATAATATATTAACAGTATTAGGAGTACTATTTCTAATCCAAATAGTAACAGTAGTATTTCTATATTTTGAACAATGGAGAGATTAAATGGCAAATCATGTATATTTTAATGTAACTGTAGATGGTAATGATAGAGCGATGGATGAGTACTACAGGCTCATGCAAACAGAAGAAGTAACGAGAAGTGACTATGAAGGTAATAAATACCAAATGGAAGAACTAAAAGCTATAGATGAGCTAAGGTTTATGCCTGCAGCATCTTATGACAGTGATGGTAATCAATTAGATGCTTATGACTGGTATTGTGATAATGTAGGAGCAAAATGGTGTCATATGGAAGATTTTGACAATACAAGCTTTAGTGGATACTCAGCGTGGAGGGCACCCCATGAGCTAGTCGGACACTTAATTGTCTACTTAGCCAAGTATGATCCTTATGTTAGTGCAAAAATGACCTATGAAGATGAGTTTAGAAATTTTGTAGGAATCCAGACAGGAACAGCAAAGGAAAAACCACAGGATTGGTGGAAGCATCCTGAGTTAGCTGAGTACTATTATGAAAATGAAGTCATAGAAGTTAGTACAGAAGAGATACAAGAGAGACTAGAAGCGGAATTAGGTGTAGATACATCAAAAGAAGACTTAGAGTGGTGGGATCCGATCCATACTCTCAAAGGAGAACTCTCATTAATGGAGTATCAAGACGAGCTAGTTTATGAGTTCTTTGATAAAGAAGAGTGGTATTATGACAGAGTATAAAGACTTAGTAGAAAAGCGACGTATAATGATAGAAGCAGAAACGTGGGGCGAAGAAATTGAGTCTCACGACTATCAGAAAGACAAAGGCTACTTTATTAACTACAACAATGGCAAAGTAGTAAAAGTAGAAAATAATAATAAAACTATTGTGCAGATGCCTTGTTCTGTAGAAGAATTAATATACAACTATGAAAGGAGTAAGGTATGATAGGTATTAGTGATGGTCTTAGAACTAGTATAATCTATGATTATGAGATGAATATAGGAAAAGGACTAACAAAGTCCGAGAATATTAGGCAGTTAGCTAAGGAATACTTACTAACTATAGGTGAAGTTACCTCTATAACTAAAGTAGAGGACAGTTTCTTTGAAGGAGCTGATGAAATAGGAGACATAATATGAGTGTAAATTACACAGAAGAACAGGTTAACCAGATGGTAACTTTATATAGTGAGAATCCGACTAGAGAAACAGTAGAAAAACTATCAGAAGAATTTGATAAGAGTATAAAATCTATTATAGGTAAACTAGCGAGAGAAGGAGTATATAAGAAAACTGTCTATAAAACCAAAACTGGAGAGAACCCAGTAACAAAAAAAGAATTAGTGCAAATGATAGCAGAACTAATGGAATTACCAATTGAAAAGATTGCAGGACTAGAGAAATCGCCAAAGGCTGATCTCAAGCTACTAGCAGAAGCAATACAAGGAGATTATGATGATGAAGAGATATGCTAAAGTTTTACCTAGAAATGATAAACTGCGAAAGGTTATAGCAGAACACGGAGAATACTTCGAAGTCATTAGTGGACCAAAAGCGGTACCACAATTAAATAACCAGCTCGGGGTAACTCTCAAAGACCCCAACTACATTTTTACTACAGAAGTAAAAAATATCCGAATAGTCCAACCAGACTAAAACCATAGCGGGTGTACTACGAACCAGTGGTACACTCATAGCGGGTGTATAGCACACTAGATATAATTTCCGTAAACTTCATGTTATACCCATTTAATTTAAAGCAGTTAATAACCCTTATAAAAAATTTGAGTTGGCGAAAGTTTCCTTAGCTTCAGATACTTTTTTAGTTCGACTTGGTTTGTTTGATTTGTTGAAACCCCGATAGAACATCGTGGTTATTATGGAATGA
>Ga0222717_10001168_pt1 | contig 21785 bp, 26 predicted proteins | sample C33_18DmetaG_FD_165053 | JGI IMG/M metagenome (GOLD analysis project Ga0222717, IMG submission 165053) | Estuarine water microbial communities from San Francisco Bay, California, United States - C33_18D | ecosystem: Environmental > Aquatic > Marine > Unclassified | place: USA: California... | reverse complement strand
ATCATAGATCCAAAAGCTGATACCGCTAAAAGACTTTTAGTTGCTCGTGTACTTCTTGTAGTAATCGGAGCTGCTGGTGCTTACATAGCCTCGTTTAGGCTAACAAGTATCTTAGGTTCTGTAGCTTGGGCATTCGACTTTGCAATGTCAGGCTTATTCTTCCCACTTGTACTTGGTGTATGGTGGAAGAGAGCTACTAGAGAAGGTGCAATTGCTGGTATCCTAGCGGGAATTGGTTCAGGATTATTCTACTTATTGTGGGTATATCCTAAATTCTCAAATGCTATCTGGGGTGTAACTAATACTCCAATCTTAGGTATAGATCACTTAAGATTTGGTTTAATCGGTGCACCAATTTGTTTAGTTGTAATGGTTGTTGTTAGTTTAATGACTAAAGAGCCAAGTCCAGCTACGCAAAAAATGGTAGATGATACTAGAATACCAACGGGTAAACCAATCCTTGGTAAACAATAGTAACTAACTATTTAAAATTTAAAGGGGCGATTTATTCGCCCCTTTTTTTTTAACTAAATCATGATATCTTCGAAAATATGATACCAACTTGGGCAATTGTATTAGACTATGTTCTTGGGATGATAATGTGGACTTTAATAGGTCGCGCATTCATGAACATATTCCAAAAAGAAGACTCTACTTTTTTTTTCATGAGAGTTTTTGTAAAATACACAAATCCAATTATCAATTTATTTAAGTTTATCACTCCAAGTTTTTTATTTGGGCCTTTTATAGCACTATATGTAGCCTGGTTTTTCTATCTTTTTAGGTTTTACGCAATGCCATATATTTTAGGTTATGATGTTTGGGGCATGCTAGCCTTCCCGTTAGAAAGCGACTTTTCAAGACAGTTGTATAAATTATTCAACTAAACTTTTAATTTTTTTGACAAAGTTTTTGTATAAAATATAAGTAAGATAATGAGTAACATAATTAAAATTTCACCCTCTATTTTGTCAGCCGACTTTAGTAAACTTGGAAGTGAAGTTGTTTCACTAGAGAAAGCTGGAGCAGATTTAATTCATATTGATGTTATGGATGGACACTTTGTGCCAAATTTAACTATTGGACCAGAGGTAATAAAAAAACTAAGACCGCTTACTTCTAAGACTTTTGACGTACATTTAATGATATCTCCTGTTGATGGTTTTATAAAAGACTTTGCTGATGCAGGAGCTGATATAATCACTTTTCATCCTGAGGCTACACCAGATATTTCTAATACAATAAAATTAATAAAGAAAGAAAGAAAGAAAGTTGGTATTTCATTGAAGCCTAAGTCGGAAATAAAACTAATAGAAAGTTTTTTAAATGAAGTCGATCTTGTTTTAATTATGAGTGTAGAACCCGGATTTGGTGGACAAAAATTTATGCCAGAAGTTTTAGAAAAAACAAAAATATTAAAAGAATTAATTACCCAGAAAAATTTGAATGTAGACATTGAAATTGATGGTGGAATAAATTTTGAGAATTGCTCAAAAGCTAAAGATGCTGGCGCAAACATATTGGTTTCTGGATCTACCATCTTTAGGGAGAATAAGGGTGACCTTAAAAAGAATATAGAGATACTTAGAAATAACTAATAAATGCTAGGTTTAAAAAGTGTCTATTTTTATTTAATAGCTCTTCAAATAACTTTTATTAAATTACTTAAAAAAATTTATTTTTCCTCTGGTTATTATAATAAATCTTTAAGGACGAAAACCCCTAATCAAATACATTATAGTCCTAATCCATTTTTGCTTTCAATTATTACCCCATATAGGAAAAGTAAAATTAAAATTAGCGAATTGGATCCAAATTTGTTTTGGATAGAAAATAAAAAAAAAGATTCTGAACAATTGCATAATTTTTTTTGGTTAAATTTTATTGATAGAAAAACTGATGGAAAAAATATAAAAAAAATAATTTATCTCTGGATATTAAAAAATCCTTCATATAAAAAAAATACTTGGAAAAGTATTATTTTAAGTGAAAGAATTATTAGTTGGATTTTAAATATTGATTTAATTTTAGAAAATGCAAATTTTTCTTTTAAGAAAGATTTTTTTGACAGTATTATTTCACAATGTAATCATTTAAAAAAAAATATAAAATTTGAAAAAGATTATCAAAAAAAAATTGTAATTTATATATCATTAATATTATCGGGTACAATTTTTAAAGAGTACAAAGATAATTACAATTTAGGTATTAAAGAGCTAGAAAATTATATTAAAGATTTTTTTGATAAAGATGGTTTTCCATTATCTCGAAATCCTAATGATTTATTATTTGCCACTAAATACTTAATTCTTTGCAAAGAAATTATTAAAGATGCGCAAGTATATGTGCCGGAATTTTTAGAAAATATAATTGAAAAAAATATATCTTGTTTAAATTTTATTAAATGCCCCAATAATCAACTTCCATTATTCAATGGCGCCTCGGAAAACCCTATTAATCAACTAGATGAATATTTAAATGAAATTGAGAAAAAAAATAAATCTGAAGAAATTATTGGGGGACTATTTAAATTAAATCATAAAAACCATATTATTTTTTTTGATATAGGTAACCCCCCAAAAAAGAAATTTTCTAAATGTTATCAATCTGGTCCTCTATCTTTTGAATATTTTTTAGATGGTATTAAAATAATATCTAATTCAGGTTTTGGTGATAATATTTCTAGTAAAGCAGAACTGTTAAGCAGATTAACTGCTTGCCAAACAACATTAACTTTAAATGATACTACGGTGACTAAATTTGAACGTAATAAATTAATTAATAGAATTTATGGAAATTCAATCAAAAATACTTTTAAAATTTATGATGTAAATATTTATAAAGAAAATAAAAAAATTGGTTGTTCAGCATCTCATAATGGTTATGAAAAAAAATTTGGGTGCAGTCATAAAAGAGAAATTTTTTTTGATAAAGAAAATGGATATTTAAAAGGAACTGATCATATATTTAAAAAAAAAGATGGTGTTCCAATAAGATATGTTTTTAGATTTCACATTAATCCAGAGTTAACAGCAATTAAGACCATGGGAGGGAGCAGCGTACTAATTCAAGTTTCAAAAAAAAAATCCTTAATATTTACTGTTACAGATGAAATTCTAGAGATTGAAAAGAGTATATTTTTAGGAAGGAAAGAAATATTAGATAATACTTGTATAACTATTAGTGGTAATTTAGTTAATAAAAACAAATCTTTTAATTGGGAAATAAAAAAGAACATTTGATAATGAAAACAAAAATTAGAAACGCTCTTATTTCTGTATCCGACAAAGAAAACTTAACTTCGTTATTAAAAATGCTTAAAAAATTTAACATTAAAATTATTAGCTCTGGTGGCACCTATACATCAATAAATAAACTAGGCTATGAATGCACTGAATTATCAAAATATACCGGTTTTAAAGAAATGTTAGATGGAAGAGTTAAAACACTACATCCAAAAATTCATGCGGGGATTTTACATGATAGACAAAACAAAAAGCACAGAAATGAAATGACTAAACAAAACTTTTCTTCAATTGATTTAATAGTGGTAAATTTTTATCCATTTCAGAAAATTGTTACAACTACTTCCAATGCAAAAAATATCATTGAAAACATTGACATTGGTGGACCTACAATGGTGAGAGCTGCGGCCAAGAATTTTAATAATGTGACTATCATAACCAGTAAAAATGACTACTCACATTTGATTAATGAGATAGAAAAAAATAAAGGAGCTACAACTTTAAAATTTAGAGAACTAATGTCTTCTAAAGCATTTGGACTTACAGCTTATTATGATGCAATGATTGCAAACTGGTTTAATAAGAAGTTAAATATTGAGTTTCCAGAAAGAAAAACAATCTTTGGCAAAAAATTTCAGCAATTAAGATATGGTGAAAATCCTCATCAAAAGAGTTCTATTTATGTTAACGATTATCATGATCAAACTCTTGGTTTTAATCAGTTACATGGTAAAGAATTAAGCTTTAACAATTATAACGACATGTTTGCATCATTAGAAATTTTAAACTCAATAAAAAAGTCCGGCACTGTTATTATTAAGCATGCAAACCCATGTGGAGTTTCTCAAAATAAAAATCCTATAATTTCTTTTAAAAATGCTTTTGCATCCGATCCGATCAGCGCATTTGGTGGAGTAATTGCATGCAACTTTAAGATTACAAAAAAAATAGCCGCAGAAATCAATAAAAAATTTTTAGAGGTCATTCTTGCAAAAGGATTTGAGAAAGAGTCCTTAATGCTGCTCAAAAAGAAAAAAAATCTAAGAATAATTGATATCACAGGATTTAAACTTAAAAATTTTACATCTCTAAAATTCTTCGATGGATCTTTTTTAATTCAAAGTAAAGACCAAGAAGTGTTTGACAAGAAAAAATTAAAATATGTCACAAAGCTTAAGCCAAATAAAAAAGATCTAGCTGAGATAGAATTTGCTTTTAATATTTGTAAATATGTAAAATCAAATGCAATTATTTTAAGTAACAACTTTTCTACTATCGGTATAGGTGCGGGGCAACCTAGTCGCTTAGATAGCTGCGAGATAGCTACAAAAAAAGCAAGACAATTTCAGTCATCAAAAATAAAAAATTCAGTTGCCGCCTCTGATGCTTTTTTTCCTTTTGCAGATGGAATAACTACTTTAATCAAAGCTGGAGTTAAAACTATAGTTCAACCTGGTGGCTCAATTAGAGATCAGGAAGTAATTAATGCTGCTGATAAAGCTAAAATTAAAATGGTTTTTACTGGTATACGACATTTCAACCATTAGTTAAATTTTATCTATTTTTGCCGCTAGTATAAAATCACTTTCAGCTAATCCTTTTATTGCGTGTGTAAAAATTTTTATTTTGCAATAACCCCATCCAAAATAAATATCAGGGTGATGATTTTCTATTTCAGCAATATTGCCTACTTGGGTTACAAATTCTTGGCTCTTTATAAAATTTTTAAATTCAAAATTTTTAATCAAATAAAAATTTTTATTTTCATCACTTTTTACTTCCCATCCGTCTACTTTTTTCAGATATTTGTGAATTTCAGTAGTATCAAACGGTAAGGTATTTCCTTCACAAGCAACACATTTTTTTTTTGACAAATCTGACATTAAAAAAAATTTCTTTATTTAGAGTTATAAACTTATCATGGAGCGGGCAAAGGGGTTCGAACCCTCGACCTTCTCGTTGGCAACGAGACGCTCTACCACTGAGCTATGCCCGCAATTCTCGAAAGCTGTTTTAATTCCATAGTTAATCTTAGTCTTACTTAGCTCAGCTTTCTAAAAAGACTATCACACACCAACAGGAACAAATCAAGAAAGTTGTATGCCTACTTTAGCCGAAATCGAGTAAAAGGATGCTAAACATTTTGCAAATAATATTAATCTAAAACAAAATTTTTAAGGAAATTCTCTAAATAAGCTGACAACATTTTTACTCTACCAACTCGAAGAGCTTCCTGATAATAATTTGACTCCTCTAATACGCATGGGCGTGTAAACTGATATAAACCAATACATAAACTAATTATATTATCTTCAGATATTTTTTTATCTTTGAATTTTTTTAAAATACTTTTAAATAAAAAAATATTTCTTAAAATTTTAGGATCTTTATATTTAACATCGTGTAGCTGATTTTTTCCTTTGACTGTTTGTAACTTTTTTTTGACTTTTGATAATTTGACGATTTTATCATTTTTTTTTGTTATATATATTCTATCGCCCCCAACTGAAAAATAAGTTTTACTATTATGGCAATAATCTCTTAAATCTTTTTTAAAATAAAAAATTTCCCCGTTTAATAGCTTTATATCGCTTATTACATCTTTTGGGTGAAAACAGTGCTTTCTTGGAACAAAAAAATCATCCATTACTCTAGAGGTTGCATAAGAATTTTTTTCATTAAATGAAAAAAGTATTGAATTAATAGATCTAATTTTTTTAATCATTTTTATTGTCATAAACTCTCTTATTGCGTCAACAATGAAAAATTTGAACTCTCCACTACGATAAAATCCCAAATACATTTTACCTTTGGGTTTAAGTGAATTAATAAATTTGTGCAATGCAAAAGCTGGAATATCAATATGTTGATATACACCAGCTAAAAAAATTATATCATAATAATTGTTTTTTAATTTTGAATGATTGATATTTGCATGAGCAGAATTAATTTTTTTTTTGTTTTTTTTTGCCCATTTATTTAAATTAGTTACGTTATCTTTTGAAAGATCAAAATGGTCAACTATCGCTCCATGTTTCGCAAAAAATCTTGCATGTCTGCCAGTTCCTATGTCTAAAACTTTAAGATTTTTTAAATTTTTTACCTTTATTTTCATGATTTCTAATGACTCAAGAATATATTTTTCTGCGTTGTTATCTAAGTTTTTTAAAACTTTGTTAGCATCAGTTTTTTCATCACGAAATAGAGGTCCCCAAGCCAATTTACCGTAAACTAATTCAGTCAATTTTTCATAATCTTTTTTTATTGGATGCAGTGGAGAAAATTTATTCATTGTTTAAATTTTTATATTGCTAGTTAAATAAATGTTGAAAAATCATAATTACTATAATATTTAAAGAAATGCAACAAGGATATAAACTTTTAAAAAATCGAATATCAGAAAAAAGTAGTGTATCTTTATTCAAAACGTTATTAAAATTTTTACAGTTTTATTCTCCAGAAGATTTCAAAAATCAAAAATTTTTAGGCAAAAATAAAAAGTCAAGGTTCTGGTGTAATCAAGATTTTAACAATAAGCTAATTAATCTAAGAAAGACAAATAAAGAAATCTTTTCATCCGTTTATGATTCTTTGTCTAAATCTAACGCTTTAGTAAAATTTTGTTATGAAAATAGGTTAGATAAAATTGCTTCAGATATATTAAAAGTTCCTCCCAATAATTTAACAGTCAGAACATTTACTTTGAGAATGGATGTACCAAATGATAGGCGAAATACGTATGGATGGCATCAAGATAGCAGTTATGACATGTATAATATTTCTGGAACTAATGGAGTTGTTTTATGGATACCTCTAGTAAGTGTTAACAAAAAAAATGGATCCTTAATAATTAAACCAGGAAGTCAAAATAATAGTGTATTTGCATCTTATAAAAAGCTAGAAGGCGAGAGGTTAGTTTCTAAACAAATTTTGGTTAAAAAAAAAATTTTAACTAAATATACTTCTAAACAAGTCAACATGAGTGAGAACACTGTTTTAGCTAATTATTCTGGTTTGTTTCACAAAAGTGGGAACAACTATTCAAATAAAGTTCGTTTTGTATATATTGTAAGATTTAACAACATAATTTCAAAAGACTTTATTCATTTTAGAGGATTGAAAAAATCTGTGCATTGAGACCTTCTCTTTAGCAAAGAGATGCTCTACCACTGAGCTATGCCCACAAAAAAAATGAAGTATGGTATACAGCTTAGTGGATGATCAACCATTATAAAATGTCACTATCGATAAATAAATTTTTTTTATATACTAAATTATGATTAAAGATTATCCTGAAATAATTCCTATATTTCCACTTAGTGGGGTTATATATTTCCCAAAAACCAATTTACCATTAAATATTTTTGAACAAAAATATTTAGATTTAGTTAATGATGCTTATGAGAAGAATAAATTAATGGGTATGGTTCAATCAAAAAGAGGGGGTGACTCTGTTTTCAAAGTTGGTTGTCTTGGAAAGATTAGTAACTACCAGAAAGATAATGATGGCAAAATTTTAATTAATTTAACTGGTATTACTAGATTTAAAATTTTAGATGAAGAAATAAATAATAAATTATACAGAGAGTTCAAGGTTAATTATAAAATTTTTGAAGGTGATTTAACCAAACAAATAGAAGAGGTAAATACTTTAGGCTTAATGGATAAAGCCAAAATTTTTTTTAAAAAAAGCGGCCTTCTACTTAATTGGAAAGAATTTAATAAACTAGATCAAAACCAGAAGATTAATACATTAGCTATGATCTCTCCTGTAACTAATGAAGAAAAACAAAAAATTCTTGAATCAGTAACTTTGCGTGAACAAGCTATAGCTCTTGAGGGTATTATTAGTTTTTACTTACACGAAGTGAATTTTGATAATAAAACAATACAGTAAAATTTAATTGGACGACTTATTCATTGAGTCAAAAAAATCTGCATTATTTTTGGTATTTTTTAATTTTGAAATTAAAAATTCAATGCCGTCCATGGTTCCCATGGGGCTAATGATTCTTCTAAGAACATTCATTTTTGATAGATCATCCTTTTCAAATAAAAGTTCTTCTCTTCTTGTTCCTGATCTTGTGATGTCTAATGCTGGATAAATTCTTTTATCTGCAACTTTTCTATCCAGAATTAATTCCGAATTACCTGTTCCTTTAAATTCTTCAAAAATAACTTCATCCATTCTACTACCTGTATCAACTAGAGCTGTTGATATAATTGTTAAAGAACCCCCTTCTTCAATATTACGTGCAGCACCAAAAAATCTCTTAGGTCTCTGAAGTGCGTTAGCGTCTACACCACCTGTTAAAACTTTTCCTGAGCTTGGTATAACGGCATTATAGGCTCTTCCTAACCTGGTTATAGAATCTAGCAAAATAACAACGTCTTTTTTATGTTCCACTAAACGTTTCGCTTTTTCAATAACCATTTCAGCAACGGCAACGTGTCTTGAAGCCGGTTCATCAAAGGTTGAAGCCACAACTTCTCCTTTAACAGACCTTTGCATATCTGTTACTTCTTCTGGCCTCTCATCTATCAATAGAACCATTAAGTAACACTCGGGATGATTGGCTGTTATTGATTGTGCTATATTTTGTAAAATAATTGTTTTCCCAGCTCTTGGGGGAGATACAATTAAAGATCTTTGCCCCTTTCCTATTGGGCTAACTAAATCTATAAGCCTAGCAGTGTTATCGGGTTTTTTTTCAATTTTTGTTGTTTCTACTTCTAATTTAATTCTTTCATTTGGGTAAAGGGGGGTTAGGTTGTCAAAAGCTATCTTATTTTTTCCTTGTTCTGGATTATCAAAATTAATTTTATTTACTTTTAAAAGAGCAAAATACCTCTCCGCATCTTTTGGCCCTCTAATTTCACCTTCTACTGAATCACCTGTTCTTAATCCAAATCTTCTAATTTGACTTGGACTTACGTAAATATCATCTGGACCTGGTAGATAGTTGGACTCTATCGCTCTGAGAAAACCAAAACCGTCCTGTAAAACCTCTAATACACCCGTAGCTGTTATTTGCTCATTTTTTTCTGCTAGTTTTTTTAAAATTGCAAAAAGAATTTCTTGCTTTCTCAAAGTACTAGGATTTTCAATACCAAGCTTTTCAGCTTCAGTAATAAGATCGGCAGGTTTTTTTAATTTTAGTTCTTGTAAGTTCATGTGGTTATTGTGATTTAAGGAAAGTATTAAAAATATATGTCTTTTTATAAAAAATACAAGCCTTTATTACTATGGCTTAAATATAGCAATAAATATTACCACAATTAGTATAATTGTTGGCAATTCGTTGAAAATTCTAAAGAATTTTGAGGTTTTTTGATTATTATTTTTTGCAAAATCTTTTAAAAATTTACCCAAAGTAAAATGATAATAAGTTAAAATTGCAATGAATATAATTTTAATTTGCATCCATAATTCTAATAAAATTGTCAAGCCGATGTTTTGAATTAATAAAACTCCAAACAGCCAAGTTAATATCATTGCTGGCATCATGATGTAATTATATAGTTTTCTTTCCATTGTTTTAAAAATTTCTTTCTGGGAAACATGAGTAGCTTCAGAGTGATAAACAAAAATACGAGGTAAATATAAAAGTCCTGCCATCCAAGATATTGCAGCTATTAAGTGAAGTGATTTATAAAATAAATAAAGATTCATTATTAAAAATATTTTTTCACTAATTTTTCAAGTAATAAAATATGATCTGAGCTATCGTTTAAACATGGTATTAAATCAAACTTTTCACCACCATTTTTTAAGAAACTTTCTCTTCCTTGTATATTAATTTCTTCCAGTGTCTCAACACAGTCTGATGCAAATCCAGGACAAATTATTAATAGTTTTTTTATTCCTTTACTAGGTAAAATTTCAAGCGTTTTATCTGTATATGGTGAAAGCCATTCTTGTGGGCCAAATCGAGATTGAAAAGTAGTTTGTATATCAATTTTCAAAAACTTTTCTTTCATTAACCTGGTTGTTTTGTGGCAATAGCATTGGTATGGATCTCCTTTATCAAAATATTTTTTGGGTATGCCGTGGTAAGAAGAAATGATTAAATCTGGTTTCCAATTAATACTTTGTATTTTTTTTTCAATACTGTTGACGAGAGCATTTATATATAATGGCTCACTTTCGTAATGTGGAATAATTTGTAAACTTGGTTGCCATCTCATTTTCATTAATGTTCTGTATACTTCGTCGCAAACAGTTGCTGTTGTAGCTGCTGCATATTGAGGATAAAGCGGTAAGATGATTATATTTTCACATCCTTTTTCTTTAAGATCCATAAGTTTCGATTTAATGCTTGGTTTTCCATATCGCATTGCAAAATCTACTATTATTTTTTCACTGCCAACAGCAGCATTAAGTTTATCCCGTTGGTTTCTTGTAAAATAACGTAATGGCGATTCATTGGTTTCTTTCAACCAAATTTTTTTATAAGCATGAGCAGTCTTAGATGGTCTAAAAGTCAAAATAAATAGATTAAGAATTATTTGCCAAAGAAAAGGGTTTACCTCGATAACTCTTTTATCCGATAGAAACTCTTTCAGATATTTTCTTATGTCAAGCCAACTAGTTGAGTCGGGTGTACCAAGATTAATTAACAATACTCCTATTTTTCCAAACCTTATTTCTGGATGACTTTCTTTCACTATATATATTCCCTATAAAATTCAACTAGTCTACCAAGTTTCTCGGGGTCTGTCTCTGGCAACACTCCATGACCAAGATTGAAAACATATGGAGTTTCTTTAAATATATCAAAATATTTTCTAGATCTATTTTTTATCTCCTCATCATTTAAAAATAGAGTTTTTGGATCTAAACCGCCCTGTAAAATAACATTTCTTAAATTTTTCTTACACCAAATAGGATCTATAATATAATCCAAATTTAAACCATCTGGTCTAACAATATTATTAAATTCTTTGTAATTTTCTTTAATACCTCTAGGAAAACAGATGACCGGTATTTTGTTTACTTTGCAATAATCGACAATTTTTAAATTTGGCACATAACAGTAATTGGGTAAATTTTTAATGGGTACTAAACCTGCCCAGGAGTCAAAAATTTGTATTACGTCAGCGCCTGCGTTTATTTGATTTTGAATGTGTATACATAAATATTCATTCAATTTATCAAGTATTACATTTACCTCAAATTCCTTTGATCTTATTTTTTTATAATCCACCTCCTCTTTATTTTTTTTTGCTCCAAGCATATAAATTAACAAAGTCCATGGGGCGCCAATAAATGATATTAATGATTTATTTTTATCTAATTTTTTTCTTGTTATTTCTATAGCTTTATAAACTGGAAATAAATTTTGTGTAAATGTAATTTTATCATTATCTAAAAATTTACTTAAGTTAAATTCACTCAAGATAGGACCATGGTTTTTAATAAATTTAACCGTTTGTCCTAAGGCAAAAGGAACCATAAGAATGTCAGAAAATATAATTGCAGAATCTAGATTAAATCTTTTTATTGGCTGAAGTGTAATTTCAGAGCTTAACTCACTATTTAAACAAAGGTTTATAAAGTTAGAATTCTCTGCTCTGATTTTTTTAAATTCAGGTAAATATCTTCCTGCTTGTCTCATAAACCAAACAGATTTACAATTTTTTTTTTCAATTAAAATTTTTCTAAGATTACTCATTAAATAATAAAATTTTTATAAGTATAGTTTTTACTATAGGTCCTGTGAATTTGTAATATAACTATTTATACAAGTTATATACATAAGCAGGTTAATAACTTCTTTATAATTTGTCATATTTTACGACTTTATTAGTTTTATAAACATGTAAAAACCAATAATATCAACATAGAATAAATTGTTATAGTTGTGTTGATTGCTGTTAACAATTTTTTGTTAAAATAGTAAGTAGGGTAAAACATTTTATTATTAAACAATTACTAACAAACTTATGAACGAAAAATACAATGTATATCTTGTGTCTGACTCGACTGGTGAAACCTTAGATAGAATATTTTTATCTTTAAAATCACAATTTGCAAACTTTGAATATACTAAAAAAGAATTTGCGTTTGTTAGAACGGAACAACAAATTGATAAGATAATTAAAGAATGTATTGAAATAGAAAATTCTTTAATTCTTTATACAATCGTTGAAACAAAGTTAGCCAAGTATTTATCAAGCAAAAGTGAAGAAAATAATGTTCCTTGTTTTGGCATACTTGGTAATTTAATTTTAAGCTTTTCAAAATTACTTAACCAAAAAGCAATACACAAACCTAGTGCTCAACACGTGCTTGACGAAGACTATTATAAAAGAATTGAAGCAATTCAATTTACCATGGCTCATGATGACGGTAAAAAAGTAGATGATATAAATAATGCTGATGTCATTTTATTAGGTGTTAGTAGGACAAGTAAAACACCTACTTCAATTTATTTAGCAAATAGGGGTTACAAAACAGTTAATGTCCCATTAGTTTTAGATCAAAAAATTCCTGAAGGATTAGCAACAAACGCTAAGTCTTGTATTGTAGGTTTAGTAGCTGATCCAGAAAGGTTAGCTGACATAAGACGTAATAGAGTCGCAATAATGAACGACCATAATTTAAAGGAATATACAGATTTAGATTTTATTAAAAATGAAGTAATGAATTCAAAAAAACTTTTTAAAAAAAATAATTGGCCTGTAATAGACGTTACGAGAAGATCCGTAGAAGAAACTGCTGCATCTATTTTAAAAATAATAGAGATTAAAAAAAATAAATGAAAATTATATTAGCTTCAAAAAGCGTAGTAAGAAAAAATATTTTAGATAAATATAATATCAAAAATGAAGTTATTGTTTCAAATGTTGATGAAGATGAAATAAAAGCATCTCTTTTAACCGAAGGTGCCGGTCCCTTGGAGATTTCAAAAAATCTTGCGGAGATCAAATCAAAACGAGTAAGTGCAAAAAATCCTGATCGATTAGTTTTAGGCGCAGATAGTGTAATTTCACTAAACAATGAATTAATTAACAAACCAAGTTCTAGAGATGAAGCCTTAAAAATTCTCAGAAAGTTAAATAATTCAAAACATTATCTTATAAGTTCTGCTTGCATTTCAATAAACGGCTCAATGATTTGGAATCATTCAGACACATCTGAGCTAAAAATGAAAAACCTAAAAGAATCGCAATTGTCTGAATATCTCTCCAAAATTAAAACAAATATTTTATTAGCTTATGGTGTCTACCAAATAGAGGCTGACGGGTTAGATTTATTTGATTATATTAAAGGAGATCAAGACTCAATAATGGGTTTGCCAATTAAGGATATTATAAATTACATTAATCATTACAAAAAATGAAAAAAAAATACGGTATTATCGGCAGTCCAATTAAACATTCTTTATCTCCTTTACTACATAATTATTGGTTTAAAAAATATAATATAGAGGCCAATTATTCCATAATAGATTGTAAAGAAAATAATCTTTCCCTGATTGTTAAGAAGATTAAAGATGAGTCTTTAAATGGTATTAATGTCACCTTACCATTCAAACAAAAAATTATAAATTATGTAGACAAAGCTGTTAATGATGCTGAAATAACTGGTTCGATTAATACTTTGTTTCTAGACAATAAATCCAATGTGATCGGTGAGAACACCGATGTTTTTGGATTACAAGCAGCTTATTTAAAAGAAATTGAGAATGGAACAAATAAAAAAGCTTTAGTAATTGGCGCTGGAGGCGTGTCTCCATCTGTAATATTATCGCTTCAAAAATCAGGAATAAAACATATCTCAATTACAAACAGAACATATGAAAAGTGTTTATTTTTACAGAAAAAATTTAAGTATTTAAATATTTTACCTTGGAGCAGCCTCCAGATAGAAATTGCTAATTATGATATAATTTTTAACGCAACGAGCTTAGGCTTAAAAGATGGACCAGATTTTGACTTTGATTTTAGCAAATTTAATATGAATGCAACTTATATTGATACAATTTACAATCCTTTAAAAACAAAAACATTTAGATACCTTGAGGATAAAGGAGTTAAAGTTTTCAATGGACTTGATATGTTCCTATATCAAGGTCAAAAATCTTTTTATTTATGGAATAAAATTAATCCCGAAATAGATAATGATTTAATTAACTTGTTACTTTCGAATCTTAAATGATAAAAATTGGCATTACAGGTTCAATAGCATCTGGCAAAACAACAGCTTCTAAAATTTTATCATATAAAAGAGGCCCTCTGTTTAGCGCAGATAACGAAGTTCATAAACTTTACAAAAATAATATTTTTAAAAAATTATTGATTAAAGAGTTTAAAATTGAAAAAAAATTGCATTTAAAAGAAATATTAATAAAGAAGATTATAAACAATAAAAAAAATATTAAAAAGTTAGAAAAAATTATTCATCCCATCATTAGAAATCTGATGAAAAAATTCGTTATATCAAATAAAAAAAAAGAAAATCTCTTTTTTGAGATACCTCTATTATTTGAAAGTAAATTAATGAATTATTTTGATGTAATAATTTTTATAAAAGCGAATAAAAAAACGAGATTAAAAAGATTTAAAGCCAAAGGTGGTGACAACAAATTATTTAATTTGTTAAACAACAAACAATTATCAAATAAAAATAAAGAAAAATTTTCTAACCATACAGTTGTTAATGAAAAAAATTTAAATATTTTAAAAAAAAATTTATTCGATATAATTAAATTATATGCATGAAATCATTTTAGATACGGAAACTACAGGTTTGTCTTTTAGGGAAGGACATAAAATTGTAGAAATTGCTTGTATTGAAACAAAAGATTTAGTTCCAACTGGCAATGTATTTCATAGACTTATAAATCCCAAAAGAAGTGTACCGGAAGCTGCCTTTAAAATTCATGGTTTTTCTGAGGATTTTTTAAAAACTCATGAAACATTTGATAAAGTAGCAGATGAATTTGAGAGGTTTATTAAAAATAAAAAAATTATTATTCATAATGCTCCTTTTGATCTAGGTTTTTTAGATGGTGAATTAGATGCTATTAGAAAAAATAAAATAGAAAAAAAGATGGTGATCGACTCATTGGAAGTTGCACGTAGTAAATTTCCAGGAACTTCAAATTCTTTAGATGCTTTGTGCCGAAGATTCAATATAGATCTATCTAGAAGAAATAAACATAACGCTTTACTTGACTGTGAATTATTAAGAGAAGTTTATATAAATTTACTGGACGCTAAAGAGCCAAAATTTAATCTTTCAACTAATACACAGGATCAAAATATTTTAAAAGTTAAAGATTATAATAGAAAAATTGTGAAAATATCAGATGTTGAAATAAAAAAACATAAAGATTTTTTAAAAAAAGAATTAAAAAAAAATAATTATTAAGCTTTTCGTAGCTTATAAAGTTTTTCAAAATCAACAGTCTCGTTGATTTTAATATCTTTAAAACCTGAATTCTCAAATAAAAAGACAAATATTTTCCGCAATTCACAATAAATTTTTGTAGGAATTTTTACTAATATTATTTTTTCAATTTGTTCTTTATCTATTTTATTATTATTAAATTCAACAATTGCAGAATAAACAATTTTAGTATCAATTTTTTCGAAATTTTTTTCTACTGGTTTTAGCGTGAGTGTTGTTAACACCTCTATGATATTTTGTTTTACTTCAATACTTTTTATATCGATATTAATTTTGTAGTTGGAAATATTTTTTGAAAGTAAAAAAAATGCCTCTGGGTTTGGAATACTAAATCTTAGATCCTTAATATACTTTCCTATTATTTTATAGCTCATCTTTTTTATCTACAACTTCGGCATCTATTGTATTATCTTGATTCTTTAAATTATCTTTTTTATTTTTGAAGGTAATACCGAATAAGATCTTTCTTGTAAAAGGTATTAAAAGAAGAAACCCTAAAAAATCAGTTAAGAAACCAGGAACAATTAGCAATAAAGCAGCTATCGCAATTGAGGCACCCGATATTATTTCATAAGCAGGCATTTTATTCTGATAAAGGTTCTTTATACCTGATTTAAGTGTTTTGATGCCTTGGACTTTCGCATAATAGATACCTATTATTGCTGTTAATAAAATTAAGATGATTGTATTCAATGCACCAACTTTACTGCCAACCTTAATAAATAGAAAAATCTCCAGCACTGGCAAGCCTATAAAAAGCAATAAAAATGAGTTCATTTGTCTGCTATAAAAATATATGATTAGTGTATAATTATCAAATTATGAGTAATAGTTTTGGATATATAGACATCATTTTACTGGGTATGATCGCTGGATTTATAATTTTGCGTCTGCGTAGCATCTTAGGTAGAAAAACTGGTCACCAGTCAAAAGTCTACCCAAACTTTGCGGAAAAGAAATTCAATATTCCCAGCAATGATTTAAATCCTATTAAACAAAATCATGAGCTTCTAGAAGGAAAAGATAAAAAAGAATTTCTGAAAGGAGCTGAGATTGCCTACGAGACAATACTTACATCTTTTGCAAATGGAGATTTAAAAAAATTAAAAAACCTTTTAACTTCATCTATGTATATTAATTTTTCAGGCGCTATAGATGTAAGAAATAATAATAAAACTATTTCAGAATTTACATTTATAGGCATCAAAGAATCTTCAGTTGAAAAATACGAAAAAATTAAAGATGATATATTTGCTACGGTTAAGTTTGTAGCAGAGGTAATTTCTGTAAAAAAAGATAAAAATAATAAAATCATTGAAGGTAATCCAGACAAAATTAAATTTGTTTCAGATGTTTGGAAGTTTACTCGAAACATCAATAATAAAAGTCCAAACTGGAATTTAGCTGAAATCATTAGTCAGTGATTAAAAAAAAAAATCTTTCAGAAGAAGATAAACAAACTTGGGAAAATTATACAAAAAGCCCATTGGATATTTTCGATAAAGAAGAAATAAATTCAGATAACAGTAAAAGACAAAGTCGATTTAAATTTGATTTACATGGTTTCACTTTAAATGATGCTAATCACAAAGTTAGAGAAATAATTAATTTATGTGTAAAAAAAAAATACCAAGAGATACTTTTTATTACTGGGAAAGGACTTCATTCTAACAGCGATGAAGATACTTATGTATCTAAGGATCTAAGTAAGTTGAAATTTTCAGTTCCTGAATTTATTAAAAACAATGATGAATTAAATAAATTTATTCTATCTATTTCTGAAGCGCCAATTAAAGATGGTGGCGCTGGTGCAATTTTAATAAAATTAAAAAATTTATAAAATAAATTTTGACAAATCAGTATCCTTAACCAAATTACCAAGGTTATCTTCTACATAATTTTTATCAATAGTGATTGTTTCACCTGACCTGTCTGTTGCATTAAAACTTATATCATCCAAAACTTTTTCTATAATCGTATGAAGTCTTCTAGCACCAATATTTTCTACCGATGAATTAACCTCTGCAGAAACTTTTGCCAGCATTTCTATACCATCATTCGTAAATTTAAGATCTACGTTTTCTGTTTTTAATAATTCTTTGTATTGTTTAATTAAACTGTTATCTGGTTCTTTTAGTATTCTAATAAAATCCTCTTCTTTTAAAGCATTTAATTCAACTCTAATTGGCAATCTTCCTTGTAGCTCTGGTAACAAATCTGATGGTTTGGCAAGTTGAAAAGCCCCTGAAGCAATGAATAAAATATGATCTGTTTTAATAGGTCCATGCTTTGTACTTACCGTAGTTCCTTCAATAAGTGGTAACAAATCTCTTTGAACACCTTCTCTTGAAACATCGCCACCTACCCTATCGCTTCTAGCTGAAACTTTATCTATTTCATCTAAAAAAACTATTCCATTTTCTTCCGTAGCTTTTTTAGCCTCTTTAATAATTTTATCTTCCTCAATCATTTTGTCAGATTCTTGAGCAACTAAAATATCATGAGATTCTTTTACCATCATTTTCTTCTTTTTACCTTTTTTACCACCAATAGATTTTCCAAGAATTTCACCAAGATTCACCATACCTACGTTTCCGCCAGGCATTCCAGGTATTTCGAAACTTTGCATCGCAGAAGAGGTATTTTGAACTTCTATTTCAATTTCATTATTATCTAGGTCTCCACTTCTTAATCTTTTTCTAAAACTTTCCCTTGTTGCAACTGATGCTTTATTTCCAACTAAGGAATCTAAAACTTTTTCCTCAGCTTTTTGTTCAGCTTTTGCTTTTACCTCTTTTCTTTTTCTTTCTCTTTCCATCGCAATAGCTATTTCTATTAAATCCCTAATAATTTGTTCAACATCTCTTCCAACATAACCAACCTCAGTGAATCTTGTTGCCTCTACCTTAATAAATGGAGCCTCTGCTAACCTAGATAGTCTTCTTGATATTTCAGTTTTACCGACACCTGTTGGCCCGATCATAAGTATATTTTTTGGAAGTACTTCGTCTTTCATTTCATCTGATAATGCCTGTCTTCTCCATCTGTTTCTTAAGGCGACAGCTACGGCTTTTTTAGCTTCTTTTTGTCCTATTACATATCTATCCAATTCAGAAACAATTTCTCTTGGTGATAGCGCGCTTACTTTTGAACTATATTTAGTTCTATTTTTTACAACGTTCAGATTTGTTATTTTATTAGTTTTAACCATTTAAACTTTTTCAACTGTAATATTGTTATTTGTAAAAACACATATATCCGAAGCAACTTTGATTGACTTTCTAGCTATTTCTTCTGCTTTCATATCTGTTTCTATTAATACTTTTGCGGCTGCTAAAGCGTAATTTCCACCTGAGCCAATTCCAATTATTCCATCCTCTGGCTCTAAGACGTCCCCGGTTCCTGAAATAATAAAGCTGTGAGTTTTATCTGCAACAGCCATTAACGCTTCTAATCTCCTTAAAAATTTATCACTTCTCCAATCTTTAGCTAATTCAACCGCTGCTCTTTGCAAATTACCTGCATGTTTTTCTAGTTTTGCTTCAAGTCTTTCAAATAATGTTAATGCATCCGCAGTTGATCCTGCAAATCCAGCTATTACACCTCTGCTTTCAATTTTTCGAACTTTCTTCGCCTTACTTTTTAAAACTGTGTTGCCTAAACTTACTTGGCCGTCACCTGCCACAATAGTTTCCCCATCTTTCCGAAGTAAAACAATTGTTGTGCCATGCCACTTTTCAGCTGTATTCATGATATTATATGTGGAGATTAATCTTAGATCTTCAATAGTAAATCTGATTTATTGATAAAATGTCCGATTATATATATATCAAAGATAAATCAGAGATAATTTATGAGCAGAAAAGCAAAAATTAATAGAAAAACAAAAGAAACCAGTATTTCAGTGTCTGTAAATTTAGACGGAAAAGGTAAGTATAAAATTAAAAGTGGAATCGGGTTTTTAGACCACATGTTAGAACAACTGTCTAAGCATTCTTTAATTGATTTGGAAGTAAATGCTAAAGGCGATACTCACATTGATTTACATCACACTACTGAAGACACAGGTATAGCTATCGGCGAAGCTATAAAGAAAGCTGCTGGAAACCGAAAAGGTATAAGAAGATATGCTTCGACAATGATTCCAATGGATGAAACTTTAAGCAGAGTTTCTATCGATGTATCTAATCGTCCATATTTAATTTGGAAAGTTAATTTAAAAGTAGAAAAATTAGGTGAGATGGATACAGAATTATTTAAAGAATGGTTTCAGGCTTTTTCACAATCTGCTGGTGTTACTTTACACGTAGAGAATATTTATGGTGAGAATAGTCACCACAAAATTGAGTCTTGTTACAAAGGTTTAGCTAGATCATTAAAAGATGCTCTAGAAGTTGATAAAAGAATTAAAAACTCAATACCTTCGACTAAAGGTTCTATTTAAATTTGATGAACGTCACAATTGTTGACTACCAATCGGGCAATATAAGCTCAGTCATTAACTCTTTTACAGAGGTTGCTAAAGGTAAAGTAAATTTAGAGGTTACTTCAGACATTAAAAAAATTAAATCTAGCGATAAGATTGTTTTACCTGGGCAAGGATCATTCAAAAGTTGTGTAGACTCACTCAACAGCATTAACGGATTAGTAGATACGTTAAAAGATTTTGCAATTACAAATAAGAAACCCTTATTAGGCATTTGTGTAGGCTTGCAAATGTTTGCAGATGTAGGCTATGAGGACTCAGAAACCAAAGGATTAGGTTGGATTCCAGGTAAAGTTTCAAAAATTGATAATCAAAAGGGAAAATTTAAACTTCCACACATTGGTTGGAACGAAATTGAAATTCAAAAAGGAAGTAAAATATTTAAAGATATAAAAAATAAATCTCATATGTACTTTGTGCATAGTTACGAACTTATTCCTGAAGACAAATCAGTCATTTCAGCAACAACAGATTATTCATCAAAGATTGTTTGTTCAGTTGAAAGAGATAATTTATTTGGAACACAATTTCACCCCGAGAAGAGTGATAAAACTGGATTAAAAATAATTAATAATTTTATAAATTTGTAAATGAAAATATTTCCAGCTATAGACATAAAAGATAAAAAATGTGTGAGGTTAATCAAGGGAGATTTTAATAATAAAACTGAATATGAAACCTCTCCTATTGATCAAGCAGGTAAATATAAAAACCATGGTTTTAAAAATTTACACATTGTTGATCTAGATGGCGCTTTAACTGGAAAGACACTCAATCTAGATATCATTCAAGAAATAGTAAACAAATATGATCTAAAGATTGAAGTAGGTGGCGGCGTAAGGTCTCTTGAAAGCATTAAACAATATATTGATGCAGGTGTTGAAAAAGTAATTTTAGGCAGTGGCGCTATCAAAAATAAAGAATTTTTAAAAGAAGCTTGTGAAAAGTTTAAAGATCAAATTGCCTTAGGATTAGATGCGAAAAATGGAAATCTTTCTGTATCAGGGTGGAAAGAAAACTTGAATATCAAAACTATAGATTATCTTAAAGAGGTAAACAGTTTTGGTGTTAGCCGAATTATTTATACAGATATAAATAGAGATGGAATGAAAAACAGTCCTAATTTTGATGAGACAGCAAAAATTGCAGAGCTTTCTAACTGTCCTGTTGTTATCTCAGGAGGTGTTTCATCAATAAACGATATTAGGAAAGCCAAAGAATTAAATAATAAAAAAATTGAAGGTATCATAGTTGGAAAAGCTATTTATGATGGTGATATTAATCTTGATGAATTAGCAAAGGAGATTGATGCTTAAAAATAGAATTATACCTTGCCTAGATGTTAAGAATGGAAGAGTAGTTAAAGGTATTAACTTCGTTGAATTAAAAGATGCTGGAGATCCAGTTGAACAAGCAAAGCTTTATAGTGACGGTGGAGCTGATGAGATTTGTTTTTTAGATATTACTGCATCAAATGAAAACAGAGATACAATTATTGATATTGTAAGAAAAACAGCAAAAGAATGTTTTGTTCCTTTAACTGTTGGTGGTGGTGTTAGAACTATTCAAAATATAACTGATTTATTATTAGCTGGTGCAGATAAGGTTTCAATAAATACGGCAGCAGTTAAAGACG
>Ga0222717_10001166_pt1 | contig 21807 bp, 21 predicted proteins | sample C33_18DmetaG_FD_165053 | JGI IMG/M metagenome (GOLD analysis project Ga0222717, IMG submission 165053) | Estuarine water microbial communities from San Francisco Bay, California, United States - C33_18D | ecosystem: Environmental > Aquatic > Marine > Unclassified | place: USA: California... | reverse complement strand
ATAATGGCGTTTAAGTGATAAAAAGACTAAAAACACATTAATTAATCAATATAATAAACTAAATATTTTATTTTTGTTAAATAAATATTAAATCTTTACTTAAATTCATTTTATAACAATAATACATAACCCCATAAGGTGGAGTATATCCTTTTTTAGGGTTTATTAAATGTGTAAATGTTGGTCTAGTAAATGGACTTATTACCTGTAATTCATCTCTAAATAATCTTTGAAACCATTTCATTAATAATACTTTACTAAATGCTATAATAATAAACGGTTTATCTAATTCTTTCAATCTTATGCAAATATCTTTCATTTTACTAAATGGTGGGTTATCTATTATCAAATCAAAATCTGGATTAAATTTAAAAAAATCTTTATCCTCATGAATTACATCAAATCCTAACTCTTTAAAATATTCTTTTTGTTTCCCATCACAATAAAAAGGACACCAAATCTTTTTATTTTGAGGTATGTATTCTTTTATAATCTCCCAACCAATTTTATCCGTTGCATAATTATCTGAATCTTTATCTTTAGTAAAACTCATTATATATTCATTATAATATATTTTAATTTTTATCATTCCCAGCATATAAATTATAAGATTTAAGTAAAACTTCTAAACTAGTTCCTCTATCTTTGCTAATTGTATCCAACTTTTCAAAGTTTTTATTATTTAATAAATCTCTTACTACAATCTTAACCAAACGATTTTGGCCTAATCTATCAATTGTTAACTTCAATATTTTATCATTAAAAGTAATTAAATTATTTATTTTTTCTCCATTTTTCATAGGTAAAATATAATCACCGTCTTTTAAATTCAAACTTTTCAATTCTTTTAAAAATTTTGAATTATTTATTTTTATTTCTTTTGTTCCGTGGGATTTATCGGTTTTATAATCGTTTATATTTAAAATTACATTCTTACCTTTCGTCATTATATAATTTTCTTCTTTATCTTTTGGTAAAACTTTAACAAATTTTAAATTTAAATCTTTATTTCTTAATCCATGATTAATCATAATATAGTTTATGATATATCTAATACCAGTAAGTTCATTTAATTGATTTTGTATATACTCTAAACTTGGTAATTTATCATCCATTTTATCTAAGTTATCTTTTCTAGTTTGTTTTATTGAATCACTCAAACTATTTCTAAACTTTATTAATTTATCCACTTCTTCATTATTATATTTTCTAACTAAAATTATCATATTTAAATATAATTGTAAAGTATTGGGATTATCATATAAATTTTTTAATTTTTTTATTATTGTGGGTTGTAGTGTTAATAAATTGAATGGTATATTATTCCCAATATTTTTATAAGTCTTAATAGTTTGTTCAGATACTTTTTTTTCATTTTGTATATGTTCTAAATATTTATTTATTATTTCGGTATTTAATACTTTTTTAGGCATATTATTAACAATATAATATATTTTAATTTTTATTTTTATTAATAAAAAAAAATATTTATATAATATAAATGGATGATAATTACGAAAATAACGATTTTTTAAGTATAAAACAAAGACAACAATTGAACTCATATATTGATAGTAAAAATATGATAGATGATTCATGGATTCATGAAAAAGATAAAATAGATTTATTAAAATATATCAAAACATTATATAGTAATAAATTTCCGTGGGCAGACGATACACTCTTAAAGTGTTTAATAACTAAACACTATAATGATACTATAAATAATATGAATAAAGACGAATATCTAATAGAAAAAGACACAGAAAATACATTACATATAATTGATAGAATTGTGTAATTCTAAAAGTTTTTTTTTATTTTAACATTATTTAATTTTTCATATTTTTTAATAGCTTTATCTAGTGTTTTTTCAGTCCATAACAACATTCTACTATGATATATTCCACTATGTAAATTATCATAATTTTTATCTGATTTATGCCGAGCAATCCAATTTTGTTTTTCTTTTTCTGTTCTATTATCAATAAATGTTTTCCCGTCTTTTTGTCCGAAGTCGTGGTAATGATTAGTCATAATAATTCTGAATCTTTTATTTTTTCGTGGTGATTTTTCTAATATATAAGTTTCCATTATAATATCTAATATAATAATTCACTATTAATTTGTTATTGAGTTAGTAAATCTTACCCCTTTCATTAAGGCGTTGTATATCTGATTATGTGTATTACTTGCTTCTTCTACTGTTTTAAATTTATTATACTTTATTTTAATACCATTTATTACAATAACACAAAAGTAACTTTTACCAGAACAATAAACCCCAGTAGGTAAACCATTTTTTCTTTTTACATTTTTCTTTCTAGCATTTTGAATGCGTGTTATTCGTTGTAAATTATGTAAATAATTATTATCTAAATTAGAATCTATGTGATCAATTACAAATTCACGATTTTCTAGATTATGATTTAAATAAGCAATACCTACTAATTGATGTATTTTAAGAGTTTTCTTAATATTATTATTATCATATAAATCAACTCTTAAATATCCATGTCTATCTTTTCGTGGTTTTAAAAATAGTTTATATTTTTTAGAATACACATCACCATTATTATATATTAAGTATTTACTATAATTTTCAATCTCAGTCATATATAATATATATAATATTTTTTAACTATATAAAGAAACTTATTTATATAAAATATATAAATACTCATTTTAGATTTTTTGCTCTTTTTCTTATTTGATTTAAATGACTATTATATAAATATATCATATCATCTATTTTTTTTTGTCCCTCTTTGGTGTCGTTTTCATATAAAGTTCTTTTATATTCCTTCCAATCTTCTTTATTTTTTAATTTTATTGTATTATGTTCTGGTCTATTGTATCCCCTAATATCAAATCTTAGTTCTTTAAAATCTCTAAAATAGTCTGTTAATTCTTCTTTTGTTTTAATACTTTCCATTTTTTTAATAGAAAAATCTTTAAATCTTGTTTTATCTTCATTATAACTCTCTTGTTCTTGTAGTTTTATTTTTTTTTTAAACGAATCTTGTTGTTCTTTATATTTATTCATTTTAATTTCATCTTCAGTTAGTTTAGGTTCTGTTTTAGTTTTGGATACTTTTGCTTTTGGTTCTGTTTTAGTTTCGGATACTTTTGGTTTAGGTTCTGTTTTAGTTTTGGATACTTTTGGTTTAGGTTCTGTTTTAGTTTTGGATACTTTTGGTTTAGGTTCTGTTTTAGTTTTGGATACTTTTGGTTTAGGTTCTGGTGTTGAACTATTATTTAAACCTAATTTAGTAGTTAAATTTTCTAAATCTTGCTTTTTTAACTTAGAATACGCTGGACAATTAAGAATTTTATAATCTTTAATAGTTTTTTTTAACTCTTTTACCGTCGGCATTATATTATATATAACATTATTTTTTTTGGGTTCTGTTTCTTCTAGTTCCTGTTTTAGTTTTGGATATTTAATTTGAAATTCTTCAGGAGACATAACTACTAATTTTTTCTTCTTTTTTAATGGTTTGGTTTCTGGTGTTGAACTATTATTTTTCTTTTCTTCTTGTTGAAATGATTCTAATTTATCTTGTATTAAATCTAATTCATCATCCACTAAATCATATTCATTTTCTAACTCAATGTATTTATCTGGTGGTTTATATGTTAATGGTGCTTGTGCTTTAAAATGGTCAACCATTTCTTTCATAATAGACCATTTCTCATATAATTCATTACTTTTCTCTATTAATTTATCACGCTTGTTTTCAAGTGTGCTGATAAATTCCTTTAAACTTTCTTTATTACATGTTTGCGTATGTTTTCTGAAGTCGTTTCTATGATTTGAGGTGTACTGGCACAAATCACATGTATATTTAACATATTTTGATTCTGTATCAACACATCTTAAATGGGTATTACTGGTTAAATGTCTTTTTAGATTATCGCTTCTATTGGTTTTATAATTGCATACATAGCATATAAATTTACTCATTCTGGTATAATATTATTAAGTATTATTTCTTTATATAGTTTTCCCAAAAAATGAGTAAATTTTAGTATATAGATTTATATATTTTTAAGGTTTATCAATAAATTATATTTATGAATTGTATGTAATTTAACTATGTTTCTGTAAATTTATAAATATATATCTATTAATTACCTTGTTATTAATTTAATATATAATTGTATATTTCTATAAATTTTTAAAAAAAAATCTTATATATAAATATATAAATGAGTGAATACGATAGTGATGAAAGTTTAAATACCGAAGATCTAAATGAAATAAATAATGATAATGATATTTTTGAAGAGCAAGATGAAGAGCAAACTGTAGAAATTCCTGTAAAATCAATTGAGAGAGAACCCCAGACCAAAATAGTAAAAAAAAGTGAATTGAAAAAATCTAAACCTACTCCTACTGCTAAACCAAAAAAAGAGAGAACAGAAGCACAAAAGGCAGCTACTTTACGAATGATTGAGGCGAATAAAAAACGAAAAGAAGAAAAATTACAAAATAAAATTGATGATGTTAAAGAAGATAAAAAAGTTGATGTGGTTAAAGAAGAAGAGGTTAAAGAAGAGGTTAAACAAAAAGTTAAAGTTAAAAAACCACCATCAGAGAAACAATTAGCACATAGAGCAAATTTAGTTAAAATTAATAAAGCAAGAGCAGAAGCAAGACGACAAGGTTTAGAATCTGGGGGTAAATTAGGCAGGAAAAAACAAGAAATAAATGTCATTAAAGAAAAAATAATTTATATGATGCCGGATAATGATGGTAATTTTAAACAAGTACGAGCACCTAGATTAACTGATAAATATATGAAAAAACAAGAAGATTTAAAAAAAAATAATTCTGAATTTGATGAAATACAAGCAAAAGCAAGTAAGATTTTAAAACAAACTAAAAGTGGTAAGGTAGATAAACGATCACAAAAAACAGAAGCCCAATTGAAAATTTTAGAGAAAGCAAGAGAGAAAGCAAGGTTAAAACGACTAGAAAAATTAAAACAGAAAAAGGAACAAGAACACGAAGAGTTAAAACAAACTATAACTGATTCAGTAATAGATGTGGTGACTAAGCCAGCTACAGAAATTAAGGAAATAAAAAAGAAGAAACGATTAACTGATGACCAATTACGACAATATCAACTAAAAAAGGATATTGCTATGTTTTAAATAATTTTAGAATATAATTTTTAAATTTCTTTAAGTATAATATGAATAATTATCATTATAGTGAGGCAAGACAACTATGGCTTGTAAAAAATAAAAAAAGGTTAAACGAATATATGAGAAATTACATTTTTAATAAAAGACATTCAATAAAAGGTAATATTATAATTAAAAAACAAAATATAACGATCTCTTTTGATTAATTATTACTCACTCAAATTTTTTATTGAGTGAGTAAATTAAATATTCTAAAAAGTTTTTTGTATAAAAAAAAAATTCTTTAGAATACTTTATAAAACTATATTTCCTCATTTTTCCCAAATTGAGGGAGGGAAATTAATTAATCTATTTGGTCAATTAATTCATCTAGTATCAAACGGTCTGTTTTATGTTCTAATTCTGTTTTACCTTCTATTGGGTGAGTATCATCTATATCAGGTATATTTTCATCTGGTCTAGTAATACTAATGGGTTGTGTTGGAACATTTATTGAAGATTGAACTGATATAATATCTTTATTGATTCTAGTATTATACTTTGGAAATATTTGGAATATTACAGATAATTCATAATTAACATTGTTTAATTGTAATAAATTATTATTTTGGTCAGTCAATTTAAATTCTATATGGTCTATTATAGGTGCTTGAGATATACTAACTTGTCTAAAATCCTGTTGATTTAAGTATATTATACCATTTGTATTTACATCAACACTAACTTTTTGTAAAATACTACTATTACCACTTATAGTAGATAATACATTGGCTTGTCCTATATTTGCTTTTATTAATATACTATGAACTGTTGCTAAATTACAAACAAAGGGACTTTCGCTATAACTCCCAGATGATACTGTTACATCATCTTGTTTTCCTGTTTCATCATAACCAATTATTTTATTTATAGTAGAATTCGCAAATTGTAATATTTGAGTATCAGCACTTATATTTGTAAATTTTATTTTATTTTTTTGTCTATCATATGTAGTAGTAAATTTAGAAGAAAATGCTGTATCATTATTGAAAAAATCTACTACGTCATCAATACTATAATCTTGATTTGTAAAAGTCAATAATGTTTCAGCATATCTGAAAGTGTTATTTTGTAAATCACTACTAATATTATAAAAACTATATGGTATTTCACAACTCATTAATGATATATGTAGTTCTTCATCATTTCCTACAATAATCGGATTCTTTAAATTTAAATTAAAGTCAGTATTAAACCCATCTAACACTTGTGTAGCGTCTTTACTTCTAATATGTAATATAGTACTAGATTTTGGTTGTATTATATTGGTATTCATATATAATAATATAGTTTAATATTTTTATCTTATTATAAAATATAATGGATAAGCAAAATATAATTTCATTTATAAATAATGAAAAACAAAAACTATATGATATACAAACTGGATTAACCGTTGAACAGCAAGTTAGATATAATCCTCAAATTCGGGAGATTTTAATGCTTTTAGATATTTTAAAAAATCAAAAGTTGAATCCTAGTGTGATAAAACAAATCAAAGATAAAATTAAAGAAGCTACTAAGGAAATGGAAAAAAGTTCTAAACAAGAAAATATTAATAGAGCAAAAAATTATTCTGTTTTATCAAATGTAAAGAGTAATATTGATAGTGTCCCAGTAGAAGTAAGACAAAAAGCACAAATGGCTAAAGCATCAGGAATAGCACATGATAATGATAATTTCACTGATGCTCAAGATTATTTAAAACAAATGGAAGTACCTTATAAAATAGATCAAGAATTAAGTAATCAAGATTCTTTAGTTTTGGTTGGAGAAGAAACAGGAGATATCAAGGTTGCCTATAGGGGAACGAAATGGAAAAATTTAGAAGATATTAAAGGTAATGCCTCTATTGCTATGGGTGCTGATGAAGGTTCTACTCAATATAATAGAGCGATGGAACAAATAAATAAAGTAAAAGAAAAATATAAAGTATTACCAGACGAATTAGTTGGATTTTCAAAAGGTAGTGCTATTGGTATGAGAATGGGTGAAAAATTTGGTATTGATACTACGAATTTTAACCCATTTTTAGGTAAAGGATTAATAAATGCTGTTGGAAATAGTAAAAATACGATTTATAGGACAGCTACAGATTTTCCTAGTATGGGAATAGCACTAAAAGGGTCTAACCCTAATTATGATATAAAAGTTATAGATGGGGTTAAACCATCTATAAGTCCTATGAAGGCACACTCGTTAGATAATTTTATTGATTCTACTAATGTTAGATTGAGCGGTGATGAATTACCTAAAGCAGCTGCTAAAATTCAAAAATTAGCAGCTAAACACGGAGAAGCACAACTTATAGCAGATATGGCGAGTTATATAGAAAACTCTAAACCAACAAAAGTTAGTAAGGATTTATATAATACAAGAGCAAAGTTAGCCACATTAGATCCAGCAAATCCACATTTAGGGCACAATATTAAAGAACCTGGGATTTATGAAGTTGGAGAACAAGTAGAGCGAAGCAGTGTTTTTGAAAAACCTATGTTAGGTGGAGGAAGTGGTGGGGTTGTAAGCGTTCCATTAGTAGAAGGAGCACCAGCTCCTCCTCCTGCACCAGTTCCTCCTCCCCCTACTGAAGAACTTACATTAGAGCAATTACAAGAAAGAATGAATAGAATAGGACAAGATTCTACACAAGAAGAACGACAAGCTGCACAAGATTTATTAGATAGACCATTACCCAAACCACCATCTAGACCATTACCCAATCCACCAAGTAAAGATCCCCTTGGGGATGAAATTAGAGCTCGTGAAAGAAATTTCTTTTTTGATGAAAATGTTCCTATACCAAAAATGCCTAAAAAAACGGTTAGATTTGCCGACCAACAACCTCGTATTAGTAAAGATCCATTGGGGGACGAAATTAGAGCACGAGAAAAAAATATGTTCTTAGATGATACATCTACTACTCCTGAATTAGATGCTGAATTAGACAATATAACTGCATTCACAAAAGATTTATTTAAAGATGGTAAAATAAAACCTACAAAAGGTACAATACAACGACCATTACCAAAACCACCATCTAGACCATTACCAAAACCACCATCTAGACCATTACCATCAACAGATACTCCTACACAATCAACAGAAACTACTAAAGGTAAATTTGGTGTATTTGATCCTGATGAAATGGAGGTCTACGATGGATTAGTAGATAAAAACAACCCAGACGCTAATTTTTCTGATTTTATACATAAGTTTAATTCTCAAAAAGGAGTTGATACAATAGTTGATTCTACTGGTAAAGTTAAATTAAATTCTAGTAGATTGCATAATGGTTCTAGATTTAAAAAGATGTGGGATGAAATGACTGATGGGGATTTTACACAAGAAGAAAAAGACCATTTTGATAATACTGCTGATCATGGGGATGATGAATTTAATTTAAGTGATTCTGAAAGAAGACAATTATATGATGCTACACCAGAACAAAGAGAAGAAAAAATAAAAGAATATGAACAAGATTCATTAGACGCTCAAAAACAATTTGATACATTAACTGGCGTTGAATCAGAAGATGGAAGTGAAATGAGACAGATTAATAATGAATATCACGTAGCTGCTAAAAATTTCGCTACTAATTTGGGAGTTGGGTTAGTTAGTCAATACGCAGCTGATAAAGCAGTAGACTTTGTAGACCCTGACCATAAAATACAAGAAGACGCTAGACTAGGAATTAGTGGGTTTTTAGGTGGGGGATTAGGTGAAGCAGCTATTATAAAACTAGGAGGAGGAGCTTTGACTACTGGTGGTCTATTACCAGCTGCCGCTGGGGCTGCTGTTGGTAATATTGCTGGGAGTGAAACAGCTAAATTAGTAAAAAATTTAGGTGGAACAGAACTAGAACAGGATGTAGCCGGAGCATCGGTTGGTGTTGGTAGTGCTGTGTATACTACCGGGGCGTTAGCTGCGGGTGGAGCGGCTCTTTTCGGTGCCGAGGAAGGTGCTACTTTGGGATCAATTCTTTTACCTGGTGCTGGAACTGCTATAGGTTTGGGAGTTGGTGCTTTGATTGGTTTGGGTGCGTATGGTGTTGCCAAAGGATGGGCTAAATTCAAATCATTATTCTAATTTCTCTTTATTTTAATTTATTATATAATTTTAGTTTTTCTAATATTCGTTCTTTATTTTTCAGATACCATAGTTTCTTGTATTCTTTACGATGTGATGATTGTTCATATTCTTTATTGTATTCTCGTAGTCTATCTTTATTACATTCCTTATATAATTTTAGTTTTTCTAATATTCGTTCTTTATTTTTCAGATACCATAGTTTCTTGTATTCTTTACGATGTGATGATTGTTCTTTACTATTACCCATAGTATATGCTCTATTTTTATTTAATAAATTATTATGTTCCTCTATTACTTCTTGTTCTCGTTTTCTCAATTCTTCACAGTTATCACAACTATAATTTTCTATCAATATAATTTTATTATTAGGTGCTTTATGTGAGTGTTTAGTATATCTTTGACTTAAACTTTGAACAGTTGAACCAATATAAATCGTTTCATTATTTTCATTTATAATTTTATAAATTTTACCATTATTATAATTTACCATATTTTTTTATATGTATTTTTATGTTTTATACCTTTAAATTATTACAGTAAAAAAATATAGTCATTTTCAGTCAGAATGATTTAAAAATAATAAATCTCAAAATCTCATTTTTAAAAATGCGATTTTAAGATTTAATCTCAAAAAAATCTCAAAAATATTATAAAAATGAGATTTCTACTTTTATTACTATAATGGTAATGATATTATACACACAATATATTATTATGATGCTAAAATTTACTAGAAATCTCAAAATCTCAAAAATTCAATAGATTTTTATTAATATAACAAAAAAAAACTCTATTGAATTTTAAAACTAATTTTTTTCTAAAAAGTTTTATTTTTATTTTGAGATTTTGAGATTTTAAGATTTCTATTAAAATATAAGGTCTAAATTATATATTGTGTGTATAATATTATTACCATTATAGTAATAAAAGTAGAAATATCATTTTTTACTAAAATTTTGAGATTTTTTTGAGATTAATCTCAAAATTTTGAGATTATTTTTGAGATTTTTAAGATTAGTCGGTTTCAATCTCTTCATCGTCATTAAATCCATTCCATTCACCCCAATCAACGGCAGTTTCATTATAATTTTTAAAATCAAACTTTTTCAAATGATTGATATATTTTTTAGGATTATTAATAATATAAGACATCTGACCACTACCTTCAAAGTTATAACTTTTATTATAAACATATTTATCATCTCTCTCCATTTCACATTTGATTTGTTTTTTAGGTATACATTCTTTCCACCCTAAAACTTTTTTACTAACTTCTTGGACATTCTTATTAAATTCACTTTGTTTAATTATTAATGGTTTTTCGCTATCTTGTTTATTTTCATCATGAATTCTTTTCCATAAATACAACCTTGGGGGAGGTATATTACGAGTAGCCATATTTATATATGTATCAGTAATTGGTACAGAATCTTTGGCTACCCAATTCTTAATATCTCTATCAGTTAGATAACTAAATAATTTATTCATTACATCAGCATCATGAATATTTTTATAAATTCCATTAAAATAGACTGTATCGCCGTGTAGAGAATCATTTACTCGTGCTATCATAAACCGTCTATCGCTATTATCGGTTTGAACTGGTGTATAATTGTTTGATAATATAATCAATCTCATAATCCACGCCATATTACACTTGGTAGATACAAACCTTTCTTTAATAGAAAATGTTGGATTAACAATGCGTTCCTTTAAGTCTTCCATAAATTTAATTCCGTCTTTTCCTTCAACTTCATTCATTAATCCAACAAGTTTATTAGCCAGATGATCATTCCAAGTTCCAAATATATCCTCCATCCCCTTACCTTTACACATAAAAGTATTACCAATAAGAGACTCAATAATCATACCCAGGGTATCCTTTCCTGTACCCTTTTCTCCTTTTAGAACAAGGGCAGTATATGGATTTTCAGATGGTTTTTGAATCAAATGGGAAATATAATTTATAACATATTCAGCCACTTCTCCATCTTTTTCGTCTAGAAGAGTATGAACAAAATCTATAAACCATTTAATATCTTCATCTTCATAATCAACATAAGAACATTTAAACCCTTCAAATAGATTGAATATTCCATCATCAACTGGGTCATCGTCAATATGTTCATTATATGGGACAAAATCCATAGATAAGTATTCCTTACGGTCTCTATCTTTTATCCATTGACTAGTAAAATCTACAAGTTTTCCACTATCGTCCCAAGTTTGAAACTTTTTATAATACAGTGATATTTCCTTCCAGTCTTTTGTAACCCATCTAACTCCGTCTTTGATATGTGGGGCATATTGTTTAAATTTCGTGGTATCTCTCAATAAAAAACATTCTTTCTCAAACATTTCTTTTAATCCATCATACGAATTAAAGTCATTTTCATTAATTTCACCCAATACAAAATCAGTATTCATAGGTTTTTCGCTCCATTTCATGTTATAATCAGTAGTTAATTCATTTAGCTCATTAATTGATATTTCACTTGTTGCTATAAATCCATCATACATAGGAACTGAAACTTTATCAGAAAACTTGTCTAATGCCCTACATAATAACAAGTTTTCATGATAGCATAATATAGCAGAACACTTACTGGAAATAGGATTATGCTTATCAATATCATAAGTATAATTTTTACTAATACACTCGTCTTTGTATATTTCAATAATTTTCTTTTTTGCTTTCTTCCATTCTTTAATTGCTTCATTAATAATTACAGCGTCAGGGAATTCTTTTGGTTTGTCCAAATTCAACTTTTTCAAAACATCTGTTTTTAATAATCCGTATGTATCCAACAAGTTATCACGATCGTTAACATATTGTTCAAAGAATGTATGCGGTAGATTATTGATTTTAAGTAAGTGTAATATGATTGTTGGGTGGCAGTTGGACATATCATAATCTCTACAATAATTAGCACATATAAAATTACGGATATTTGATTTACAGAAAGAAACACCATTACCAACCGCATAATATCTATTACACGTTTTGTATTTGTATATCCTTGGGTGTTTATTTTTTTTACTATTAACCATTAATGCGAACCATCTTCTTAATCCACATATATATCTTCTACGCTCTTCTTTTGTTTCATTCTTATTTGATTCATACAACTCATCATCACTTAAAGTTAGTAGATATTTAATATGTTGTAGGTTAATATGGTCATAATATTCCCTATCCATTATATTATTATCTGGGCAGATATTCTTTTTCATATTTAAATTCTTCATCATTTTTATATAATATATTGTAAGAAAATAATTTTAAATAATTTTAAGTTAATTAACTAATAATTAAATAATTAACTTAAAATATTTTTCTATTGACTAATAAACAATTTTCAATTCACTAATTCACATTTTACCAATTATCTATTATAAATACATCATCTTCTATTTTATCTCCTTTATCTGTAGTAATTTTTTTTAATGTTTTTAAATAAGGTTTTATTTCTAAACCTTGATTAATTATATGGTAATTTTTCCCATATATATCCATGTGTTCTTTAGATATAAAATTATTTTTTTCATTATACATTATAATAAAATCATGTAAATTATGAACTTTTTTTATAATATGGACATATTTATTAAATTCATCATAATCAGAGGTATTAATATCATATCCATATTGTTTCCTCCAATATCTAATTTTTTGAGCAATATTATCACGACGTTTTCTTTCTGTTTTCTGATCTTCAACAGAAGCAAAATATGTTTCAGTTTTACAATCGTATAATTTAGAAGGCATATATATATTATTATTAGAAAATAATTTTAAATAGTTTATCTTAAATAAATAATAACTAATTCATTATATAATCTATCCTCCTCTTTTTGGGAAAATTGAGGAATTTATATTTTATAAAGTATTCTAAAAGAATATATTTTGATATAAAAAACTTTTTAAGAATATTAAATTACTCACTCATTAATATTAAATTACTCACTCATTTTTTTTATTGATTTTATATAATGGTTGAAAAAAAATACCCTAAAAGATATACTGCTGGATTATCAAAAGAAGATATAAAAAAACAAAAAAAACAATTAGATAAATCTACAAGTGATTATAAAAAAGGTAAATTAACAGATAGAAAAAAGTTAGATAGTTATAAACCAAAAAAATCTAATTATGTAGAATCTGTAAAAGAAAAAACTGGGTTACCTATAAATATTGATAAATTAGCGGACAAGTTTAGTAGAAGTGAAAAAAGAAAAAAAGAACTTTTAAAAGGAATGGAGGAAATAATAGATAAGGGTAAAGGTGCTTACTATTCTAGTGGTTCAAGACCTAATCAAACACCAGATAGTTGGGGGAAAGCAAGACTAGCCAGTGTTTTAGTCGGTGGGCCAAGTAGAAAAATAGATAAAAAAATCGTTGATAAGTATGATATACCAAAAATATAAAATTAAGATGGTTGTGGATTATTTTTTAACCATTCTTGAATCATGGGTCTAATTCTAGTTCGTTTTGCTCCTGCTTTCTTTGGTAGCATTCGACCCTCTGGAAACAATCTTTCGTATGCTTGTTGTCTACTATTACTCCATTTCTTGGTTGGGTCATCTACAAACTCAATTAATTCTCTTATATCACTATTATTTCCTTCACCTATAATTAATGGAGGCAGAGGTATTGGGTCAGGTTTTGGGATGTCCTGTACTGCATCTGCTGGGTCTTTTGGGTCGTTTGGTGCTCTTTGTATTAATTGGTTTAATTCTTTCTGTATCGCATTATAAATATTTCTCAAATCTTCATATAATTTTTCATTTGCTACTCTATTTACAGTTTTAATAGAATTATTTTTGGTTTGGACTTTTCCAAAGTCCTTTTCCAAATTTAATTGTCTTTTTAATAATTCATTTCTTGATTCTGGTTTACTTAAATTTTCTATATCATTTAACTCTTTTTCATATAATGCTTTTTTCTTTTTTAATAATTCCGCATATTCATTTCCTTCTTTATCTAATCCTTTTTTCTCTAATATTTTTTGTATATCTGAAGGTGTATCACCGCTTGTAATACCTATTATTTTTACACCTTTTCTAGTTAATATTATTCTTAATAATTCGTCTGGTGTTTCGTTTAATTGATTAAACATTTGTTGATTAGCAACCCTTAATAATTGGTTTGTATCTACATAATTACGCTGTGCAACTGATAAATTACCCAACCATGTGTTATATCTAGTTATTAACTGTTCTCTAGTTTCATTTGCTTCATTTAATTTATCAATTGGTATATGATATTCCCCTGGTCTTAATTGTTGAGCATTGAATTCTACATTTTCTGCATATCTCCTAAAAGCGTCATTTATTTCAAACCATGAATCATTATTACCACTCCTCGGAGCACTTAATGCTAATCTTTTTCCAGAAATACCTATTAAATCCCCAGTTTCTTTTTCTAATTTTAAATCTTCTGTAACTGGTTGCGGTAATGGTCTAGAAGGGTCTACTGGTTGTGGTGTTATTGGTGTTGGCGGTAATGGTCTAGAAGGGTCTACTGGTTGTGGTGTTGGCGGTAATGGTCGAGAAGGGTCTATTGGTGTTGGCGGTAATGGTTTAGAAGGGTCAAGTTGGTTTTTTTTCGCTTCCTCTGCTTTTCTTTTATTAATCTGATCTATTATACTTTTAGTGGCTGGGTCATTTGGATCTAATTGTTTTAATATTTCTGCTTCTAAAGTGTCTAATTTGTCACCTACATTATTACTCGGTCTAACAGGTATTACTTTAGATGGTAATATTTGTTGTGGTTGAATTATTTGGGGTTGATATGGTGTTTGTGGTGGAATAATAGGGAAAGTCCCTACTCCTTGAGGTCTTGGAGCAACTGGGAACAATTCATTAGCACGATTAACAGTAGCAGTATTTTTAATTAATTCTTGAATTTTTAATATCTTTTGTTTTATTTCATCAATTAATAATTCTAATTGTTTGATGCTTTTAATTTGATTAATATTTTTCGGCAACTCTCCTAAATCTTGTGGTAGTTTTACTTTTTTTTCTTTAGCAATAGCTATTTCATTATCATAAGTTTGTAACAATTGTTTTAATTGATCGATCAATTCTTTTTTCTTACTACTCCCATCAGTTCTTCTTTTCTTTTTTTTTACTTTTCGTAATTCCATATCACTAGGAAAAATAATCTGTATAGCATTCTGATTAACATTATTATTTTTACTCATTATAATATATACTAAAATAAAAAATATCATTATAACATATAAATGAATATAATAGATTTTATAAATGATTCTATGGTAAGAATTAAAATGAGTTATGGGGTAGAGCGTGTAAGACAAATGGAAAAACCAAACAAACAACCAAAGAAAGTTAAAAAAACTAAAATTAAAACTAAAACTAAAAAGTAAAAATCAGTATAATAAAAATAAAATATAATAATATAAATATGAGTAGAAACATATTAAATGAGGGTAGAATATTTATCAATACTATTACTGGAGGAGATGCTGTAAATATATCTTCAACTAATTCAACATCTTCAACATGTAATTTAAAAATATCTAAACAAACAGCTAATACTATTATTGCTGATACTGATTTATTTGTATTAGAAACAGCAGCAGGAGATATTAAGAAAATTACAGGAAGTAATATGAAAAGTGAAATTGATACTAATTTTTGGGATGAGACGGGTGATGTGTTAAGACCAGTCTATACAACTAGTTCTGTTTTAGTTGGTGGGACTAATATGAATAGGATTAATTTTAAATTTCAAGTAGAAGGAAATAGTTATGTTAATGGTAATTTATTAGTAGGCACCGCAACTAATACTAATAGTAGAAAATTAATAGTAGTTGGTGATAGTGAAATACAAGGAGATTTATATATAAAGTTAAATGAAAAAATTATTAGTAGTAATAATGTAAATGATTATTTACAATTTGGAAATGGAACATTTACAAATAATTATTCAAGTAATGTAATTACAAATAGTATATCTTTTGGAGCAACAGCGGATTTAAATTTAGCTACTGGAAGAGCAATAACACGAGGGACAAACGCTACTGATAGAATAACTTTTAATTCAGGCAATACTACATTTGGAAATATTGGTATTTTTAAAAACGGAGTTTATGTGAAATCAACTATAGGAACTAATTCAGGGAGTGTATCTTTTTTTGAGGCAAATGATAATGGAGAAAATAATATAGATTTACATTGCCCTGAATTAACTACACACGATTATAATGCTTATCTCCCTAAAATTACAGATACTAATATAACAAGTGTATATATATTAAGTAATAAAAATGTATTACCAGGCACTAATATGAATATAAGTGGTTCTACAACTGATACAATAACAATTAATATGGATACAACTATAAATGGAACTATTACTTTTAGTAGCACTATATCTGGTTCTATTAGTGGAAATGCTGGAACGGCGACTAAAATAGCAAGTATAACAAATTCTAATATAGTTCAATTAACAGCAAGTCAAGTTTTAACTAATAAAACATTATCTACTGGATGTATTTGGAATGGAAATACAATAGGAGTTGCATACGGAGGAACTGGAATAACAAGTTATACAATTGGAGATTTATTATATGGTAGTTCAGTCTCGCCAACAACATTATCAAAATTAGCAATTGGTTCAAATAATTCATTTTTAATGAGTAATGGAACAAATCCAGTTTGGAATACACTAACATTTACAAACCCCTTAAATATAAATGGAACTACTATTAATTTAGGAAATCTATCTGGATTTGGTAGTAATAATCAAATTTTAGCAACTAATGGAACTAACGCATTAGAATATAGAACATTAACAGAAGGTACTAATATAACTATAACAAATACCTCTGGAGCTATTACTATAAGTTCAAGTGAAAATTATTGGAAGCGTAATAGTAATGTTTCTTCTTTTGATATAGAAACAACTAATACAGTTGATAATATAGTATTAACAGTCCCTTTATCTACTAATAACACTTTTACTACCAGTAGCACATTTACTACAAGTAACACTTTTGTATCAACAAGTTCAATAAAATCAACATTAGGATTAATTTCTGGTGGTGGTGAATATATAAAATTTATTGATTATAGTTCAACAAAACCATTAGAATTAAAAGGTATAATTAATAGTGCAAGTCAAAGAACATATCATATGGTATTTAAACACGATAGCACAGGGAGTGCTTATCCATTATTAGCACAAGATATTAATGGTAATTTACTTTTTCACTGGAACAATATAGGAGATAGATTTACATTCAAAACTGATGGAGATGCCTTAATGTCTGGTATCATTTCACCTACAAGTGCTAATGACGAATGCTTTTTAGATTTTGGTTCAACAGTATTAACAAATACTTTTCATAGAAATGAGTTTGTTAAATTAACAATAAAAAAGAATAGTAGTTATGCTGCTGGAGCAGAAAATGGTTATATAGAATTAATTGAAACTGCTGCGTCCTCTTCTAATACTACAAAATTATATTTTAATAATGCTGGTTCAGCATATATCTTTTGGGATGGAACAAATTTAATAAATACACCAGCTTTTGCTCCATCTGATATGAGATTAAAAAAAAATGAAACATTAGCAAATACTACGGAATTAAGTAATGCTTTTGATAATATAGAAATATATAAATATCAATATGAAGAACAATATGCTATTGATAAAGGTAAAGACCCTAATAAATATGTTTATGGATTTATAGCACAAAATGTAAAAGAAAATACTGATAATTTAAGTAGTCAATTTAGTTCTGTTGGAAAAGGACAAGCAATTTATCCTAATGAAAAAATAGATTATCAAGGTAATAAATTAGAAGTAGATAATCTTTTAACAATTAATAAAACTGATATGAATTTATTATTATGGGGTAAAATAAAAGAAATGGATGCTATAATTAAAAATCAACAATTAGTAATAAATAATTTATTAAGTGCAACTACATTTGCTAATTTTAAAAAAATGTAAAAAAATAAAATATTAATAAAATATAATAATCATTATATGGATTTAATTTCATTAGGTTCATTATTCGGTATTATTGGTTTGTTAGGTGAGAGAGTATTTAAATCTATCAGAAAATCTAGATGTACACATATTCATAGTAAATGTTGCGGTTCAGAAATTGATATTGAAAGGGATGTTGAACAACAAGACCAAAAAAATGAAAACGAACAGAAATAAATTTAAACCACTAATTAATATAAAATTGTCTTATAGTCAAATAGAAAATTTTATAATAATTAAATATTTAATTATTATTTTTTATTATCCATCTCATCAAAAAATTCAATTGATAATGTTATTTGCATTGGAACAGTAGCCGCAGTATAGTTATTTGCTTTAATTAATTTAAATGGTGTTACTGGATCATACGCCATACGCTCTATTTCTATCCTTGGTGGTAATTCAGGACATGTGAAAGTCATAGCACTTTGAGCATCAAGTGATACAACATTAACAGTATCAGCAGTAATAATAGCAGTACCTAATATATTAGGTCTACCATTATTTTCTGTAGAATATCCAAGCATGGGTATATTACTTCTAATAGCAAGTATATGAGTATCATTTACAACAACTCTACCAGCACCATCAGCGTTTTCTAATGATATAGTAGAATCTATTACACTTACTTTACATTTTCTTTTTTGTAAATCAACAGGAACAATAAAAGTAAATGATCCATTAGCATTATCTAGTGTAACAACATTACTAGCAAGAGTAGTATTTGTAATTCTTAAAATATGATTATCACTTGGACACATTATATTATTATAACAGAAAATAAATATATAAATAACTTTTAATAATTTAATCAAATTGGGAAAAATGAGGAGAATATTATTTATAAAACTTTAGTTCAATATTTTTTACTATACAATAATCTTTTTAGAATAATTAGTTTTACTCACTCAATTAGTTAGGAATCTAACTCTACTTGATTATCTTTTTCTTTTTTATCATCATCATCATTAAAGACTACTTTATCAAACCCAATATAATACCTATCAGGTGTTCCCTCGTATGCTTTTATTAATAAGAAACTATATTTTTTACTCCAGGCTTTTTTTAAAAGTTCATTTTGTTGTTCTTTTGATAAATCTTGCATTAGTTCATCTTTAATACAATTTATCTCTTTACTGTTTTCAGTTTTAAACAAGAATATATCAGAAAAATTATTTCTGAGTATCAGATCACACGCATTAAATTTCTGCGAAGTTACTATTATACCTAAACCAGCGTGTCCAGGTTCATTAGGATTTTGCGTTAAATGTCGTCTGTTCAACAATAATGAATGCATCTTGTTGTTATTCTTGATGGTCTTAATGCTATCATCTATGATTATAAGATTATTTAAATTTTCCCCTTCTTTTTCAGTTTCTATAATTTCATCAATTAGTTCATTGGTAAATTTTGAATGTATCCTCTCCTCTTTTAATTTTAGTTTATCAAGTGGGGCAGTATCTTTAGATGGGCTAATATAATAACATCTGTCAAAAAAACGATAATAAAATTTTGGTATATGTGGTTTTTTTTTTGTTGGATGAGATAATAATAGTTGATTCCATAATGTAGTCTTACCAGAAGAACTAAAACCACATATATATATTGCTGGAGATTTAACTGTTAATGGTTTAGCTGGTATATAAGGTAAATCAGATAAATCATCTACACTTTGTTTTAATGGTGGAACATGTGTTAATATTTTATTTTTTAAGATTTTCATTATATATAATATACTTTATTTTTAATAATTAGAAATTTAAATTAGTTTAATTCTAATTTTAATTTTAATTTCAAATTTATTTTCTTATTAGATATTATAAATATGCAACAAGAACAGATAAGTTTAGGCAATCTACCTCTCTCTATGAGATATTCTATAACAAGTGTTCCAGCAGTTGAGGCAACTACAACACTCGCTAGATTTGATAGTACAAATGGTAATTCAGGCTTTAGTCCTACTGGAGCAGACCAAATAAGAATTAGAGTAAAAGCAGACGGATTTATGGATACATCAAAACATTATTTATTTTTCACAGTCAATACAACTACTGCTGGAGCCAATATTGATGGAGACGCAAATTGCTTCTTTGATAGGGTAACTATTGAAAGTAATGGGGTATTAATAGAACAAATAGATAGATACGCTCTTTATTCTGGTATTAAAAGAAACTGGGATAGTACTAATGATGAATTAATAAAGTCTTGTGGTGAATCTGGTGCTGATTATTTAAAATCTAATCAAGCAGTAGGAGCCTTCGCCAATGTGGCCGGAGGTGATGTGGGTGCTTTATTAGCTTCTATAAATACTCAAAAAGACGCATTTATAGCCGCTACAAATGGTTTAGCTTTAGAAACGGCGTTGAGTAATTTAGGAGATGCTTTAGTAGCTGCTGAATCTAAAAATTTTGCTATACAGTTAAACTCTGGTATGTTGAAAAATATTTATGAAAAAGCATTACCAGAAGGATTAAATGAATTTGAAATAATTTTAAGATTGAAAAGTGCTACTGGGGCTGTGGTAGGAACTGGAGCAGGAAATAATGATTATACTATTGATAATCCAAGACTGTACTGTCCTGTTTACAAAATAGAAAATGGTGATGTAATGGCCAGTTTCAGAAATGCTATGGCTTCTCAGGGTGTAAGTTGGGTAGGTATGACTGCTAAAACCTACATTAACAGCATGGCTAATAGTGCTAATAAACAAATATTCCAAATTAACGACAGATCCCAATCTCTTTGTGGTCTAGTTAGTGCTATTCGTTCTAATGATGCTGATACCGCACGATTAGATTATTCTAATACTGCTACATTAGTCAATTTTGCTGGTGGTCATGTCCAGAGTTATGTATATAAACTTATGGGGCAAAACTACCCACAATCAGAAATTGAAATGAATTTAGCAGAAAATGGTTTGAATGTATCTAGAGCGTATGAAGAAGCAGTTAAAGCATGGGCTAGACCAGGTCATAAGTATTCTAATTGTAATGTAACATTAAATCAATTCAAATCCCTTAAAAACGCTTATACATCAGTAACAAACAGTGCATCTATGGATGGTGGAAAAGGTCTAGTAAGCGTTGACTTAAAAACATTTGATTCAAAAGAATTAAGAATGAAGGGAATCAATACTGCTATGAGTGGTGCTCCTGGAACATTAGAGATCACCATGAGCGGAGCTCCTGGTGCTATTCAAGATATTACTACCTATGCACTTATTGAAGCTGTATATATAGTTAATCCAAATGGGTCTATGGCTGTAATCCAATAAAAAAATAGTTTATTATATTGATTTATTAATGGTTTTATCGTAAGAGCATCGTTATAATTTAAATTATAATGGCGTTTAAGTGATAAAAAGACTAAAAACGCATTAATTAATCAATATAATAAACTAAATATTTTATTTTTGTTAAATAAATATTAAATCTTTACTTAAATTCATTTTATAACAATAATACATAACCCCATAAGGTGGAGTATATCCTTTTTTAGGG
>Ga0222717_10001165_pt1 | contig 21817 bp, 40 predicted proteins | sample C33_18DmetaG_FD_165053 | JGI IMG/M metagenome (GOLD analysis project Ga0222717, IMG submission 165053) | Estuarine water microbial communities from San Francisco Bay, California, United States - C33_18D | ecosystem: Environmental > Aquatic > Marine > Unclassified | place: USA: California... | reverse complement strand
TATGGAACCACTACTCACTAAAATTTATTATGATAGGTTAATTGACATTGCTAACGATAAAATAAATGAACTTAATTAAGACAGAAATAAAAGATTGTTATATTATTGAGTGGGATGAGTTTATTGATGGAAGGGGTGTCTTCTCAGTTCCATTTAATGTTGATGAATTTAATAGTAAAACAAATTTAGATTTCATTATCGTTCAGGAGAATGAATCTATGTCCAATAAGAATGTCATAAGAGGTTTACATTTTCAACAAAAACCATACGAACAAGCAAAATTAGTAAGATGTACAACAGGTGAAGTGACAGATGTCATTGTTGATATCAGGAAAGACTCACCAACTTATGGTAACGTGGTTAAGGTCAAATTAAAAGGTTTAAGTAACAGATCTGTATTTGTACCAAGAGGATGTGCACACGGTTTCTCAACACAGACGGAAGCAATCTTTAATTATAAGGTTGATAATCAATATAATAAAGAAAGTGAAGGTGGTGTATTATACAACGACCCCCAACTAAATATTGATTGGGAAGTTGAAAATCAACCTATTATATCAGAAAAGGATTTATTATTACCTTTTTTCAAAGATCTTGATATTTATAGTTAAAAGAAATTATGCCATACTTAAACGCAGCGGCAGCACGAGCAGCAACAAATCAGAATAGAGTTGATTTAACTCATATAAATTCATTAATAGATGCGGAAGTAGCTAAAGGTGGAGAATGTATTTTGGTTGGACCTACCGTACTAACGGAACAAATGATTGTCCAATTAAGGAATAAAGATTACTCTGTGAACATAAGACAAGATTCAATGGGTTCCTATAAAGAATACCGAATTTCTTGGTAAAAACAAAAAAACGATATGTCTAAAACTATAAAATTAAAAATGTCTGATATCCAACGAATGGTTGGAAACGTAATTAAGGAACAGGAAGAATGGAAAGGTTCAACTGACCCTGAAATTATGGCGTTAGGACAACAAGGTCCTGAGGAAGTTGGTGATGATAATACGGAGGTTGATCCTGAAGATTTAAAACCAGTGGATGAACCGTCTGATGATATTGAAAACGACGAGAAAGAAATGGGTGATCCTGACGGGATACCATTGAAGTTAGGTAAAGACGAAAAAGGTAATTACTACATCTTAAAGGATGTGGATCCTGAAAGTGGTGAAAATCCACTCGTGGGTACGGCAAAACGAAAATAAAACCACTAACCCCACATTCAAGTGGGGTTTTTTATTTCTATTCTTAGGTATTTATTATTATGAACATACTTGACGTTTTAAGAGAAGATAATAGAATTGAATCGTATAAGAGGATATATCAAAATAATCCTGATTTTTTTATGCAGTCTTCCGAATTCCTTAAAATTGTAATTGAAAATGATTTTATGGTTTTTGATTTTGAAATGGATTCGTCTGAGGTTGGTGACTTCCTTGATGGTGACTATAAAATTGGAAAAAATAGTTCATTTTTTGAAACGTTCTTATCTGGTGATACTTGGGAATTATATGAACATCATTCTTGGGATGGTGATTGGGAGTCGGCATTAAACTACCACGTAGATCAACTCAGAGAAAACGCAATTAAAGAACACATACTTCGTAAAGCACAAGAAGATGGTGCGGATCCTGAAAGACTTGAAGATATGAGTCTTGAAGACCTTATTAATGAGTATGATGAAGATGATGGTGTAATTGATGCGTTAAGACGTTCGTTGGAGGAATGTGAAGAAGAATCGTACTATAAGGAAGTACATTCTAAAATTGAGGATGCTCTTAGTGAATATGGTGATGTTATAACCTTAAATTATGAAGGTGCAAAAATTAGAGTTAATCTTTCTAAAGTTTTAAATAATTACTACGATGGTGATTATAATGAAATGTACGAGTGGTTAGAGGAAGTTGATTTCAAATTAACTGATTACGATTCTATATTTAGAGAATTACAATATGAGGATTCTTATGGTGATAAACCATCATATAGTTTTGATGATAGGTGGTACGCAGATGTTGACAATGCAAATTTCAATAGTGTTTTATCATATAGGTTATCCGAATTTATGGATGACGACATAATTAAAAAAATATCAGAATGAGGTTAATAGAATCATTATATGAATTAATACTTGAGGCAAGACCAAAAGAAATATATAAAAAATACTATTCGGATATAGAATGGAATGTGTTTCTTAATATAATAAGTTTAGATCCCAAGACAAAACTTAAAGAAATACCAAAAGACTACGAGATATTAAAGATTGGTAAGTACGCTAAGTTACTTATTAAAATGTTTAAATCAAATAAACTAAAACCTGAGGATTACCCAAAGGCAAAAGAGTACCTTACGTTAGTCTACAAACACCAAGTACCTGTTGATACGAACAAAGTAAAAGAATTGGGTGACCTATATACCCTCGTGGAAAAATACTACGTTAAGGATGGGGATCGTAATTATTTTGATGTGGTTAATAGTTTAACTGACTCTGATCATAAATTATTAATGAGTGGTGAGAAATGGATCATATACACACCAACAACCGAAAAGGGTGCAGCTTACTTAGGTCACGGAACACAATGGTGTACCGCTTGGGGACCATATTCAACTAATGACCAATATAAAGGACGTAGTAACCACTTCTCACAACACAACAACAAAGGAAGTCTATATGTTATTGTGAAAAGGGACGAACCAACACAGAAATTCCAATTCCATTTTGAAACTAAACAATTTATGAATCCATCGGATAGAGGAATTTCCACTTCAGATTTCTTTAATAAACATAGGGAAGTAACAAAATACTTCTTCCCATCATTGTTTGATGATACACCAGTTGATGATACTGAATTAGATAGGATGGATTTCTTAGGTTACGTGGATGTGGCAACACTAACTGAAAAAGAGATTGGGGACACCGATAATAAGTTGGTAGAAATACTAATAAATAACAATGGTAACGAACTTATTGAAAAACTAAATGAGGGACCATTTATTAACGACGGTAACGTATTAGATGTGTCGTCGGATCAACGAGACAATAATAGAATAATATTTACACTTGAAGATATAGGTGATGACGTTCAAACGACAAAATATGCGTTAGATGGGTATAAGTCTGCTTCAGGTCATTATTCAGATCACGGGGAATACCTTAGGAGTGACATAACAGATACTGACGAAGATCAGCAAAAAGAAATATTAAAACCAATACTCGAAGCATTCTACGATAAAAATTATATCCCTTATGCAAACAGTCGTGATGAATTTATTAAGAAAATAAGTTTTGTGTATTTCGATGAACTTATCAATGATCTTGCAGATGAATACGCACAATTAAATGAGGAAGGTGTTAGGTCAGCAAATGAAGTTAAAGAGAATGAGATAACGAAATATATAGATATTGATGAAGATCGTAATAGTCATGACATATACATACCGGTAATGAGGTTAGCTCTGTTTATATCCAAAGAAAATATTACACAAATAACCGATTGTGAGAGTTTATTTGATGCATATGTTGATAGTAAAGATCTTAACTATGAGTACGAGAACCCAATGTGGGAAATTCCATTAGAAGAAGTATCGCTTAAAGATATGGAAACCCATATCGAGGGTTACTCATCTAAATTAGAAGAAGAATTTGAATCACATCCCGAATGTGAAAAATCAAGAAACGAGTTACAAGAAATACTAAATAAGTATTTTACAAAATATGGTTATAATTCAATATACCGTTTTAATAACGAACATGTACAGGTAACAGTACAGGAAAAATTCGATTGTGAAAAGAATGGTGTACCCGTAGAGGTTATAATTGAAGAGAAAGGTGAACAAAGAAGAGAACGATACACAGGTACCATCTCAATTGAGAAACTGAAAGAATACATTTCCATGGAACCTCTTATGGAAGAACTTTAATTCTAATATATTCCACTCGAATATATTATATTTTATAACAAATACTAAAAAAATACTAACTTAAGTTTGGATATATCAAATATATCACTATCTTTGTGTTATAAATTAATTAGATATGAATTATAAAATACCAAAATTCGAGGATTTAAACCCTAAACTTCAAGGGTTCATCACAGGTGTGGGCATCACACTACTTACAGTTTTTTTAACAGGCACTTACTTAGTTTATTTTATATAAGATGATTTTATTCGATAGTTTAAAACATAAGATTTTTTGTGATATGGACGGAGTCATTGTTAACTTTGACAAAGGATATCAACAATTGGAAGGTGCCATTGAGTTAGATGGTTCTTACCATAGTACCGAGGAGTTTTGGGCACCTATTAATAAAATGGGTAAGGACTTTTGGATAGGTCTTGAGTGGACAGAAGATGGTAAAGAACTATGGGGGTACATTGAAAAATACTACCCAGTAATCCTTTCCTCTCCCTCTCGTAGAGGTTTTGGTTCAAGAGAAGGTAAATCCGAGTGGTGTAAAAGAGAGTTACCTGGTGTACCTTTAAAATTAGAATATTCTTTTAATAAACAGAAATTCGCGACACCCGATTCAATACTAATTGATGATAGGGAAAGTAATATTGAACAGTGGAGAAGTAAAGGTGGTATCGGTATATTACATACATCAACAAAACAAACGATAGAGGAACTAAAAAAGTTAAAATTATGAGTTATACAACGAACCTTAAAGATCAGATATCGGTAATTAAGTCATCTCAATTTTTGAATATTGGTTTTGTTTTAATGGTTATTGGTGGTTTTTTCACCTTATCACCATTTGTGATTATACCATTGATTCTATTGTTAGTTTGGAAGGTGGTGGATTTATATTGTATTTCGTGGTGTCTAACTCATGATTCAATAATTGAAACGACTGGTGTTTTTAATGTGAACACCGATGAAGTACACTACTTTAGAATAAAGGATGTACATTTATATCAACCACTACTTTATAGGTTGGTGGGGTTATCAAAATTAACAATAACAACATCTGATTCGTCAAAACCTGTTGTTATTTTGAATGGAATTTATGATGGTAAAAGGAAAATGCAGACCTTTAAAGCACTTGCTATCGCAACTCGTAAAGAAATGGGTGTCAAAGAATTTGACATTAGATAAAAAAAAACGTATATTATAGTATGGTAAAATGGATAAATCGTTATGGGGATAAGTATATATTCACACAACAAGAAGATGGTGACATCTTATGGGAGGGTAAATTCGAGTATTGTAGATTCGGATTTCCAAATGTGTACGAAGATGCATATGAGAAATACCGTAAAAACGGTGGTAAACAAAAAATAGAATGGTTCAAAGAGGAAGTGCACCGTTCCATATACGAAAACGACAAATACGTTGGCCCTTGTGAAATCTCAAAAAAATACTCAAAGTTAGTGTATTCGGATAAGGACACGATTAATATGGTTGATCCATCAGGTGGACCTTTCCTTAATTCGGGAATGGACATGAAGTATATAAATTCAAAGTTTAGTGGTTTAGAGATTCATTCGTTCGTACCATTAAAGGGGTCGTATCTAATACGTACTCTGAGTGAGTTCGATCAAATGAGAGAAACTAAAATAATTAAAAATAAACCATTAATAAAAACATGAAAATAAAACAGATTAAAGTTACTTTAAAGAATGGGATGTCATTCCCTGAACTATTTGATACAGCAACCATGGCAGTAAAGACTGTGGGTATCTCCGAAATTTTAAAAATGGAAGAGGTTAATATAGAAGTTAAACAGAAACATGGACACGAGTTTAATAAGAACCAATGTTTGATCATTAGTAAAAGAAGTAACGAAGATCTTGAAACTTCATTAAAGTGTGGTTATAGTGTAACCTACAATAAACCATCACTACAAAAAATATATAGTGGAATGACGATAATTGAAACTTCTGATGATAAAGTTTTAATTGGTAAATTTATCACACTACGTAATTGGGATCCCAACGTTCACAAAGATTATACCCCACCAGGTTATAGACCTGAGAAGGATTGGGAATGGGCTATCTACCACAAAGAATCGGAATTAATGGACAGGTCTGAATTAGAAAAAAAGATCGGTAAAATACCAGGTGTTCAAGGTGGTATTGGTTACTACGTCCCCAAAAAATAAACATATGTTTGAATATCTTTTTAACCTTGGTTTAGGGATGAGTTTTCTACTACTCGTGGTCTATCTAATCAAATCATTAAAAAAAAAATAACTAAAATAGTTGGTATATCATAAAAAATACTTACATTTGTATTATAATATAAAACAAATAGATATGAAAAAGTTATTTTTAATTACCGTAGGGACCTTATTATTAAGTTCATGTGTATCAACCAAACTTGTTGAATACAGTGAAGATGGTTTGTGTAGACCAACAGTTGCTGGTCACCAAGAAGTTGCAACTCTTAGACATGAAAACCCAAACGAAACTTACTTTTGGAATTACAAACAATGTAAGTGGATTACTAAGTCAGAAAATGATAAACTAATTGATAATTCATTTGATAGTATCAAATGATTAACGTTTCAAGGGCTTACCACATAGGTCTGTTTGTAGAAGTATTGTTTTTTCCATTGAACCCCTCGTCATATTCACATTCGGATTACCCTTATAGAGTGTCTCACCATCTCCATTAATAATTTTTACTGTCGGTACATCACTATGTGATCCGGCCTTATAGAATGTTTTGTATGGTCCTGTTTTACCAACCAACGGAGTAATTGATAAAATTAATCTATTTTTAATATCACCACTTGTAACAATTGATTTTGCTTTGGCTTGGTCAAGTTCGAACGTTTGTCTTCTTACACCACCTTGTTTTTTATCAGTCTCTCTTCCAGCTATTGAACGTAGTTTAACCGATAAGTCTTGACCTGATGTCGTAACTTGTGTGATTGGTTTTCCAATGGCACTTTCAGGAAATTTAAAGTAGGGTTCTAACTTTTTGACCAAGGCTTCATCAACAATTATTTCATCCGAGAACTCTATAGTACCGTGCATACTTCCCACTTCTCTTCTAAGTACACCCATTAATTTTGAACCCTTCTTTGAGTTGTACATTTTATCGTAAGATTTGAAGTCGAAACCTAAAGATTCCATAGTTTTTCCATTTTTTAGTTTATACTCACTAAATAACTTACCATTTCTTTTTGGTCCGTACAATCTCAATTCCCTTTTAATTGCAATTGCCTCTGGATTATGTTTTGTTATAAGTGCACGATTGTAAAGTCTTATTTTAGATTTTAGTACTTTACCTGATCTTTCCAACATGGCTTCCATATTCATAGTATCTTTTGCACCGTTGTTTAAGTTAGCAACACCTAAACTTTGATTATTTAACTGTACATCAAATATCGCTTCATCACAATTGTGACCACCCTTACCTTCAAATGAAATAGTTATTTTCATTCCAACTAAACATTCATATGATGCTTCCGCGTCAATAAGTAATTCAATTTTTTGTTCTTTTTTATATTTTGGATCCTCAGGGTTGTCTACACCTGAAGTATATTTTGTAGAACCTAAAACTGTTGATATTGTTGGTTTTGGTGGTAATTTAGGAATTGTACCGTTAGATTTTAAATTAACGAATAACTTATTAAGGTAAACTTCAATTTGCTGTGCTCTTAGTAATGAAAGTTGTTTTGGTTTTAATTTACACTCTGCAGTATAGATACCAGGTCCACATTTTTCTCTATCGTAGTTAGTTACTCGTGATTCACCAGCAACTATTGTGATTTTAACATCACTTGAAGGGTTGGTTATAAGAAAATCAACCAAGGGTTTAAGACGTTTTTTTACGTCAGATTGTATTGAACTACTTAACAGATACTTTCCAGAATCAAATGTTGCACCTAAATCAATTGATTTGGTTACGGTCTGTTGATTAAATCCTTCTACCTGTTCGTTGAGTTGTTTATACTCACCGATTAATCTATTTAGTTGTGATTCCGTTAATGTTAATTTCATCTTGTAGTTGATTTATATATAAATATCACAAAAAATATATTAATTTAAATTTGGAATATCAATACTAATTTTTTATATTTGTACAATAATTCTAAATATATATTATGATACGTTATTTTTATATTATTTTAGTTCTTTCACTCTTATCGTGTGAAAAAGACGAACTTGATGAACTACTAATTGAAGACGTAATTGAAGAAATAGAGTGGTCACCAATACAATTTGTTGATGTTGATCCAGCTCTATCAACACCAGCAGAGGGTTCTGAGAAACAGATAAACGTTGTGGTGATTAATTACGTACCAACAAACGATAATGGTGTGACAGTAAATCAAAATACCTTTCCTTTTGCCGGTGACAATGGTGTTGATCCCAACCTCACAGTTGAGGAATATAATAAATGGGTATTAAGTCAAAATATCCGAACTAAGGTTGGTATTGAGGAAGGTAGTAAGTTTCGTGGTTATAAAAATAATAATCAACCATATGTTGGTATAAACGTACTCAAATATATAAATGTGTATGAAATGCCGAAGGTTGTTAGAGAAATGCCAGGTAACTTATTCGCACAAGATAGTACTGAGGGTTATTATCCTGATTACTTTAAACTATTTGAAAGTATTGGTTTAGAAAGTTTGGTTAATGAACATGATGTTAAAGAGGTGTGGTTTAATAGAAAATCACTTGCAGTCCCTGAGACTAATATGTCAAGTCCGAGTTCGGGAGACGTCTCCAATGCGTATTATGGGGGTGAACAATATGGTTTTGTCAACGAAATTCAGGAGAATGATCTACCAATCTATAATAAAACCTTTGTCGTTTACTCACATTGGATGCACAATAGTTATGAATCAAATCTACACATTAGAGGACACCAAATAGAAAGACAATTAGATGTGTTGGAAGGTGGTGATTTTCTATGGGGAAAATTTAAGGGGTTTACTGTTGGACCCGATGGAAGAGAACGTGGTTGTGGAACGGTACATTACCCCGTAAATGCGACAAGTGATTATCAATATAACAATGACCACCATGTATTATCGGATATAGAGGATTGGAAACCAGATGGTAGTGGTGAACAAACCTTAGTTAACAATAGTAATTGGATAAGAGAAATTAGTATACCTTATAATCTTCCCACATCATATTATAAATCAGAAACAAGTAGAGATGTTATTGGTAATGATCCTGAAGGTGGTTGGATGATATATTGGTTTCAATCAATACCTGGTGAAGATAACAACCTACAATACAACGGTTTAAATCTAAAAAATTGGTGGGATACCATATATGAATGGGACTACCATTACACCCAAAGTAAAAAATTATTAGAATAAATTAGTATATACTAAAAAATATACCTATATTTGTATAAATAAATAAACAATATGAAAACATTAGTAATTCATCCCGAAGATTCGTCCACATGGTTTTTGAAACGTGTGTATGAGAATATCGAAGACGTTACAGTCGTTACAGGTAATGTAAGTAAAAACGAAGTTAGATCAATGGTTAGAGACCACGACCGTATTATGATGATGGGTCATGGTTCACCCGGTGGTCTATTCAGTGTTGGTAATTTCCCATCAGTAACTGGTAACGGTTATATTATTGATGAGTCATTTGTTGAACTCTTATCAACTAAGAAGGATTCGGTATACATATGGTGTAACGCAGATCAGTTCGTTGATAGATTTGAGTTAAAAGGATTCTATACCGGTATGTTTATTAGTGAAGTTGGTGAAGCATATTATTGTGGGTTACCTGGTACTAAACAACCTGAGGTTGATGAATCAAATTTTGGGTTTGTTGACCTAATGGGTGAGTATATTAATAACGACTCACAAAAAATACACGAGAAAGTAAAGGAACGTTATGGTCTGTTGGTGGAACATAACCCCGTTGCAGATTACAACCACCAACGTTTATATTTAAATTTATAATTATGGATATTTCATCAGGTAAATACATAGTATTAGGTTTCATGGTAATATATAGTTTCTACTATTTTAGGTGGATCTTTAGAAGTAGAATGACATTTAAGGGGGAGACATATCTTGACGAGTATGATAAAACCGAATTAAAAAAAGTGACTGAGTCGTTAATCGATGACCTATCTAACATGTACGGAGTAAAAGTACCTAAATGGGGATTTAATGACCTAACCAAAAATGATTATAGGGGTGTTTATATTGGAGAAATCAAGACAATATATTTTGATTATGAAATGTTAAAAACTAAAGAATACTATATTAGTGATTGGTTTTCATTGGTTGTCCACGAATTCACACACTATTTTGATCATCTAACTTTAGAAAGTGAAGGGAAAAATTGGGAAAGACATTATACTGACCGTAAAGATTTCTATGAAATGAGAGCGGAGAATAACGGTGAAAAAGTAGGTGGTGAATTATATTTAAATTATTTAAGAGATGGCAAAATATAAATTAGAGATGTATGGGTGGGAGGTTGAAGCAACCGGACATTCAATTACTGACGAACAAGTAAAGAAGATTCAAGATTTAATGATTAGTAAGGGACTTAACAATTTGTGGGAGGTTCGTTTCGATCTTGAAGATGAGGGAATAATTGAGGACCTTTATAATCCTGATCTATGGCACGTATCAAGGGCATTGGATAATGGTGGTTTATGGTTTGTTGTTAGTGATGAGAATAATAAAGAGGTCTTGACTTTTAATGGTGAAGACATGAATGATTTCTACGAAGTATTAGGTGATGACGCTGATGATGTACCATATGAGGGGTACTTATCAATACCAGGTGAAGGTGACAAATCAAAAGTGGATAATATATTTGCAACCTTTGATGAAAATAAAGGTGGTGTTGCGGAGTTTGAACCTTTTGAATCGGATACGGTACCAACAGCAAAAGATTTCTGTTACCAAAGTGGGGATATTGGGACACCTGATGGTGATTGGGATTTTGTCTCTAAAGTATTTTTCAGGGGTGTAGAGTTGGAAGTATACGATCATTTAGATAATCGTGGTAAGGCGGCAACAGTTGAAATATACCGTAAAAATCATCCAACAATAACATAAGGGTTGACAATTTCAATACTTTTATTTATATTTTAAAAAAAGTATAGTATGAATAGTAATGAATTTGTCAGTTGGTTAAAAGGATTTGTTGATGCGAGTGGTGAAGATCTAAATGTTGAACAACTAAATAAGGTTAAAGAAACATTGAATGATGTAACTGAAGTTAGATGTCTTGAACGAGTACAACCACAACCACAATCACCCACATACCCTTGGCAACCTGATACAGGATCACCACCCGAAATATGGTGTTCTGACCATACAGGTGGGGTTAATTATGGTGATTTTCCAACAATTACTTGACTTTATAAAAAATAATACTTATACTTTAACATAACATTAATATTTTAAAACAAAAAAACATGTCAAAAAAACAAGAAATTTTCGAAACAATTGAAGGTCATTTTAATGACTTCGTAGAGAATCACAATGGTACAACTAAAGCATCTCAAACGAGAGCTCGTAAATCAATCGGTGAACTTAAGAAGTTGGTTACTGACTACAGAAAAGAATCTGTTGCTGAACAAGGATAAGTTCAAACACCAATCAAAATAATAAAAACCCCTTTCTAAGGGGTTTTTTTATGGGATTTTTAATAATATATCAAAAAATCTTTTATATATTTGTATTATGACAAGAAGAGAAATTATAAAAAACATTAAACAGATTCAAGGACTTTGTGAATCTGACGCACCTCGAATGGCTGCGGTGAGATTGGAGTCATTAGCTCAAGAAATTGAGGAGTATGATAAAAAGACGGGACTGTGGGATCGACTAACTAAACCACAATGAAGGTAAAAAGAAATAAATGGTTTGTGATTGTTTTACTCTTGTGGATTCTATCAAGAATTGTGAGGGTGGTATATAATGAATTTTATGTATGAGATACCATAAACATGATACGACCTTCTCAAAGAAACATGAGGTTAAAGTTATAAAATTTGACAAATTCTCATCGGACATTCAAGTGGTTATTGATAAGTTTAACAATCAGATAGAATGGGATGATATGTACGATGAATCTGAATCAAAAAGACGATTCTCAGTGGGTTCATTCTGTTATGTTTTATATAACGAAAATGATCCCATTGGTATAGTATGGTTTGACCCTCAAGATGACACGGTATACCTTTATAATCTTTTTATCTCCAAAGTTGGAAGACCTAAGAGTGGGTCGGTAGGTATTAATGTACAGTTTTTAGAAACTGTTTATAATGATCTTAATATGAGTACCTATAGAAACTGTCTTTCATACAATGAAGAGTGGAATGTACCTTCATATATGACTGCGGTGAGTTTACCAGGACATAAAGAAATCAATAAAAAAGAGTTTGATCATTTAATTAAGGGGTTTAAACTTTAAAAATATCTCAAGATACTTATAATTAAAATGTCTCATTTACTAATAGGTGGACATGGTTAGTACTCTCAGTACATAATATTAGAATTAAATAGATTTAAATAGAATATGGGATTTTGGAAAAAAGTCAAGAAAGCTGGTGATACGGTAGTAAAGAAAACTACTGACACCGCAAACACAGTTGCGAATGAAACAACTAAGGCGGCGAACACAGTTGCGAATGAAACCACTAACGCGGCGAACACAGTTGCGAAAGAAACTACTAAGGTAGCTAATACGGTTGCTAAAACAACTACAAATATTTATACTGACTCCAAAAAGGCGGTGGTGAAAACAACTAACGTAGTTGCTAAAAACACTGAGGAGGCGGCGAAACAAGGATTGGACGTTGCATCTGATACTTGGAAGGAAGGTAGTTCACAAGCAATTGAGTTTGCAAAAGATGGATTAGAGGCGGTTGAGGATGCTGCGGAGTCGGCAGTTGATTGGTTAGATGAGAACGCATGTTACATAGGATTAAATATGGCATTAACAACAGGTTGTGTTGCGTACTTCACACCTAAACCAGCACCGGCAGATCCAGGTACCGTTACATCAACTACTATTAGTGCGACTATGTTGGCGGCGATGGCGTCGGTAGGTCAGAAAGTTGCGATAATGGTAGTATCTAAAGAGGTTGGTAAACTTTTGGCTGATGGTATATTTTTAATACCAGGTGTGAAAGGAAAGTGTGATAAAGAATTATTAACAAGAGTTCTTACTAATGTAGTTGGTAAGGCGAACCCTATATATGCTACGGCAGCGTTATCAACACCAGCGGGAGTTGGGTTGTTTGTGGGATCAGTAGTTTCACCAATTGTGGCAACACTAATTTGTGAGGGTGTGGTACCAAATGGGTTCTCTAAATTAGACGATTAAAAAAAAATATAAATATTTTTATTATTTTATTGATTTAATAAAAAATGTTTTATATATTTGTACCAACAAAAGGGGATAACCCTAACGTTCTTTAAAATATTGGAAAGTGACAGGATAACGATTGATCATCAAATTCCTGAGTGTATTGGAGAATAAACCTTTGAAAGGGGGTTAATCCACACCGACAGTAGACACGTTCTACTATTCTGGCTGAAGTTCGCAAGACTGATGTTGGGGTATCTCGACAGAGAAGAAGTGGTTGACATTAAAAACAGCAAATAGCTAACTTTCAAACTCATTGTGAGACGATCGAAAGATCAACCTCACCTTGTGACTGAATAACCCTTCTGTTTGGGGGTAAAGTAAACTATAAGGGGTTGTACCCGCATTATTAGATTAACACTCTAATGTTGAACTAAAGTAAAATTTGGTATAGTTGTATGAGTAAAAGACACAACAGAATGATCATCTAAGGCTAGCATACCTTAGTACACATTCACTTTCCTTTTTTTTTAAACCCTTTTCTGGTAACAGTTAAGGGTTTTTTTATGCTATAATGTTAAATAATTCTAATATTAATCTTGTATATTCTAAAAAAATATATTATTTTTGGTTAAATTATAGTTATGAAAATATATGCAGTTAAAAACGGTTTGAGATATTTCCGAAAGCAATTACTTCTAACCGACAAAAAAGATAAGAAGGAATATTACCAATGGGAAATAGATAGACTTGAAAGAAAATTATATTATTTGGAATGTGTGAGTGAATAGTGGTTGACATTAGTGATATTTTTTCGTACATTATTAATGTATAATGTTTGATATGTTTGGTGACGATATAAATAAATTTGAAGAGGAATTCGATAAGAATTTTGATGAGACCTTTTACCAGAGTCTTGTAAATAGTTATGATATATTCTTGGGTAATAAAACCTACAGTGATATTTTGGCTGAACAACCAAAACCACACTTCTTTTTCTTCGATCCGTTAGAACCACCTACGAAAGTGGATATTCAAGATCTAATGGATATGTTTGAAGATTATGAAGAATATGAAAAGTGTGGGGAATTATTAAATCTTATAAAATACGCATATTAAATGGCAGAAAAAATAGAAGACATCGAGTTTGATGTAGATAAAATCAAACAACTTATTATTTACGATAAGGAAGTGGCAACCAAATTTGACAATAGTAGAAATTTTCCGAAAGGTCTCGAATTTACACTTAAGGACGACGGAGAAACATTATTAATTCATTTCAAAAAGTAGTCTATGTCTCGCAAACCAAGAAACTTAAAACCATGGGAATTCGTTAAAGACAGAAAACATAATATTACGACGTTGAGACCCTTTGAGGACCCATCAAACTTTTATTACCAATATGATGGTTTTACTTACTCACCAGCATGTCAATGTATGGACTTTGATAATTTACCCAAAAGATAAAAACATGAAGAAAAAACCAACTACCATCACCCAACTATTAATAAACGACTTAAACAAGTTAATTGATAAAACCGACGATCCCCAAGCTATCTATCCTTTGGAGGCGGCGAAAGAACTTATATTAAAACGAGAACCTGATCAAAAGAAATTTGCGTCGTATTTTTATGATGAAGGTGCATCTGCAAGACATCCCTACTCTCGAGGGTCACACTACTACCGAGATAAGTTTGAATAATAAACATTTATCAGATATTTATCATTAAAGATCTTTAATGAATCCACTACAAAGTAAAATAAAGGAAATGTTACGTGAGTACGCGGAACTAAATGAGTTATTTACTACCTCGCATTATTCTAAGAGGATCATGAATCGTTTAAAAGAAGTCATTAGTTATAAAATAGTAATGAGTACACCTGATCGTGGTAAACTTAGACATGAAGTTGTTGGGTCATATGAACTTACGGAAGTAGAGAAATTAATGATATTAGATAATGTCAACACAATAGAATCTGTGGACATGCCGACTGATGGGGAATATGGAGTTAAAGTATATGAATATGAATTATCTCACTCAGATTTGGATATGGATTCATTTGATATTGATAAGAGGTTACATATTATGAAATCAACGGTCCAAGGTAACTCATCACTTTATATACAAGATCCTGTCACCGAAAGTACTGGTGATGTACTTTTTATGATTGTAGAAAATCAATCAATCAAAACAATTCTTCATGCCAGGTCATTTAACTTGGAAGATAAGTACAACCATTTAGAAAACATATATGGTATGGACGAAATTTGGTTGTTAAAAGACTAAGAATTCCCTAAATTTAATTTGACTATTTAAATATTTTTCATTATATTATTAAAAACTAATAGTATGAGGAAATGGTATTGGATTAAATTAATTACGTGGATCACCATATGTCTTATAACAATAGCACTTTGGTGGTTTATAATAAACACCCTCATTTCTGTTTTTGGAAAATAACATGATTGACACAATATTGGTATGGGTTATAGTATCCTTTGCAATTTGGATTATAATTGACTCATTCAGGGAAGAATAATGGCATATACGGGCGGACCTTTAAACGAATTAAATGGAAAGATGGGAATCTCAGCACCTCACAAGAGTGTTGCGGTAATGAAACTCATCAAACAACATAACCCTAAAAGTAAGGGTGAATTAGTTGAACTTATTAGATGGCACTCTGAAAATAAATGTGAATGTGGAGTGGTTAGTCAAGGGACTGTTGAAGATTTTGGTATAAATCTATATAAATCTCAGATGAAATATTGGGGTGAAAATAGATATACTTTAAGTGAATGTATCCAATGGGAATACGACTTATTTGTAATCCAATCACTAAAGGGTGGTATGATAGAAAGAAGTGTGATAAGTGAATTAAGTAGTCGGGTTAGAGAATACGGTTTCAGTGAAGCACAAGGATTTTTAGATGAGGAACTTCGAATTGATGTTGTCATCACTAAAGAAGGTAAGGATGTTGGTGGTGTACAAGTTAAACCACTCACTTACAGGTTTATGAGACAAGGGGTTATCGACTTTAATGAGACCGCAAATAAGAAATGGAACAAACCGGTTTTCTATTTATATTATGATATGAATGAAAGACTCATCAATTGTGGTGATTTGATAGAATCAATAAGAGAATTATGATCAACAAATTAAAAAGATTTTTTAAGTATCTAACTTGGTTAGAAGAACAGAGAATGAAAGCAGCAATTAAATCTGGGTCTCCAGGACCACTTATGTAAATTGGTATAGTTCTGAGAATAAACCAGACAAATAATAATTATCTGGATCTCTATTGTTGACCCAACCTTCATTAAATGTCACACCTTTAGACGCAAATCTCGTATTCAACGTTAAAAAATCAATGGGACCCTCAGGTTCAATAGTGTGTGTTTGAGTCTCATTACCACCAAAATTCATAATCAAAACAAGTCGGTAGTTTGTGGTATGTTTAGTTAACTCATTACTAAGTTCACGACCCTGTTGTTTCATTACTTCAATAAGATTCTCCTTTGTTAATCCACTCTCCATCATTAGACTAAGATCTGATGGGTGTTTAGTATTTTCGGGGGATAAGAAAAAGATAAAGAGTTTCTTTTCTTGTGAGTTACACAACCGTTTAAATCTATCAACACACCTTTTATAATATTGGTAATCATCTTGATTACGAGGATCCTTGTGGAAAAAAAAGTCTTCATGATATAGTGAATGTCCACAAGATCTGTCATTGTATTTACTTTTGATATCTACATAATATTTTGGATCTAAAAACTTATCAAAACCATCTTGTAAACAATCTATAATACCCTTACTATCACTAAAAACCCAATCAAATGGGTAGGAAGCATTTTTAATTTTAAGTCGTTGCATGAAACGACCGGTGTGACAAATAGAACCTAAAGAACAGACGTGGGAGTAACTCATTTCAATAAATATTTTACTTTAATAAAAATTTTATGTATATTATATTAAAATAACACAATAAACATGAAGATAAAAACTTATAATATTTCATACCAAATATATCTTTTACCCTACATAAAAATAACTCACGATCGTTATTTAAATGGGGATTATGAATTTATTTTGGGGTGGTTTAACAAAGAAATAACAATATCGATTGGTAAATGATTAATAATATACGATGGTTCTTTAGAAGATTAAAACGTGTGTGGGAATTCTTACCATACGTTTGGAAGGGTTATGATTTCGATTATGGAACTGCAATAAACCTATTCAAGTACCAACTATCTCGTACTGAGAAGTTTATGTCGTCAGATGGTGCATTCACTGTTGATGCAAATGTAAGAGCAAGACGAATCAAAACGGCTGTGGAACTTCTACAAAAAGTTTATGATGAAGATTATGCAATGGAATACCATGATCAAATGACTGAACTGTATGGTCCAAACGTCATGGATTATTGGTTTGAAGATACTGGTAGTGATGATGGGAGTTCATTCTTAAGATACGAATACGAGAAATGGGATAACCACGAGGAAGTTGAACAAACTAAGACTCGGTTATTTAAACTATCACAGGATAAACAAAAACGTGCGGAGAAACTCGTGTGGGAATTCATATCACATAACATAAGAGGGTGGTGGGATTAAATTAATAAAAACAATAAATTATGAATCAAGAAGAAAGAGGAAAACTGTACGAACAATATTTGGCAGAGTACCATAGGTTAGAAAATCAAATAGGTCAAATCAAAATGAATAAATTTGAATTCAATGACGAGGAGCAGAGTAAGATACGTCTGTTGGAGAGAAAGAAAAAATACATTATGGGTAGGGTCACCGATTTGAGTAGGTAAGAATATCATAAAAAATATTTTGTATATTGTTTTTTTTATTATATATTTGTGTAATTAAAAAAACCATAGGGGTCAATGGAAATTGTACAAAAATATAATCAAGTAACTAAACAACAAAGTGGAGATAAGGGACAGGTTGGTGTAGAGGAGATCGTTACGGATCAGGATGAGATCAAAAAATTATACGGAGATAAGAATTACCGTATAGAAACCAACACCTTAGAGAGAAAATTAATTATAGAGGATAATGTCCTCGTACTCAAAAGAAGTACCCTAATAAAGACTCGTAGAGAAGGTAAACTATTCTTTGGGAAGAAATTAGAAGTTAGATATCTAAAAATAGATTTTAACACCGGCAATTTTCTAACTCTATATAGTTTCGGGGGGATGAAAAAGAAGAGACACTTAATCATAAGAAGAAATTGTTTTGATAAGTTGGAATCGTTCCTTGATTTCAATAACAGTGAGTTTTGGGATTCAGGTATATTCAAACATGTTGTATATGGTGAGGGGATTTTAGATAACCATACCCTACAAACACCAATTACCGAATTTTTTAAGAAGAACTACTCATCTCCGTGGTTAAGTCAAGACCTTATGGGGTTATTTACTCGTATTTTTATAGAAAAGAAGGGAATAAAATCACCAGATAATGATATTGATAGACTAATCACATGTTTCTATCCCACACAGAAATTCCTAAAGAAAAATAGTAATAAGTTGGTTCAATCTGTGTTGGATTATATGGGTATGAAAGACAGTTACACTGTAAAGTTGGTTCATAAGTATTCTGAATTGGATTATAGGTTATTAAAAACTCTTCACCACGTATTGGGTGGATCAAAGTATCTAAGTAATGTGAACGTAAATGTGTTTGGGGGAGTCTCTGATTTTATAGATCAAGGAGCAGTAGTAAATGATCCAAACATAAACAAATTCAGTATACGATTATTAGGTCAAAATTTAAAAGAACTACCTGAGTTAACTGATAAAGAAAAAGGTAACTTGGTTAAGGTCTTAAATGATGTGACAAGTTTCAAAACATTAAAGAGTATACCCTACCATATGATCATGGATCATCTAAATATGATTGGAACGATACGACCTTATGATCCAAACGTAGGTTTACACTCAACCACATTTAGAACATTTGACCAAGAACACACCGAACTTTCAGGTGACCTGACTAAAATACGTAAAGGGTATGTTGTTTCTTATGTGTTTAATCCTTTAATGGTGAAAGATGTGGAAACACCCTTAGGTCTTAATGGTGAGTATGTACCATACATACTTAAAGATGAGAACGACTATGTTGAAGAGGGTAAGTATATGAAACATTGCGTGGGTTCTTACTATGATAAAGACAAGTCAATCATTGTGTCTTTAAGAAACAACAGTGAGTTCACATTAGATGGTCGAAATGAAAGATGGACAATAGAGTTTGATACAAAGAATGGTAACCTGATACAATGTATGGGTAAACAAAACACTCAACCACCAACGTTTATATTGGATATGGTTAATAATAATATATTAAAGAAAACACGTACGTGGTCAGCCGCCAATAAATTGAAGTCCGTGGAGAAAATAATAACCCCACTAAAAATAAACGGAAAAGAAATAGATGTGTCTGAACATGAAAGACACGATATTGATTTACCATTTTAAACTATAAAAGATGAATAAAGAGTACACATACAAAGATAATATGGAAGTTATGGACCACATCATTAATGAGTTAATGATCGTTAGAACCACACAGGAAATCGAGGGTTTTGATAAGGCACTCATGATAACATATTTAAGTATGTTCCCATCTGTATCTGAAAAGGGGGATATAGTAGAGAGAATGTTCAATGATTATTGTGATGATTACACAGTAAAAGAATGGTACGAGAGTCTATTCAAGGTAGAAATAACAAAGAGATGATGAGTCAAAAAACATTAATGGGTAACATCAATAGAGATGATGTGTGGGATAGTGCAAAACATGACTACGCATCGATCCTATTAGAGAGTTATGATTCAAAAGACACGAGGGATTTCCTATGGAATAAGTTTAAAACCACGGGGGATTATTATTACTGTTCAATATTAAAAAATAAAAACAATGAAGAAATTTAGAATCAAATGGGTCCTAATACTAACGTACACATTATTCTGTGTTATATATACGACGGTAGGGTTAGTACGTATGTTAATTAATTTAATTTAAAAAGTAAAATTATGAAATTTATCAGAAAATGGTATCCAATCATATTGGCGTTTATATGTCTACTGTATTCAGTTGGGTTGGGTTTATTCGGAATGACAGATGAGGCACAGTACTCAGCACACTGGCCAGGAACTATCCTCCTCTTTGCGATAGCAATCAGACAAAGAAGATCGACATGAATATAGGGATGTTTATAATCGGGGGGTTAATATTCTCCGTGTATATGTATTTTACAATATGGAATATATTTTACTCGTCAAAGAAACAAAGGGAGGAAAACTACCCATCACTGAAAAAAAGGAAGACACCATCAGGTACAAATAGTCGAAAGAGTGTTGAGCATACAGTAAGATTTAAGAAACAGAACGTAAGGGTTAAGGTTAATGAGAAAGTACAATAAAACATTAATAAAGGTTATAAGGTGGGGGTTGAGATTACACTCATTATTTCATGTGGTTGAATTCTTTTCAGCACTATATGAAACCGCGTATATTACCGCAGTGATTGCATTCTCTGCAACATTAATAGAGATATTGGCGAGTATGGTTCTACCAAAAGAGCACGTACATTTCAAAGGTGTAATAAATGAAGTTCACGAAAAATGTGATTAAAAAGAAAGATAATGGGATTATTTAAGTTCAAGTACGAAGTTGGTCAGGCCATACCAAGGGTAGAGACTAAAGTAGTAATGGAGGATATAAAGAAACAGAATGATAAGTTCTTTATTACCGACGCACATGGTGGGATAGAGTTATCTGTTTTTGAAACACCTTACAACGATATGGACGATTGTAAGGGAAAAGAAATTATGGATCTTAGAATTTCTCAGTTAGAGGAAAGGTTAGGATTAAAGTACGATGAACATAATAAGTTTATCATTATATATACTGGTGACTTTATTGAGATGATTCCACACTATGACGATCAGAGTACACGAACGTCTTTAATTTATTTGACTACTGACTTTGAGGGGGGATCTACATCGTTTCCACTTGCGGGGACGGAACACAAACCACAAGATTATAGACCTGGTCATTATATACACTATAGTTCTCGACACATACATTCATACCATGGTGGAATGCCGGTAACTAAAGGAACAAAGGTAGTTATTGTATTGAGGAGTACCCATAAGGATAAATTAAATAAATTAGTTTATCTGTGGGAGAGGTTCTGTTATTGTTATATAATTCTTCGTAACATATTCAGTAGAATAGACCTAACGAAAAACAAGGGATCAGAATGAAAATAGACGAAGAAAAAATTTATACGATTATTAATATCCTCATAGTTCTTGGGTTATTCACTTTAATGTTACTCGGGGGAGGATGAAGATAGAGGATATAGATAGAATTATAGAAATGGCGTGGGAGGATAGAACTCCTTTTGAAGCTATAGAATTCCAATTTGGTATCAAAGAGAATGAGGTTCGTAAGATAATGAGAACCCATATGAAAGACTCATCCTTTAAAATGTGGAGGAAACGTGTAAAGGGTAG
>Ga0222717_10001162_pt1 | contig 21858 bp, 45 predicted proteins | sample C33_18DmetaG_FD_165053 | JGI IMG/M metagenome (GOLD analysis project Ga0222717, IMG submission 165053) | Estuarine water microbial communities from San Francisco Bay, California, United States - C33_18D | ecosystem: Environmental > Aquatic > Marine > Unclassified | place: USA: California... | reverse complement strand
AGATAATGTGGATATTTCGCTAGAAATAACTCCTCGTAATGCAGTGTTTACAGCGCCAGCGGCTGCGGCTGCGGCTGCCGCCCCTGCGGCTGTAGCGGCCGACTGTGCATTATCAGCGGCAGTGGCTGCGGCGCTACGAACTGAAGTGTTCATCGTTGAAACTTCTGTTCTCATTGTAGACAAAACACTCACCGAAGCGGCATTGGCATTGGAAGCAACTGTTGCTAATTCAGTCTTTGTAGCATATGTGTTTGCAAAACTTGTTTGTAGTGTTGTCAAAGAAGATGCAGTAGAAGACGATAGATTAGAAACTGCATCTTGAACAGTAAGAATAGTTGCTTTGTTGTCTTCTGCTTCTGTCACGTCCTCAAGAGTCAACTCATCTACTAAGGTAATATAAGAATTGTTGCCTTGATAGTTTAGAATCATCATAGGCACAGCGTATGCGGTACCACTTCTAAATTGATTGTGTGTGCTGGAACCTGTTCCAGTAAATAGTCCTTCATAAACACGCCATGTGTTATCAGAAGGAAGATACACATTCGATGCCGCACCGTATCTGTGTGTGCCAGGTGAAGATGTCTGTAGTGATCCTGATCTATCGAAAGTCGAAACACCAGCGTACATTCTAGCGTTAGTGGTACCTATTGATTTCACTCTGATACGAACTTTATAAGTTCTAGTTGTGTCTACAGGTAGATGGTATCTATAGAAAAGCGTTGCAGGACCTACAATTCTAAGTGCTTCACCACCAGTGACAACATCAGGCGTTGAATCATTTGACTCAAGTTTGAATTTACTGGTTTCAGATGGAGAATCGAAACTAGTAGGATTCTCTGAATAGTGATCGTATCCAAAATCAAAGTGTGCGTTCAAGTTTAGACCACGGACATTACTACCTAACTGAGTTGTAAGTAAAGTAGTGGCAGTAGTTCTTGCCTGTTGTTCATTACTGATCGCTGTACTCAAAGAGGTCTGAGTTGCATATGTATTCGCAATATTTGACGATAAAGTACTGAAGTCTGTGGCGACAGAACTCTCTAAGTTAGCAACCAAGTTCTGTACACTCGTAATCTGTCCACTAATGGTATTTGATAGAGACGTTTCTAGATTATTGATCTGTGTGACTAAAGCGGTGTTTGCTGTTGACTCTGCGGTCTGCAAGTCTGTGATAGTCGCATACGTATTGGCTACAGTAGCTAGAATGTCACTTGCTCTAGTTCCTATAGCGGTGTTTACTGTAGAGATAGCAGACTCAAGCGTAGACACTTCTGTGGAAATAGTATTCGATAGTTGCGTATTCAGATTTGTAATAGAATTTGCAAGTGCCGTTTGAGCATTAGACAAGCTGGTCTGTAGATTACTAATCTCACTTGAGATGGTGTTACCTAATGCAGTATCAACCGCACTAATGCGTTGACTTAGTGCAGTGTTGGTAGTTGATATTGTAGTCTCAAGTGTACTGATATCTGCCGCATTGTTTGCCACGCTAGAAGATATCGTAGATAAAGCCGATGCCCTAGAACTTGATTCATTCGCAATTGCATTTGATAATGTGGTTACACTAGCCGATATAGTATTGCTTAGTGTTGCGTCAAGATTTGTTATTCGTTGTGATAGTGCGGTATTTGTACTACTAATAGCACTCTCAAGCGTAGAAACAGAACTTGAAATATTGTTGCTCAGTGTCGCATTTAGCTGACTAATCTGAGTTGTCAATGCGGTGTTCTGAGTTGCAACAGTATTTGCCAAGTTCGTAATCTGGGCAGAAATGGTATTCGATACAGATGACTCAAGTGTACTAATACGACCCACAAGGGCAGTGTTTGTAGTCGCTAGTGCAGTCTCTAGTGTGTTGATCGATGCGGTAATATTATTACTTACTGTAGAACTCAATGAATTGATCTGTTGAGACAGTGCGGTGTTCTGAGTTGCGATTGCGGTCTCTAGTGTTGTGACCTCTGCGCTAATAGTATTGCTGATTGATGCCTGCAAATCTGTTACTGCTTGTGCAGAAGTGGACTCTGCGTTAGCGATGGCATCAGTCAATGTGGTTACAGAAGAAGACAGTGATTGGTTAGTTGTGTTTACTTGTGCTTCTAACTGCGTAACCGCATTTGAAATTGCAGTCTGTAAGCCTGTTTGTGCAGACGTTAGATCGGTAATTGTGGCATAGTTTTCTGCCAAGTTTGCTTCGATAGCAGTGATCGATGATGCGAGAGTTGTGTTTGAACTCGCAACAGTAACGAGAATTTCACCGATACGTGAGTTGATCGTATTGTTTACGCTTGTAGAGAGGTTCGACACTCGCTGTGTCAATGCAGTATTCACATTACGTATAGCAGTATCAGTAGTAGAGATAACAGCCTGAATCTGAGTGTTTACATCATCACGCAATGAAGTATCCAGACTAGTAATGCTTTGTGAAAGACCAGTAGTAGTATTTGCGAAAGTCTCTTCTAGCGTGGTGATAGAAGATGTGATGTTATTCGTAACACGGCTTTCTACTTGTGAAAGGTCTAGTGATCTAGCGGAGTTGATAGATGTTACTGTACTCTCTAGTTCAGTTTGTGTGACATAGCTAGCCGCAGTCTGAGAGACAACATTTGCCTTTGCCACTAGGATTGCTTGCTGTAACGTATTAGCAGAATCGGCAATAGCAGTGTTTAGCGTTGCTATGGATCCTTGTACTAGACTGTTTGCATAATCTCTTGAACTCTGAATACTTTGATTGATCGTATTAGTGGCAGCCGCAATCGATGTAGTAATAGTAGTATCAACACCAGACGATAGTGTCTGAATAGCATTATTGATTGCTACCTGTAGATCGCCTCTTGCGTCTGTAACTTCTGTGTTCACAAACGATCTTAGTTCTACAACTTCTGTATTTACCTGTGCGAGAATAGAGGCTTCGGTAGCTTGTAACTCAGCAATGGTATTTGCGATGAGAACATTTACTGCCTGAATCTGTGTGTTCACCGCCGCTTGTTGTGCCGCAACAGCATCAGTAAACTCTGCAAAGTTGTTCGAGGATAATTCTACGTCTGCAACGAGATCGTCTAAAAGAATTTGTAGGTTACCAATAGTGGCGCCACTCACTAGATCAAGGTATCTAGCAATAGTACGGACGTTGAAGTCCATCTCATCAAACGTAAGTGCGGTGCCCTTCGATGATCGTTGTACGATTAGGTCTTCTACTAGTACGTTATTTGCCGCCGCATTAGCCGTCATTAGGAATACTCTCCGGTATTAGGGTTTGGATACGAACCGAGATAACTTACCCAGTTATTTGAGGAGTCGAATCCAGGGTTGTTCTCAATATAACCTCTAGGTACGAAGTTGAATAAATCTTCTTCAGCTTGAGAGAGTGGAGCAGTAAATCTATATGCTTCAGCAGTCAACTTTTCTTTTACAGTAACGTCTGGCTCACCTGCCGCCAATGGCAGTAGATTAGCATAGTCTGGCTTTGCATTCACTTCTTCATCGGCAATAGCCTGATCTAGTTCTGCTTTCAGTTCAGCGACCAAAGCCAACTTAGAAGTATTAGACAGTGATCTCGTTGGAACGTCTGCTTTTAGCAACTCCACGACTTGTGAATATCTACTTGTTGGCATATAGTCACCTTATGACGCAAAGACTTTTACAGAGCCACTAGCAGATGCATTAGGCACCCATGATCCATGACCACCAGTAGCATCACCAATTCTATGAACTGGTTGACCTTGAGCATATACTTTAGCAGATGCTCCTACAACAGGGTCACCACAAGCAGTTGAATCTCCTAAGCGAATCACAAATATTCCATCCGCCATTACTTTACTAGTAGTGGGGACATAAGCAGTTTTGTGAAACGGGTTAGGAGTTGGGGACGCATGTCCAATATGCGTGTCTCCTGCTCTAGTGATTCCTTTACCTGGCATTATCGTACCAGTGTAAGATCAGGGTTATCCGCAACGAAAGCGTCACACTCTGCTTGTGTCAACTGCTTTACGAAACGCTCACCGTTAGCCCTTTGAAATACTCTCAGTCTTGTCTCTGCCATTTTTTGCCTCTCTTAGCGTTATTTCTTCTTCGTCAATGATCCACTCAAGCATTGTCTCTTCATCCCAACCCATTTGATTGAGTGTTTCAACATCGAACTCTAACAGCAATTCGCCGTCATCGTCCTCTACTACTTTCGCAGTACCAATATATGTACCTGTACTCATATTTATAGTCCTAATTTATCACGTTGTATTATATATGACTTCACTAAGCGGCTTCTGACAATATCATCAATTTCAAACTCAATAAAATCAAACTCGTCCATTCGGCTAATTACTCTCATAAAGTCACGTAAGCCAGACTCTTCTTTCAATCTCTCTGAGGTAAGATCATCTTGCTTGATGTCTCCACAGAAGATGATTCTAGAGTTCTCACCTACACGTGTCATTATAGTATGTAATTCACCGTCACTCATGTTCTGCACTTCATCTACGAGTATAGTGCAATTCTCAAAAGTGCATCCTCTAAGATAAGAGGTAGAAGCAAACTGGACCATCGACTTCTGTTTTAGTATCTGATAGGCATCTCCCCTAGCAAATATCTTACTTGCAATATCATAATAAGGCTCTTCGTACACAGCTTCTTTTTGTTTCTGACTACCAGGTAAGAAACCCTGGTTACGGGATGGGACTGTCGATCTTACTATGAAGACTTTGTCCCTATTGTTAGATTGTTTACTAATATCTTTGAGTGCAAAGTACAACCCTAGAAAGGTTTTACCTGTACCTGCTATTCCATGCATCATTAGATTATATCCGTCTTGCCATGAATCGAATGCTATTCGCTGATTCTCAGTCATTGGCCTTATGTTTGGACTGATATGAAAGTTTGATGTTAGTTGATTTGTTTCGTCTAAAATTCCCTGTTGTCTAAGTACTCTACGTTGCTTTTTGCTGATACGTTGATTGGTTGCAGGCATCTAATGTCCTTATTGTTATTATCGGGTTTTTATTGTTGACTCCGTAGTACCCTTGGAATTTCCCTTCTTGATATGCTTTAGTAGCGAGTTGAAGTTATCGTCGGTCTTACGGGCACCTAGTCCCACAGAATCGTAACTAAAGGCGGGTGCTTTAGTTATAATTTGTTTCATGTGGGGGTTCTTTTTTAGCCAAGTTTCTTTATCGGCTATCTTCATCATCATATCAAATTGTTCACCGCTTTCGGTGTCTTCAAAACTGTATATTGGCACTTTTCATTCTCCTATAAAAAAAGCAGCCCTAGATGGACTGCTTCAATACTTACCATCACTTTGGTATTTATATCATCATTTCATAGATTTCCTTCCATGAAGATACTTTTTGCACATCTTCGTGATAAAAATCTTTGTTATGATCGTGTTCAATCAAAACAGATTGAAGACCAAAGTTGGCGCCACATACGGCGTTCTCAGGCTTATCTTCAACCCAGAGGCAGCCAGTATCTTTGTACTTAGCCAACTCTTCATCTTTATCTGCACCAGTGTCTAGATAGACATACTTCTCAAATGCAGTTGGACCGAATAGTTCGATCAAGTTTTTAGTTCTGAGATGACATGCATACTGATCTTTACTCAAGCTAGTAATAGCGTGAAAGATAATACCATGTTCTTCGTGAAGTTTCTTTATGTACTTCATAGCATCTCTGAGAGGTGGTAGCTTTCTAATAGCCGCACTCTCATTGAACATTCTTACGAGCCTCTTAGACTCTGCTTTGTTGATATTGAACCTAGTGTGAATATCGTAGCTGTCTTCACAACCGTTGCACTTGTAACCGTGCCTAATCATCCATTGAGTGAAAGCGTATTCCCAATCAAGAATAACACCATCACAATCTGTCAATATCAACTTTTCACTTATTTTCATATTATACCTCTTTCTTTATTTCACAGTTAGTATAACACTACTGATCCAAATTGTCAAGAGGTATTTTACGATAAAAGTGAATTTTTTTGTTTTGCCTTTTGCTTTCTAGCCCGTTGAATGGCAGACTTCTTTGCATCATATCGCTTGGAGTCTTTCTTTCGAAACTTCTCCTCATCTCTGCGATCCTCAACATCCTCGTCCTCGTACCAATTCCGGAATTTCTTGCGCTTGGACATTTGTATCTTCTCTTCTCATGAACTCTTTACGGGAATGAAATCACCTAATGCTTCCTGCAATACTTTAGCAGTCAGACCTTTGAGTGGTTTCTGTTTTATCATTTTCAACAGCAATTGAGAGTCTTGTTTATCTACAGACTCAAGCATCTGAATAAACAGTTGTTCTCTACGAACGGGCTTGATGTGGTCACCACCAAAGCCTTCTACGAAGTACTGTAGCTTACGAGATTCACGATACAACAGACCATGAGACTCAGGCATTTCAGACGCCACGTATGGTGGCTCTGAATTAGGTATGTTTAGCTTCAAGCTTTTATCATACATAATTTTCATTATGTTGCGTAAAGGTTTAGAGTTGTTCTTTTGTAACCAAGCAACTTTCTCTTCCTTTGTTTTCATTTCACAGGCTGTGTTTACGATTTCAGCCAAGGATATTGTACTCATAATTAGAACTCCGAGATTACTTCCATAAGGTTTTTTAGTTTGTTGTGAATGAAATAATTCAACAACTGCGAACGGTCTTTCTCATTCTCACTTGTCCACTCATCAAGGACTTGATTTCTGATGTAATCAGGTATTTGTCCAAGATCGATGAGGGACTTGTTACGCAGGTAGTTACGCTTCACTTCATCTTTCATGTTATTTATGTCTTGCCATTCTTCTAGTCGCTTTTGCGTAATTGGTCGCTGTCGCTCACCGATTACAAAGCAATTGTCTGGTGACAAGATATTTGGTACTCCATCACCCGCATCGCCCTTGATGATATGCTCATAGAGATACTTTTCTGGTGATGAGTGTGTTACCCAACGCTTACGTGTTGGATCATACTGCTTTACGTTAGCGTACTTGTGAAGTTGAATGTAATCTTTATCACCCGATAGTACAAGAATAGGTTCTGCACTAGGAATGTTTAGATCGACACCCTCTCTGTGTACGATAGTACCAATGATATCATCTGCTTCAGCAGTTTCAATTTGTAGCACTCTGTACGGGAAGTATACTTTGAGTTCGTCTCTAATTTTATTGAGAGACGTGAAGATTGCATTCCAATCTAACTCTGATTCTTGACGATGTTTCTTACGATTAGCCTTATAGTAAGGGTAAGATTTTCTTCGCCAATAGTTTTTGTCATCTGCACAGATGACTAGTTCGCCAAACTCAGCATGAAATTTCTTGCGGTTGGCTCTCAATGTATTGAGGATCATGTGCCGTAACATATTCTCATCAATCATTGCGTTTTTATGGTTACCGATCTGCGCCATCATGTTGCTGATCATAACCTGGTTTAGGTCTACTAAGATCATAATAATTTCTCCATATCTATGATTTTATATAGTAACATAGAATAGGTCGGTTGTCAAGTAAAAATTTCTGTATCTTGTAAGAAATCTTGGAGTACTTCTTCGCACTTACGTTCATCCCAGGTAAATACACCATCTGTGACATCGTGAAATGCAGTTCGTTCTCCCTTTATTCTATTCAATAATGATGACACTGATTCCATCAACATCATGATATCTCGAATAGCAATAGGGTCTTGTGTAACGTCAAAGCCACATTCATATGAGGCTTCGACTATATCTATTGTCGCACCCATAGCGAAGTCTGCTATAAAGTCTTCACGCTCGGCCAGTTCTTCGATCTTACGCTTTCTCACTTCTATAGCTTCTGCTAAACGCTGTTCCCTACGGGCACGAAAGTCGATAACATTATCAGACATAATCTACTTCTTCGATTACGCCGTCACGCTCTATCTTTCCTGGGCCTAAGTAAGTCGCACCGAGGTCAGGATACCACACGCCGTATGAACGCTTAGGTGTACCATCAGGATGGTATGCCATAACGTGACACACTTTCTTGATTCGGTTCTGTTGATGCTCACCATAGAACATGTCTAAGTAAACACCGTCACGAATGTAACGCTCAAGATTACGAATGTACCCTTCGTGTCGTAATGCTTTTGCTACAGCACCCTTCACGTTAGCACGTACTTCTTGACGGGCAGCCGACAACAAGTCTTTTTGCGTTTTGATCCAGCTACGGACATTCTTTACAGATAGCGTGTCATCATCTGGCAACGCAAGAACATCTGGATGGATATTCTTAGGTGGTCCTGATTTAGCCGCACGTTTAGCACGTGCCGCAGCCAGTCTTTCAACGGCAGCCGCTTTCTGTTCTTCAGTCATGGGCTTGCGCTTTCGCTTGGCCTTTGGTAAGGGTCCACGATCTTTAGCGATCTGCTCACGAATTTTTTGTTTTTGTGAAGCCATGTGCTCCTCCTATTTTGAATTACAAGTCACTATAGCATGGTTCAAAACCATTGTCAACCCCTAATTCAACAATCTTTTCAATAAATTGTTCCATTCTAGCTTTCTGGTTGTCCAATTATGATGAAAGTCGCATATGACCTTATCATTGGCTAACCGTTTTGTGATAGCTTTTCTCTGGTTCTTATTTTTATATAGCAAGATGGAAGTTCTAAGTTCACTGTAGAACTGATTGGCGTGTTGCTGTGGATCTTCGTTGTAGTCGTACATAGCAGTCATACCAAACGAAGTCTCTGGTAATGCACCTAGTGATGAGTGTAGACAGTATAGACCTGCACTCATTGCTTCGATCAGTGTGAGACAAGATGTCTCTTGCCATGTAGAAGGATAAGCCAGTATGTGATTTTGCTTCAACGCTTCACGTATCTTATCATTAGATACTGACTTGTGGTAGTTGATGTGTCTGTGATCACGTAACTGTTTGAATAGATCAGCGTATGGTTTGTCATTAGCTTCCCAGCCATAGAGACCAAAAGATGAGTAGACGTTTAGTTCTAACTCATTCTCGAACTCTTTTGACAACTGCTTATATGCCGCAAACAAAAGGTCTAGACCACGATGAGGCGTAGAGAAGTATATTAGACGTATCTTATCTGTAGGCTTCTCATGTACCTCAATAGGCTCAATAGCATTACGAATGACAGTGCCAGCAGAGTAAGGTACTCCACGATAGGCATTGAACATTTGTTGTTGCCAGTAGCTTACGAATACAATCTTATCAAACTGTTCCCACCCACCATTGGCTAGCTTGTCATACATACTGTCTTGTGGCAGATCGTGTACAACAAGTATTTTCTTTTTAGTGGGATCTAACTCTACGTCTGCAAAACGTGAGTGTATGATCTGAAACTGGTTTAGGAGTGATTGATTTACATCTTTGAAAATGCGGGCAGCCATAAGTTCTGTGCCGCCCATGCCATTTTCGTTTACTCCAGTAGTTTTATTGAACGCCATTGGGCAAGTCTACTCCGTCAACATAACGTAGTCTGTCCCAACGAAACGATCTCCAATCAGCCGCATCCATATCAAAGACAGCGAGTGATGTCGTAGGTGTCGGACGAGTTTTGACTGCATCTGCATTGTCACTTGCAGGTGGTACTGGTGGTAGTGATTCCTCTTGTAAAGTGGCAAGCATTACTCTACGAGTACCGTCTACTTTGTCAAACTCAATGCTAACAAAGCCTTCTTTCAATTTTGCGATTATATCTTCACGTGTCATATTCTTTCTTCTCCATATCCATTTATTGTGTTTTCAATCTCAGAACAAAAATCATTATAAGATTTTATGTGTCTGCCATTCCATTCGATTTGAGGCATAACATTGATACCAGGAAACTTCATAAAGAAGTCCATCTTAGCATCCATATTAGCTTCAATATCGATGAACTCATAGTCTAACTTATATTGCTCACATAGATTTTTACTTTCTATGCATTGCAAACAATTGTTAGATCCCCAAATTTTCACCATCGCTTTTTTTCCTATGCTTCTTTTCAAATTCAACTAATTCTTCAAAACGATCTGCCATCGATGTCCAAGGCTCTTTAGTCACCCAATGAGCCATAGTTCTCAGCTTAGATATAATGCCTTGATCGCTCTTCAATGGTTCTGTTACCATTTTCTTTCTCCCGTTTTTCTCTATGAAATGTTTCTATAGCAGTCTTTCGAACTTGCCAGTTTACCCAAGACCCCAAACAATGTTCAGGATCAGTATAGAAGATCATATCGATGAACTCTACTAGATGTAACTGACCGCTTCGCTTTCGCTCATAGTTTCGGGCAGAAAACGTTTGGTTACAGCTTCCCCCTAGTATCACGTTGAATAAGATCGACAGTGCGGTGAACACTCTCATCAAATAATCGTTCATTCTCTACTCTCTCCTCCCTCAGTCTTCTGAGGACGTATTCGTGGTATCGCTCTTGGCGCTCGTATGTTTCAGGCGTATCTCTTCGAACTTCGCCTCTTCCTCTTCCGAGGGCTTCTGTTTCCAATGATTTATCCATGCTAGTTTGAATTCCTCGTCCCACTCTGTTAGATAATCGTTATCAGCATCAAAGAACTGTAGTACCTCGGGCTCACGTAAAACCTGAGCGTCAATTATTTGTTCGCCGATATGACGTTGACTGAACTCTTTCACTTCTTCACAAGTTACTGAATCTAATGCCCAAGAGGGATCCACAGGCATATCTGGATTCATCTTCTGTAACTCATCTACAGGAATGACGTATCTATTACGAAATTGTGATACACACGTTACAACAACATATTCTGGTTTACGTTTCAATTTTTGGTTCCTCTAAAGTGATATGCTTACCATAGTATGCAAGCACGTTTTGCATAGACTTAGCTGTATCATATATCTCAAGATAATCTTGTAAGTCTCTAGGTTGACTGACTTTAGACTCAATGAGTTCTAAGTCCTCTTTCAGATATTGAAGGTGTTCCAACATAGATGCGATAGCAATTTCATCTGCTTGCTCGTAACTAATTTTCAAACTATACGACACTTAGTTTCTCCTCATAGTGGCATACTCTACTGGGTCTTGATTTCTTGTGACCGGAACGAGATTGGACTTATGCATTGTGGCGATACCGACGATGTAATCTCCTGTGTAGACGGGTGATTCTTTTTTTGTTCCTCCCGCTGGGATTCCATGAACTGTGCCCGTCTTCGTGTTTGATGGATAATCCTGTTTTGAAACTGTTGTCGTCGGTTCATATGGCACAAATTCCTTCTTCTTTGGTTTTAGCTTACCAGATATATATGCAACGTAATCATCAAGGGTTTCGAACTGACAAGAGTGCATATGCTTGCGCCTCATGTCTTTGTTATATCTACGCCAATCGATCTCTGCTTTAGCCATATTGATCTTTACAGCCTTGCGTTTTTTGACTGGCGCTCTAACGCCTTGAATCATATGCATACTCATGTCTCAATCTCCTCTAGACGATCTAGAATAATACGCCGATACGAATTGGCTTCTTGCTGTGCGTCTACTACTTCTGGATCATCAGAACCAAAGTGAAACTTTTTCAATTCGAATTTGCGTTGCTTCTCAATGTACTCAAGAAACAATTCTCTTAGACTTGTCTCGTTCATAATTTTGCCGTCTCTAAAATTTGAGGTTACTGGATATATCATACCACATTTTGTACAGAATGTCAAGACATATCTGAAACAAAAGTCACCGGCATATGTTATGCCTTCTGTACGTGCTACCTTAGTATCAGGGCAACAAGTGGTCATACCGTTCTCCTATTATTATGCTATTGTACACGACAAAACCTTGTTTGTCAAGACACTTATTTCATAAATATCTGATAGATTCCAATTATGGAGTAATATATGAACTACGAATCACAATGTCATCGAATGGCTTTGATGGCACAATATGCTTATCTTGACGGCAAGGAAGCAAAGAAACTATACACTCCCCTAGGCTACAAGAACTACAAATTCATAGAGAACGATGGCGCTCAGTGCCACATCATGTGGAACAAAGAAGAGTTCATCATAGCATTTAGAGGAACTGAACCGTCAGAGTTTTCTGATATCAAGGCAGACCTAAACGCTTTGCCAGATAGAGCCAACAACGGCTCTGGTTGGGTACATAATGGATTTCAAACTGAAGTAGATAAAATCTGGGATAGCATCAACGAACTTCTGTCAAACGCAGAAGGTAAGAAAGTATTCATTTGTGGACACTCTCTTGGTGGTGCAATGGCAACTATCGCTACTAGTAGATTAGATAGCATGGTAGATGCACTGTATACTTATGGCTCACCCAGAGTAGGAACTAGAAAGTTTACAAAAAGCTTTTACACTCCACACTTCAGACATGTCAATAACAACGATGTTGTACCTTCTGTACCATTTGCTGTTATGGGATATGTACACCACTGTCCATCTAGATACATCAATTACTACGGCAACATTAGAAACATGTCGTGGTGGCAGAGAGTAAAGGATAAGTGGCGTGGTAGAATTCGTGCATGGCAGAAAGGCGTTCCATTTGATGGAGCATATGACCACGGTATGAATCACTACGTAAAGTATACGGAGTGTAACGATGGAACTGATTGATAGGCTATTAGGCGACACCCTTTGGATCTATACAGCGATCTTAGGATCCGTATTTGGTGCCGCTTTTCTCGCATACTTCAAAGACACTAGAGCAGGACTATGGTGCTATGCCAAGTTTGATAGTGTATTAGATTTTGTGAGAGATCGTTATGGGTGGACATGGTTTGATCAGCCAACGGATGCATGGAGAAAAAAGTATCCGCATGTCACCAAAAAAATTGATGACTTAGAAGACCGTATTGAAGAGTTAGAGGAGATGGCACATCCATCTAAAGACCTCTGTGAATTTGCGGGCTTCGATGATTTAGAAACTAGAATAAAGGAGTTGGAAAATGAACTGGCTAAAAGGTAGATTACGTGAGCGTACAACGCTTGATGGAGTTGCTTTGGTTGTTGTGGGTGGTATCATTCTACTTGCAAGTCCGCTGGCAACAATCGCCGCTTGGTGTGCTGTCGCATATGGCGCATGGACTATCATCAAAAAGGAAAAATAAGATGTCTGAAGAAGCAAAAACTTATCACCCAGCCGATAGTAACGGAGATGGGAAAGTGTCTAAGGCAGAAGAAGCAATGTATCTTGAGTTCAAGAGAAAAGAACTTGAAGATCAGGATGCAATGAGAGATGCACAACGTAAGATGGCATGGTTCTCATTATATGGTATGCTGGCTTATCCAGTGTTAGTAGTAGGCTCTAGCGTAATTGGTCTAGAGAAAGCTGGTGACATTCTAGGAGATATGGCAGGGGTATACTTTATCGCTGTTGCCGGTATTGTCGCCGCATTCTTTGGCGCACAAGCTTGGACTAAGAAATAAGAAAAGGGGCTTTCGCCCCTTTTCCTACACTTCCTTTTTACCCTCAATCCAATCTACACACTTCCACGCAGTGGGCGACCATTTTTGATTAGTAATTGGATCTTTACCATGAAATACTTTACCCTGTACGCCTATCGCTATCGTTTCTATGCAAGAGTCTCTTGATTTGAAAATAACTGGATGCTTCGATACGAAACACTTATCGTCTATATCTCCATTCAGACATATTAGTACTAGTGCAGTAAACATAAATTATCCTTTCATAATTCGGGGCGCCCTATCTTCACTCTATTGATGTTGGTAGCAAAGATTCCATTCGACTTATACCGACGCCCAATATAAGTCTAGTCTGCCTTACCCTAGTCCCTCTGACACGTGACAGACTACGCTCAGAGTATTTGGTACGAGTGAGAGGACTTGAACCTCCACGTCTTGCGACACTAGAACCTAAATCTAGCGTGTCTACCAATTCCACCACACTCGCTCATTACACTTCTCGTAATAGTGCTGAGGCTAACATGATCAACATAACACTATTCAATACTATAAGTGATCGATCTTTCCATATGATCGATACCCATAACCACAGTGCGGTGCCGACAGCACCAAAACCTAGATCAAGTAAACGCCAGTCAACACCAGCTTGACGAAATGTAACTGATACTAAAATAGCAACCGTGGCTGCCCATTTCACGTACCATGCAAAGTGTTCTCCATACCAAAAATCGTCAGGCTTCTTTCTCATAAAATACTATCCAGGAAAGTGTTTATTTAGCATATCAATGCGATCACTCGCTGTTGCCATTTTATCCAATTCTACTTGAATGGCTTCAATCACATCACTGTGTTCGCCAATACCTGCAGGATTGCAAAGATAGATTTGCACGTTTACTTTTGCTTTTTCTAATTCGCCTTTGGCATGATGTAATGCCGCTTCTCTAATCATATCTTCCATGGTTACTCCTTTACCACTGTTGGTGCGCCTGAGATGATTTGAACATCTGACTTTCGGTTTCGTAGACCGATACTCTATCCGCTGAGTTACAGGCGCATGTCAATGTAGTAACTATACTATATTATATTAGGGTTGTCAAGCACTTTTTTGATTATTTCTAAATCTTTTTTGCCTTAGAAGTCTTCGCTTTGCACGTACTCGTTCTTTAGCCTCTTTCTCTCGCTTGAAAGATTTTACAGTTTTAGTTAGCTTTACATTGCGCCGTCTCAGTCGGGCGGCTATAGATTTTCGGAGTCTTTCACCTCTACTTGCTCTGATAATTAGGGGTGAATTGGTTTCTTGTAAGTCTTCCATACAATATCTCCTTCTTGTGTTTATGGGCTCTGTATTGCCCTCAGTGTAACTTCAGTACTAGCAAGTACTAGCGTGGATGTGGCATCTCTAATAGAGAATGTGCCACTGGTAAAACTTGGTTCTCCACTATTGCCATCATCAAAGACCCGCCAAGTTCTGGTAGTCGATAAGTTCAGCCAGCCCGTGCCCGCATCTTCTTCCATCTCACCGCCTCTAATAGACTCAACGTGTAAGAACCTAACTTCATAGTCAATAGCATTTCCACTCAATAACCAAGTGAAGTCATCTGGCTCACTTCCTCCGCCTTGAGCAGATGAACTGACTGCAAATGTTACTAAGCCACCGCTAGTAATTTCAATTTCTGCCGTACACGTTCCGCTCAGGGTACCAGAGAATGCTGAAACCTGATATGCTGGAAAGGGTAACTGGACTCTAGCAGGTGCAGTAGTAGGCAATTCTGGTAAATCATAATCAACGACTGTAGCATTAGGTAATCCATAATAAGTAACGATGACGCCACCTTTTGATCCAGTTCCAGAAGAAGTGCTAGAATTTAGTCTAGCACTACCTCCACCACCAGCACCAATAGGGGTGCCATTGCCAGTTAGAGATTCGTTTGCTTTTGATGTGCCGCCTTGGAATGTACATAAGACGTTGACACCTCTGTGATCTTCTGCAATCACATGATTTTCCCATTCGAATGGTATTACTGGTTGAGGTGCTATTGAGAATAAGTCAACCTCTGCTTCTAGTCCTTGAAAATCTAAATACTCATTCGAAGTGCCTGCATTTGGATTTACTCCACCCGCAACACCAAATCCTAAGTTGACTGAACCTCCTGAAGAAACAGCCGCACCATCTCTGTTACTCGTATCTGCGGGATATGTTACTCCGCCTATCGTAAAGGCGCTTGCGGCATATGGATATACAGTCGGACTACCACCACTTATGTAATTCTGTTCTCCACCTAGACCACCCATAGCAACAGCACCATGTGCAAATCCCCATCTGCCGATATCACTCATGCTAGTACTGCCGGGGGCAGAACCTATTCCTTGTCTGCCACCTCTACCACGTTGACCACCGCCACCGGACATCATATATGTTATATCGCCATCAGAATCGTATGATATAAACGTAGTTGTACCACCGTCACGACCAGTTTTCGAATTTCCACTATTAGAGGCTGTTGATACAGCCGCACCACCATCGCCTACGGTAATTACAGCTTGTACTAGTTCTTCGGGTGTATATCGTCTGAATGCAACCCCACCTGCGCCGCCGCCAGAGCCACCTTTTTCTCGACCGCCATCAGCAGTTGAAGCACCACCAGAACCCCCACCGCCAATAGTATAGACGTGAAGTTGAACTGCGTCTGGTTGTCTAGGTGCCCAGGAACTACTATCGCCTTCTGTAATCGTATCTGTGATACCCATCTTTACTAAGATTCTATTCTTAGTTCTGAAATCAGAAACAGATATCTCTTCCTCTGCTTCAGGTAAAGTATCTGGCACAGTAATCGTAGACTTATTCAGCGATCCACTCAAAGACACAGGACCAGTAATTCCATAGTAATCTCTCATTTGACTGAAAGATACTGAAGTTGTACCGTCGCTTAGTGTGTCTTTAGATGTTGTTGTGATTGGCATCTGTTATTCCTTGTAAGAGTTACAAATAATTATACTCTTATTTAGCTATAAATATACTGCAATGCGTATGGGTTGTCAAGTAGAAAGCTAATGTTATGGTAAAAAAATTTATTGTATTCTTCACTCTTGCTGGTTGCTCCTACGCAACTGTTGAAGCTAGATTGCCAAGATCGATAGACTTGGCTGAAGAACTTATTGGTCTACACGAAGTCAACGATAGAGACTATCTACGTGAGTATCTGGGAGTAGATCCAGTATACAATGAATGGTGTGCCGCTTTCGTCAATGCAGTGTTAGCAGAGCATAACATACCTGGGTCTGAATCTGTATCAGATTATCCTCTAATGGCTAGATCGTTCTTGTACTGGGGCGAAGAGGTAGATTCACTATTCATAAAACGTGGCGATATCGTTATCTTTCCACGTGAAGGCTGGCAAGGTCACGTAGGCTTTTACGAAAAGACTGTACTGTTTGATGGAGTCCCATACTACAAGATACTAGGCGGGAATCAGAAAGACAGTGTACAGTACGAATTCTATAAAGAGAGTGATGCTATAGCAGTTCGACGGCTTGTACTCCAAAGTAAAGGATCAATAACCATATCAAGCCTTTAATTGTGAAGAACAGTATCGCTAAGATACTGCCGTACTTTGCAAATTTCTTCATTACACCTCAAAGTCAATGTTGCTACCAGCACTAGCAGTGCTTGGACTAATACTACCGTCTTCTCTATATTCAGCGATAGCTTTCTGCTCTCGGGCTTCTTGGTCACGATCTAACCTATCGTTCCATTTTGCCATCATGTCGGCAGATACTTCTGTTCGAGTAGCGGGCTCTACGACCCGCTTTCTCACTTTTTGTACAGGTGGTCTAATGTTTTCACTATTGGGATAGTTGATTGGATGACCATAAATATTATCCGTAAGTCTCATCATCGTTCCTTTGTATACAGAGGGCTTGTTGCCCAAGAGGAAAAGTACCTGGTCTAGGTCCCTCTTGTGTTATTGATAGTTGTTCTCTCATAACAAAACAGTCCATCATATTATCGAAGGAATCTACTTTCATTGCAAAGGGGTTACCCTCGTACAAATAGATGAAGACAAGCACCCACTTCACAGAACATAGTCCTCGTTCTCAGATTCCCACCAGCGAACAACATTGAAGAAACCTAAAGATATAAAATCTCCATAGTCTTCATCTAGTCTGTCTGCTTCAGAGGCAACCTCTTCTATTTGATCACGGGACAGTTCAGTTACTTCTTCGACACCATAGTGTTCAAAGACGATACCTTGGGCCCACTCAGTAACCTCATTCTCAATCCAGTCCATCATCTTATGGGCACGATGAACTCTGAATCCTACTTCTACTTCTTCACTCATTTGTTCCTCCATTCTTGAATCCATTTAGCACCATCACGTTCAGCATCGATAAAGACACCATTAGTAATAGCAATAGGAATTAGAATAGATACGTGTACCCAGATACTTGTTACGATATCGTATCCCATGAAACCCATGTGATAGATTGCAACCATGCCAAAGAATGCACTCCACATGATAAAGAGTACGAGCATGAAGTAAGTCTGCATGACGGGATCTGGAATAAAACGTAAAGGATTATACTTCACATTCATTATAAGTCGCCAACAGTCTACGGCAAATACAATGCCTTTTTTCGCTAAATCACTCATCATCCCACTCCCTATTCAGATTGATATCGATACCCATTTCTTCAAATAAGTTTTCGATGCTTTCATCTGAAACGTTGTCGAGCATTTCTACATACTCTTCGATTGTTTTTGGATCGTTCATAATATACCTTTCTTACAATTTGAAACTAGGGTCGGGCTTAGTAATCAGTCCCGACACTGCTTGTCTATATGCGCTTACCACTTCTGGATTAGTGTCTACAACAAACGATACATTATAAAGAGTTACCTCTTTAGGATCTTGTACCCCTGTCATAGCAATACCATTAGTAAAGCCCATACCACCTTCTTGTGTTACTGTGATGAACTTAGGGTCAGTAAGGGTAATACTACTAGCGTCTTGACGCTCTAGTTTACCAACAAACTCACCACTAATGGTCATCACTGTAACGATATCTCCGTTCTTCATATACAGGTTCCCCATGTTGAAATCGCTACGAGAGCGATCATTATCAAATAATACAACGCCACGATCTTTACACCGAACCATAAAAAACGTAACATGATATCTCCTATTCGCCTTCTTGCTGAGTCATTGCCTCATACAAAACTTCCAACTCTTCACGTTCTTGTTGAACTTCGTTGTAGTTTTGTTTGTGAAAAATCACTGCAAGCTTACGTACATATTTCTTTTCAAGATCCAATTTATCTGCAATTGCAGTGATGGCATCTTTCTGAAAATCACGTTCCGCATCAGCCCTAGTCATTGAATTAGAAATTTCTTTCACTGCGCTCAACAACTTCTTTCGATCTTCTGGACTACTAATCATAATCTATTCTCCGTTTAAATGTTCTTTCAATTTATTGAAAACGTTAGTTGGATCTGAAACTTCGTAAGGATCTACTGGGCACAATGGCATGTAGTGGTCCTCTTCGTAAGCCTGCTTGATCGCCAAGTTATCAACATACATAGCGTAACGCCAACTCCGCTTACCAAAGCCTAGATTACTCTTATCAACAAGATAACCTAGTTTGTCTGCGAACTCACCATTACCGTCTGGCAACATCTTGACGTTAGTAATGCCCAAGTCTTTAGCCCACTTGTTCATCACAAAAGCATCGTTTACAGATGTACACCAAATTTCGTCAACGCCTAATTTAGAGAAGTCTTCGAACATCGAATCAAATCCAGGCAATTGATTGTTTGAACAAGTAGGTGTAAATGCACCTGGTAGTCCAAAGATAATAACTTTCTTACCTGTAAAAAGTTCAGACGTTGTTTTAGTCGCCCAATCGAAAGGACTAGGTCCCTCAATCACACAACCACCAAGTCCATTAGCGTCTTCAATCTCTTGACGCATATGAACCACTACGTCTGGTATATAACTTTCCATAAAAAACATATTCACTCCTCTATTATATTGGCGTCCCCGACAGGATTCGAACCTGTGACCTACGGTTTAGAAGACCGTTGTTCTATCCAGCTGAACTACGGAGACTATTCAATTTCAACAGCATCTTCTAATGCATCATCAGCCGCTTGGTAATATACCTCGTAAGCATTGATGATCGATTGCTGTTGCATTATAAATGCCCGTAGATCGGACAAATTCAGTCCAAGGTTTTCGTACCCTTGATCTGTAATGGCAAAGAAGACCATCGGTCTTCCGTCTGCTTTTAGTTTTTCGACTTCTTCATCGAAATTTTCTGGCGTGAGAAGAGTCCACTTTACGTCACGGCTTTGTAATTCATCCGCACGTGGAAGAGTCAGCTTAGGCTTCTCAATTGGCTTAGTCGTTACTTCAATCTGTTTTACTGGTGGCTGTAGAAGACTGCAACCGCCCAGAAGCAAGATAAGTATCGTAAAGCCAAGGGCATTCGCTATTGAACGATTTTGCGCTTTTAGCATTTATCTCTTTCTCCGTCAATTCGGCACCAGACAATAATTCGAAACAACGTCCCGCTTTATCTGATGCACTGTTTATAACACGTTCTACAAGGCCCGGCTTTGCCGCACCGAGAACACCTAAATCATGTTCGCTGAGTTTATCAGCCAGTACTGAATTCTGTCTTCGTATATTTCTAAACTCGGTATTCAATTGTTCGTTGGTTTTCATTGCTAACTCATAGTCAGCCGCCATCGTCTTTATTGTTTCCTCGTTAGTAGCTACTGCCACTTCTAACTGAGCGTTGTTCTCATTGAGAACCCTCATACGCTCTTGAGTGTCATTGTAATACCAGTAACCTACACCAGACATCATTGCAATAACTAACATCAAAACTCCTGCTAGTTTGAGTCCCATAATACCTCCTTAGTTTTACCTAAGTATTTATTACTTCACCCAAACGTGGTGATACTTAGATGGTAGGGTTTCACATGAGTACTCAGTAGTCCCAAAGAAAACTGTGGGGTAGTTGAGTACTTGTACACATTCATTGGTCGCATACGACATGTGGACATCAGGAATAGTTCCTGCGTAATCTAGAAGCACGAAGGCAAAAAAGCCAAGTACAGTGCCAAATAAAATACCTTTGAATGCATTTACCATTCATTATCTCCTTCGTAGAATCTATCTAACTCTTCTGCAACTTCTTCGACCCAGTCTAGAGGCACGCTGAACTTCTCAGCAATTTGTGAGAAGGTCAACTCTTGTGCCTGGACTTCTTCCTGTAGGTCGAAGATTAGTGAACTCATCTTGCTCATAAGTAAGCAGGACCAGTCCATTGAACCCAAGACAAGTCAGTGAAGACATTGCCTCTAGGCTTGTTTCTGGCAGGGGTAGCCCAACCAGCGGCTTTCAAAATATCACCAGCTTTGAACATCTTGTCATCGGCTTTCATAATGAAGCCCCAAACACTGCCACCAGTGATGACTTTGATATACTTTCTACCTTCTTCGTAGTGAAGCTTCTCGTTGAACTCAGCGATCATGCTCTCGTTGATGTCACTAAGTTCTCTAGTAAAGTTCCTAGTGGTGAATCTCAAGTAATCAGCTTTGATTGCTTCAAGAAGATTTGTCATTTCATTTTTCATAATATACTCTCTCATTTCTCAATTTATACATGTATTATTACACGTATTTGGGACCTTGTCAACCCCTTTTTTCAACTTTTTTCAAATAAATTTGGGAACTGTTCAAACAGCTCCGTCCCGTCAATCAGGTGAATATCCTCACCATCAAAACAGGCAGCCTGAATATCAGTGCCATACTTAGCACGTGTAGAGACGATAGTCCCTAAACCTGGGACCACCACATCAGTGCAGTTCCACAGGGAGTTCATAAAAGATTTGAATTGGTTAGTCATATCAAGCTCCAGACATTTCGAATTTTTTGACTCCGGCTTCCCACAATTCAATTGCGGCATCATCGTTTTCAAAGCCATACTCGCTGGCAAAGTCTACAGAAGAAGAGGCAAAGACACTCTCAGCAATACCGTATTCTTGGATAAAATAGCAAATAGACTTTGCGGTACTCGCTTCGGCAACCATGTTGTCACCGTCGAACATCTGAATCATGGCGTTATCTGCTGAAATAAAATCAATCATTTTTTCTCACTTTCTTTCTGACTACACATATAATATAGTCCATCTAATGGTAGATGTCAACCCCTTTTTTCACTTTTTTTCAAAAAAATTCAGATAAATTTGCATGTTTATTGAGGCGCTCTAGGCTCTTGGCATAGTATTCTTCATCACGTTCACATCCAGTAAACGCATGACCAGTCGCTGTACATGCCACAGCAGTTGATCCAGAACCAGAGAAGCAGTCTAATACAGTCTCATCTTGCGGACAGTATGCATTGATCATTCTCTGTAATATGAATTGAGGCTTGACTGTAGGATGAAAGTTAGATTCTTGTGCCTCTTTAGACACAGTGGTCAAATTACCTTCCCATACAGTTGTGG
>Ga0222717_10001159_pt1 | contig 21908 bp, 32 predicted proteins | sample C33_18DmetaG_FD_165053 | JGI IMG/M metagenome (GOLD analysis project Ga0222717, IMG submission 165053) | Estuarine water microbial communities from San Francisco Bay, California, United States - C33_18D | ecosystem: Environmental > Aquatic > Marine > Unclassified | place: USA: California... | reverse complement strand
ATTCTCAGGTAGCGTGACAACTCAGTCTGGAATCTCTTCAATATACGATAGATTAAAAATAATAAACGGAAGTTCACAATTAAACATTGGTCAGTGGGATGGCACTAACCACAGGGTAGAAGGAGATGCGAGTAGACCTATATTTATAACCTCTTATAACAGTGGCGGAGTGTCAATCGGGGTTGCAGGCTCAACTAAACTTAAGGTTACATCGTCTGCCACAAATATAATGAATAACCTTATGGTGGGAAGTACCACTGCGCCTAGTTATAAATTAGATGTCGCAGGCACTCTTCACGCTAAAGTGGGTAGTTCTGCTATGCTATTTGATGAGTACAGTAATGGTGCTACCCTTTTCTTGGATGGGTCAAACGGTGACTTTAGTGGGGCAGATTATTTTAATATAAGTGCTTATGGTACTACTGATCTAGCGTTTGGTTATGGCACTGTTACTAAGATGACGTTAAAAAATACTGGCAACGTGGGTATTGGCGTCAATCCTGCATACAAGTTGCATATTTCAGGTGCTACGAACGCCAATGATGTAGTAATACAGAACTCTAGTCATGGTGTAGCTTTAAGGATGCAAGCTAACACTAACTCCATGAATATATTTACTACTGGTTCTAAACCTCTTTACTTAGGAACAAATAATACAACAAATCAAGTAGTGCTTGATACGAGCGGTAATCTTTTGGTGGGTACTACTGTAGCTAATCCCGCAGGTAATAACTCTGTGGGTGTTGGTATTTCTTCTGGTTCGTATGGTGGATTTATTGGTGTAACCAGAGACGGAAATACTCCTGTTGAAATTAACAGAAAAACCTCAGACGGCAATCTTATTACTCTCCGCAAAGACGGCTCAACCGTAGGTAGTATTGGTACTGCCGCAGGCGATTTATACATTGGTACAGGGGACACAGGGCTATCGTTCGGAGATGGCTCAGACGTAATCGTTCCTGTCTCTAGCACATCATCAAGAGATGCCGCTATTAGCTTAGGTGTATCAACTAACCGCTTCAAAGACCTCTACCTAAGTAACAATGCCACAGCCCAAAAGCTAACCCTAACCAAAGCTCCTGTAGGACTATTTACAATAGAGGTCGATGGTACTAACACTGGTCAGCCTAATCTTATTGTCAAGAAAAGTACTAGTGAGGCACTTAGGATTGATAATAACAATAATCTTTTGGTGGGTACTACGTCAGCCTACGGCACTACAGGTACAACTATAAACGCGGCAGGGTTAGTTTATTCATCTGCTGACGGAGATAGAGCAGGGCAATTTGATAGAACCACAAGTGACGGTGAAATTGTCAGGTTTTCAAAGGCAGGCTCAACCGTAGGTAGTATTGGTGTAATTCACGGTAATAACCTATTTATAGGCGCACCTAGTCATTCTGGATTGCAGTTTGGCGGTAGCATTATATATCCAACTAACGGAACCGTTGGGAACGCTACTAATGGAGCTGTTGATTTAGGTGGCGTTTCTACACGCTTCAAAGACCTCTACCTATCTGGGACGGCAAATGCTAACAGGTACGCACATGATGGAGATTCCGACACATACTTTTCTTTCCCTGCCGCAAACCAATTATCTTTAGTTGCTGGCGGTGCTGAAGTTGTAAGGGCTTATCAAATAGCAGGTTCTTACGGTGTTTTAAAAGTCAACGGTAGTGGGTCTCAAACTTATCCAAACTTTACATTTAATGGCGATGATAATACAGGAATGTATCGGGCAACTACTGATACTCTTGCTTTTACTACAGGTGGACAGGAAGCCGCAAGAATCGATGCCTCTCAAAATCTTTTGGTGGGTAAGTCCAGTTCTGCTTTGCAAAATGCGGGAGTTGAAATAAGACCTACGAATCTAATGTCAACTAGGATTAACGGTGATGCACTATCATTGAATAGACGTTCTTCTGACGGAGCAATAGCCTCGTTTTATCGTGATGGTGTAATAAAAGGAGCAATAGGATCAGACGCAACACATCCTGACGGATCAGAGTATTCGGGAGCAACTCTATATATTGGTGCAGGAGATGCAGGACTTGGTTTTACTGACAATGGAGACTGTATTTATCCATATGATGTCGACAGTAATACACCAAGAGATGGAACTATCACATTAGGTCACTCAAGTACTCGCTTCAAAGACCTCTACCTATCAGGCGGTGTCAACATTGGTGACGCAAAAACTGTAGGTCATGGTGCTATAAGTCTTAAGTACGATCTAGTTTATATGACCGCAGGTGTCATAAGTCCTTCAAACAGTAATGGTACAGATAACGACAATGCTATTGATTTAGGTAAGTCATCCGCTAGATTTGACGACATCTTTGCAACCAACGGCACTATCCAGACTTCTGACCGAAACGAAAAGCAAGACATTGAAGACTTAACTGAAGCCGAAGAACGTGTAGCAATAGCGGCTAAAGGTCTACTCAAGAAATTCCGATGGAAATCAGCAGTGGAAGACAAAGGCGATGACGCAAGAATTCACTTTGGAATCATAGCTCAAGACTTGCAAGACGCATTTGAGGCTGAAGGATTGGACGCAGGGCGCTACGGAATGTTCATTAGCACTACGTGGACTGATGAAGACGGTGAGGAACAAACAAGAATGGGTGTTCGCTACAGTGAACTACTCGCATTCATAATTTCAGCAATATAACGAGAGGATAATCTCATGGCAGTAACGTGGACAGTAGTACAGTTAGAACGCAATTCAAGTGACGATGGTGTAATCGTTGCACATTGGCGTGTATCAGACAGCGAAGAAGTAGGAACTGGCGATGACGCAGTAACCCACTATGGTTCTTCCTATGGAACCTCTGGTTTCACTCCAGACCCAGATGCAGATGGATTTGTAGCTTTCGCAGACATTGAAGAAGCAACCGCTATCCAGTGGTGTAAAGACAGCATGGGCGAAGAGCAAGTGACTTCTATAGAAGAGTCTATTGCGGCTCAGATTGAAGAGTCAAAGGCTCCGTCTGTTGTTGCTGAGGTTCCTTGGTGATGAGTGAAAAAGGTATAGTAATCCCTACGTGGGCAATCCCTTTGGTAGTATCTTTATTCGTAGGTGCTATTTCTTATGGGGCGGCACAGGCTAATGCAGAAACCACTACTAAAGAAGTTAAGCGTATTGAAGTCATTGTTAAAGAAACAGCTAAGAAGGCTCAAGAGAATGGTCAAGCTCAAGCTGTAACGGAGACAAAAGTTGATGCGATTGTTGAGTCATTAGCTCGTCAAGAAAAAATTCAAGAAAAAACTAACGATCAAATTTCTGCGTTAGTACAGGCTTTGTTGGCTAAACAGTGAGAATGGTCTTTGCTTTGATCTTCTTTATCAATGGTGAGGTTGATGAGAGCAAGACACGTTACTACGTGAACAAACACGCCTGTGTTTATATGTGTCAGGAGTTAGCTAGACCCTCACGAAAATATGAAACTGTTGACTGTATTTGTAAGGTAACGTGGGTAGACAATTCAACACGAGTTATAAAATGAAAACACTTGTTTTTGTTCTGATGATTCAGACGATTAACAATAACTACGTTGAGTCTGCTGAAGAGTATGCTTTCTTTCGTGACCTAAACCGATGCATTTATTTTAGCGAGTTGATAGCAAAGCAAATAAGGTTCAATGAATACCTGCCTGTTACTGCGTACTGCGTGACGAAATGGATAGACCCAGAAGAAACGGTAATTTTTGAATGAGTAATTTTGATTATAGAGACAAAGAAGAGTGGAAGGCTTTGATTTTTGTAATTGTGTTTTTTAGCGTGGGCTTTAGTTCATTGCTGTGGATAAATTAAAGGAATAATGATAATGATTGAGGAAACAAAAGAAGTAATTGACGTAGCCGCCGCATCAACCGCAATATTAACCATAGGCGCATGGTTACCACCTATTGCTTCTTTGTTTACTATTGTTTGGTTAGGTTTACGTATATATGAAAGTGACACTGTTAAACAACTATTAGGTAAGAAATAACTATGACTACTCTATTAACTAAAGTAAGTTCTACAGCGGACGCAGTGCCTACCGCAGGAAATCTTACACAAACTTCAAGTGGCGCTGAGTTAGCAGTTAATACTGCTGATAAAAAACTATACTCAAAAAATAGCTCTAATGCTGTAGTAGAGATAGCAGGAGCATTGCAAGCTTATCCTGTAGGTGCTGTTTATATTTCTGTTGTTGCTACGTCCCCTGCTACTTTATTTGGTGGTACTTGGGCTGTCTTTGGAGCAGGTAGAGCGCTTGTAAGTTTAGATTCTACTGACACTGACTTTGATACAGCGGAAGAAGAAAGAGGTGCTAAGACTGTCGGCGTTGCGGTAGACACTGTAATTCCTACTACTGGTTATGGTTTAACAGGAAGCTCAGGTGGTGCTTTAATAAACCCAACTACTAGCGGAGCTTTAATTGTAGGTGACGGAACTACTGATAGTTCAGACAGAGATGACATGGCTCACGCTACTTCTCCATCAGCGGTTACTTCTTCTACAACTACAGTATCTGTAGTACAGCCCTCCATTGTTGTATACATGTGGAAAAGGACAGGATAATGTCTATCCTTACTTCATTAATTGGCCCTGTCTCAGGTTTACTGGATAAATTTATAGAGGACAAAGATAAAAAGAATGCGCTTGTGCATGAAATTACAACAATGGCAGAAAAACACGCACAAGAACTTGCTAAAGGGCAAATTGAAATTAACAAGATTAGCGCAGGACATAAGTCGCTGTTTGTCTCTGGTTGGAGACCTGCTGTTGGGTGGACTTGTTGCCTTGGCATGGCGAGTAACTTTCTTCTTATCCCGTTGGCAAACTTTACGCTTGCTTTATCCAAGTCTACAATCGTTGTTCCTTTAATTGATTTGTCAACAATGATGCCTGTACTTCTTGGTATGTTAGGACTAGGCGCAATGAGAACAGTAGAAAAAACAAAAGGGGTTCAAAGGAACAACTAATGAAATTCACAAAGCAAGGATACATACTCTTATGACTTATTTACAACTTGTACAAAGTGTACTAAGGCGGCTAAGGGAAGACGATACAATTACGTCTGTGTCGGACAACAGCTATTCCAAGTTAATAGGAGAGTTTGTAAACGATGCTAAAAGGATTGTAGAGGATTCTTGGGATTGGTCTCAACTACGTACAACATTTACTATTAACACAGTAGCGGATATATTCAGTTATCAGCTAACTGATTCGGATGTCAGCCTTAAAACATTGGATGTTATTAACGATACATCCAACTACTTTATGAGACCTGTGTCATCCCACTGGATGAACAATGCTTACTTAAATAGCGGTGTACCTAATAGCTCACCTGTGTACTACTCTTGGAATGGCTTTAGTGAGACAGGGGAAGCTTTGATTGACCTATATCCTATACCTGATAAAGAGTATATTATACGTGTTAATGCTGTGGATAAAAAAGCACCTATGGTTGCTGACAGTACTAACTTGTATGTTCCTTCCAATCCTGTAATACATTATGCAGTAGCTTTGGCCTCAAGAGAGCGAGGGGAAACTGGTGGTACATCCTCAGCGGAACTGTTTGCTATCGCAGATCAAACATTAGGTGACATGGTTGCTCTTGATGTTGCAAGACAGGAAGAAGAAACTATTTGGAGACCAGTATAGTGGCTCAACAATTACAGAACGTAACAATTAATGCACCTGCGTTTGGCGGTATTAATACGCAGGACTCTCCTGTGGGTCTTGACCCTAGTTATGCGTCTGTTGCAACTAATTGTGTTATTGACAAGCTAGGACGAGTAGGAGCTAGAAAAGGCTCAGTATTGTTATCTACAGCTACAAACACAGCAGGTGCTTCCTCAGTAGGTACAAACACTGTAAAAATACAAACAATCTTTGAGTCCTTAGATAAAAGCGGTGATAAAGTTGTTTTTTCTGCAGGTAACAATAAAATATTTAGCGGTACATCAACTTTAACTGACATAACTCCTTCAGGTTATACTATAAGCGCTAATAACTGGAAGGTTGTCAACTTTAACGATCATGTTTATTTTTATCAAAGAGGACATGAACCTTTAGTTTATACTGATGAAGGTGGTTCTGGTGTTTTAGAAACCATGTCTAGTCATGGTCATTCTACAGGGACATCTCCTTATGGGAACGAAGTACTAGCGGCTTATGGTCGTTTATGGGTAGCTGATGTATTAAACAATAAACATACTATTTATTGGTCAGATACTTTAAACGGACATGCTTGGACAGGGGGAGCAACAGGCTCTATTGATTTAACAACTGTATGGCCTACTGGTCACGATGAAATTGTAGCACTTGCAACACACAACAATTTTCTTATTGTTTTTGGTAAAGTGTCTATTGTTGTGTACTCTGGTGCATCCTCTCCTGCGAACATGTCTTTACATGACACTGTGGAAGGTGTGGGTTGTGTTGCTAGAGACTCCGTACAGCACACAGGTACTGACATTGTATTCCTATCTGACTCAGGTGTGCGTAGCTTTGGCAGAGTCATACAGGAAAAGTCTATGCCTATGCGTGACATAAGTAGAAACGTCAGGAATGACTTAGTACGTTATGTTAATGAGGAAAGAATAGTAGACTCTACGCTCTCTTCCGTTAAATCTCTGTATAGCCCAGAGGAAGCTTTTTATCTTTTAACTTTACCTAATAACAACATTACATATTGCTTTGATATGAGACAAGCGTTACCTGACGGATCACACAGGGTTACAACGTGGTCAACTCCTATTGCTTTGTGTTACACAAGAACACAGGACGGTAAGATATACATGGGAAGACAGGGTGGTGTTTATGAGTACAAAGGTTTTACTGATAGAACTGCTGTTTACATAGATACTGGCAATGATGGAATACCTGATACTTGGGACTATGAAACATCTACCTATCAACTATCATACTTTAGCAATCCATTAGATTTTGGAAATTCCTCTAATATTAAATTTCTTAAAAAGTTTAAAATGACAATTATTGGGGACGCGGCGGCACAATCCGTTCTTAATTGGGGGTATGATTATTCAGATTCTTACTACAAACAAACTTTTACATCCACAAGAACTAATGCAAACACGGCCTTTTATGGTGTAAGTGAGTATAATGTTTCTACTTCTGAATACTCAGCAGGAACAGAAATACAAGTGCCTAACGTACAGGGTTCAGGACACGGAACAACAGTTACTGTAGGTTTAGAATCAACCATTAGTGGATCGGAATTTTCCATACAAAAAATTGACATAAACGTATTACTAGGGAGACTTATTTAATGAGTAATTATACAAAAACCACGGACTTTGCGGCTAAGGATTCGTTACCCTCTGGTAATGCGGCTAAAATTGTAAAAGGTTCGGAAATAAACACTGAGTTCAATGACATTGCTACGGCTGTTGCAACTAAAGCAGACTTGTCAGGGCCAACATTCACGGGGACAGTCACAGCCCCTACACTATCAGCCGCTAATATTGCGGGTACTTTAGCAGGAACAATTAGCGGAGGAAGTTACTAATGGGGTTTTTAGCAGACTTGTTAGGATCAGGTCAAGAATATAAAAGTGCAAAAAGACGTATTAAGCGCATGGAAGATTTTAGAGAGGATATGTTAAACCGTGGTACTGCCGTAGGTGAGCAAGGGTACGAGCAGTCACAGTTTGTTCCCTTTAGTGTTACATCTAGCTTAGGTGGTATGCAGGGCACTGCTGAGGGTGGGTTTGACATGAACCTGTCTCCAGAACAACAGGCCATGCAGGATCGTTTGTTTGGTATGTCGGGTAGTTTCCTAGATGAGCTAGGTGGTGACCCTCTTGAAAGACAAAAGGCTTTATATGAGCAATTAAGGGCCATACAAAGCCCTGAGGAAGAACGTCAGCGACTTGCTTTAGAGGAACGATTATTAGGCCAAGGTAGACTAGGTTTAATGACTGATCGTTACGGAGGAAGTCCAGAGCAGTTTGCACAGTCTTTAGCTCAAGAGCAAGCACGTAATGAAGCTTTCTATAATGCCTATGGACAGTCTCAAGCAGACAGACAGCAAGCTTTTGGTTTAGCTAGTGGTCTTATGGGTCTAGGTTATGTACCACAGCAACAACTAAGTGAGTTGTATAAAACTGCAACCCCTACAGCATCCTTAGCACAAAGCGGTAGAGAAACAGGTGCGGAATTGAATGTTAAGTCAATGCTAAAGACTTTATTTGACGAGCAAGCAGGTTATGGAAGAAGCGGTTTAGAGATCATGGGTCAGCAAGCAGATAAAGATGATATAAGAAGTGGGTTCTGGAATGATTTACTTGGTACTATAACAAGTGCAGTTACGGGTGGAGCTAGTGGTGGCTCTAGTGGTTACGGTGGCGGTTCAGGCGGTAGTGGTAGAGCCTAAAGCCAAATAAAAATTATTAATAGGACAATATAATGGCAAATCAAGATTTAGTAGGTTTATTAACAGGCATTCCTACACAACCAATTCAGGTATCTTCAGACCCTTGGCAACGATTAGCTCAGAGAAGTAAAGAAGGTGTAAAAACTGGAGCTTCTGGAGGTAGGGCCGTAGGTAAGCTGTTTGCTAAACTAACAGGAAGAGAAGTTCCAGACAACCCTATGGAACAACTAGAAAAATTACTTCCTAATATGAATCCTGAAAATCCTGACGATTTAACTCAGCTTGCTAAGTTACAAATGTCTTCAGGAAACCAAGTAGGAGCCGCTAGGACAATAGCACAAAGAAATGCTATTTTACAGGCACAAGAGCTTAGTTTAGAAAAACAAGAGCTTGAAGATCAAGGAATGGCTGATAGGATTTCTTTATCTACGTATGTACAGGAAAAATATCCTGAACTACCTCAGTTAGCGATGTTAGTACAATCAGGAGTTGTCACAGCTAAAAACTTAAAAGACTTTTTACCTGATGCTACAGGAGATGTTAATGCTCAGTTTGGAGGATCAGATAAATGGGTAGATGAAGAAGGGAATTATTTTTATGGAACACAAGTAAAAGACCCAAGAACTAAAACTACTTCAACATCTCTTTCCCCTGTTGATGCTTCGGGGCCAACTGAACCTGTAGGAAATGTTACTCCTGTTGGTTCTTCTGGAGAAACTTCAGCAGAAAAACAAGCAAGGCTGATTGAAACGTCGGGAGCTAAAGAGAAAGCAAAAGAATTTGTAAAGAACAAAGCTCAGGCTGTTGGTGGTTTACCTGCTTTACTTGATAATAAAAAGAACATTGAAGACGCTCAAAAAATACTTGAAACTTTACCAACAGGCGGCCCTATCAACATAGCGGCTTATGGCATAGAAGATTTCTTTGGTTTAACTAGTGGCAATAGAGCAGACTTTGAGCGTGTGTTAGCTATGGAAACTTTTAAGTCGTTAAAGCCTATCTTTGGTGGTGTTATTTCTGATCCTGAAAGAAAGGCCTTATTAGATATAGCGGCAACAGTTGGAAGAGGAAATAAGGCCAACAGTGCCATTATTAAAAGATTAATTAAAGATATGAATCAAAGAATTTCACAAGCTACACTATATTCTGAGTCAGAAAACTTTGACGAATATAATGCTTTTGTTAAACAGTTGTTAAAGGAAGATAAAAAACCTGAATCCGAAAACAAAAGAGTAACGTGGAGTAACCTATAATGAGCGAAGTTTTTGATGTTGAGCTTCCTAACGGTGAGACTATTTATGACGTACCTGTGGGAACCAGTAAAGAAGTAATACAGGACAAAGCAATCGCTAACGGCTTGGCTACTCTTGAAGACTTTGCTTTAAAACCAACTCCTACAGAAGAAGACTTGCCTTGGTATCAGGACGTAGGTGATTTCCTTAAGGAAAACATGGAAATACCTTTGGGTCTTGGAGGCAGTCTTGTAGGAGCCGCGGCAGGAGTCCCTTTAGGCCCAGTAGGAATGATAGCGGGAGGTATTATAGGTGGTTCAGCAGGGTCAGGGGTAGGGTCTTTAACGTCTGATGTTTTGGAAGGTAAAGAATTAGACTTTCAATCTGCTGTTAAGGAATCTTTAATATCCGCAGGGTTTGACGTAGCAACTTTAGGTTTGGGTAAGGTTTTAAAACCTGCGTACCTGTCAGCTAAAGCCGCCTTGGGTTATACACCAAAGGAAGTAGCGGAAGAAATAATAAAAGAGGGTTTAGAGACAGGATCAACTGAGTCTTTAAAAGCAACTCAAAGAATTCTAGAAGAAGGCGGAGCAAGTTTAACGAGGTATCAAACAGGACAAGCCTCTAGTCTTGCTGTCTTTGCTGAAAAGATAGGGGATGCAGGTCTTTTATCAGGTAAGGAAGCCACAGGTAATGCGGCTAAAGTAAATCAAGCGGCACAGTCAGCGTTGAACGACATAGCTAACGCTGTTGACTTAAGAACTGGTGCGTCTCCTTCCGATCTAGGGGAAGCAATGTTTGACATTATATCCGCAGGTCGCTTGGCACTTAGCGATTCTTACGGTGAAGGTTTAGATTCTATTAGTCAAAGAGTAGTAAACAAGACTGTAAACACAACAGGCATTAAAAAGGAATTAAAAAAATACTTAAAAAATAATTCTGAAAAAATTACAGATGTAGTTAAAACAAAAGGAAGACCCTCTGATCTTAGCTTTACTGAGAAGACATTAAGCAAACAAACGGTACTACTTGATCCTGCAACTGAAAAATTTATTAAAGAACAACTATCAGGGACTTTAGAGTACGGAAACATGACGGCTCAGTCTTTACTTAAGGTTGATAAAATGTTGTCACAACAAATGCGTAAATTTGGAGACATAAAATCTTCAAACTATAACGCTGTAGCTGATAGAGAACTTGGGGAATTGCAAAATATTTTAAAGCAGTCTTTTATTAATACTTTAAAACAAGCTGATCCTAAAGTAGCAAAAGAATATGAGTTACTGAAGAACTCCTATAAAGAAGGGATGGGCGGCTTGCTTCCTGTACTAAATAAAAACACAATATTAAATTCGGAGAAAGGAAACTTTGAAGCTTTGGGTCGAATGTTGACTACACAAACCAATAGCGATAAAGTTCAAGTCTTTTTAAACAGTATAGATGAAGCCTATAAACAAATAGGTAAGAGAGAAGGCTTACCTTCAGAAATTGCCTATGGTACAGCTAAGGAAGCAAAGCAAGTTATTAAACAGTCTTTCCTTAAAAACTTGATTCCTGATATGTCTTCCCCTGATTTTGATATTGCTACCTATAGAAAACTTGCGTCACAGTTTAGTAAACCAGACGCAGACAAAAGATTAAAAATTATTGCAGGTCAAGACTATGGAAGAGTAAAACAAATATTTAATCTGTTTGCTGAAGCCAGTAAAAGACCTGAAGGCAATTTAGGTACTTTGTTCTTAAGAAACAAAGAGTATACCGCTATTGCAGGAGCAGGAGTAGGTGCTTCTGTTGGAGGGGCGATAGGGGCCGCGCTTGGTTCAGGTGCAATCTTAACAGCGCCTATATTCCTAGCTAAAGCCGCCTCTAATCCTAAAGCTGTGAACAAGTTACTTGCTTTTGAAAAGATGACGTTTAAGTCTCCTGAAGCTATGGAAAAGTTTGCAAGCTTTATTGTCAGTGACACAATGGATGCTCTATCTGAAGAAGAGCAAGCGGAAATACGTAACTACTTTAGACAATAGGAAGAATAAAAAAGGGGCCACTTAAGGCCCCTTAGTTTTATAACAAGTTACAACTCTATACTATTTCACATGCTCCACCTACACACGCTAACTCTTGAGAACCTGTAGTATTATCCTCTTGTTCAAAATGTTCAAGGTCATTCCAATCAACACCCACAGGCATCTGCTGTACTAACTCCTGATACTTTTCCTCGCTGATGTCTTCATAAGGAGCTTGCTGATACACATGATCACTTACTGGCAACAAGCTAATCCCACTGCACAAGTCAAAGTTATTCCAAATCCACTGTGCTACTTCCAAGAACTCATCGTCTGTATAATAAACAGTGATACTTGGCTTATGTTCACACCAGTGGTTCTGGTAAGCCTTCCATAACTTAAGCTGTTCCATTGCACCCACCTGTTTAACTGTGACACTAGTCTCTGGGGACTTTACAGGGAAGCTATAGACTAAGGACGCAGGGGACATAATGTCTTGCTCTACAGGGAATCCTCCGGCTGACATAAACTGTGCAAGCGGGTCTTTCGCGTCTGAACGAACTCTTCTAATGTAATGCTTAGAAAACCTAGGATGAATGCCACTAGCGCTATCGACCAACTGAGACACAGTACCACTAGGCTTAACGCACGTAATAGCCACTGACTGGTTGATTCCCAACTTTTTTGCCCAAGCTTTATTAGTTTTGATTGCCACATCTTTTAAATCCTCCAACCACTTTGCTGATATTATGTCATCACTTAAGACCTTGTGATCCATAATGCCTGTCAAGCTTAAACCAAGCAATGCCTCTTCCTCTGTGTTTCTCTGCCACAACTTACGTAGATACCTAAAGTCAGTCAGAGTAGCCTGTAGAGTCCCTATGATAGCCGCTAGTTCTACTTTTTCCTTAAGGGTAGCTTTGGTATCATTAGCACGTACAACCACCTCAGACAGGTTACAGAACTGATTACTGCGTAGGATAATCTCAGAGCAAGGGTTAGTACCAAAGTCCTGCTCAGGGTCTCTACGTCCGTTCCTAGCGGCTATCTTCTGTGCCGCAACTCTACTAAAGATACCACGCTCACCTGCTTTAGACTCGTACATGTTCTGCATCTCAGACAGAAAGGACTCAAAGTCAGGCTTCTCTGTGTACGCTACGCTGTTGTTAGCGAGTCTACGGTGTCCTTCACTGCGCCACCAATCACCCATCTTAGCCTTAGCCATGCGTGGATCGGATAGGTTGGACAGGCTAATCAAAGCAGACCTACGTACACCACCCACTACTACAATGTCAGCTATCTTACAGCAGATGTCGTGACACTCAATGGATGTCAGCTTACGTCCTGTGGCCTTGGTAAACACCTCTATACAGAAGTTAAACAAATCTACCAAAGGCTCAGGGCCGCTTGCTCTACCACCGAATGTCTTAAGCCTTGCTCCGGCAGGTCTCACTTTGCTCACATCCCACTGAGGTACTTTACCTGCGTACAACATAGCTATCAACTCACGGAATGCGGAAGCCCAACCTATCTTACTGTCGGAGACAACAATCATACTGTCAGTTTTATGGAAGGACTCAGCAACCATCGGTAGCTTGTTGATAAAGTTACGCTCAACACTGAAGCCTACACCTGTGCCACACATCAGGACATACATCAACTCATCAAAGCTACGAGGTGAGTCTATGTGTAAGTAGCTACAGTTGAACCCTGCTACATTGTCTTTGTCTAATGCTTCCCCTGCTGTCATCATACATCGCATTGAGGGCATTACTTTTAAGCTGTGTATTCCGTTGTACAGGCGCTTGGCTGTCTTCTTGTCAAGCTGTCCACGGTTGACCCAAAAGTCCACATAACGCTGTACTGTCTCCTCCCAAGTCTCTCTACGTTTCTCTTCAGGCATCCAACGTGCGTAGCGAGACTTATGTATAAACTGCTGATATTGATCCATTATTGTTTTCCCTCTATAAAATATTCAGCTATATGACATTCTTCAGAAAAACGGTTAGCTACTGTAAGCGTTCTCTTATTTATCGTATGGCCTTCTTTTTTTAGTTCATAGATTCTCGCGGCTAGTCGCGTAATCCCTAAGTCACGGAAAGAATCTAATGTTGTGATTGTCTTTCCACTTTCCAACCAATCCAATACCCTATGTGCTTGTGTCATTAACTATTCTCCTTGGAAACCATAATGGTTAGTTTGTTTAAATACCACTTAGCTTTATTTAAGTCCTCTACCTGCTTGCCCTTATAGTCGTACCTCCAAAGGTACTTCATACAGTTACCCTTGAGGTATCCTTTGAATGCTACTGAGGACATGGACTCTTCTATAGCTTCAATACACTCAATGTTGCCTGTATTATAATGCTTAGGCTTATTAACTACATCCTCAAGTTCTTCATCAGCCATGTCCACATAAGCTTTCATAGCCTTGTCTATCTTAGGTACTTTTTCAATAGCAGGTATTTCCTTTCGTAACCTATCCCACTCAGCAGGAGTTGCATCATTAAGTCTCATGCTTTATTCTCCTTCTTTATGAAAGAAATAGTTGAGGCGTAACCGTTTTCTGAGATTTTCTCTACAACTTCCCAGTCGTCAGGGTCATAGTCTTCAGGTATCATACATTTTAGTTCACCAAAATAAGGTGAGTATGGGTCATTACAATATGGATCATCTTCCCAATTATTCAGTTTCATAATCATCATCCTCTGTGAATTTATCTCTATTAATAATTAAACGATCTTCAAAAGCTTCCAAAACATCTTCGGGGGTTATGTCCAACACTTCACACAACAGAACAACATCGTACTCCCTTATTACTTCTTCCTTTAATTCCTCAAGTGTTAGTGACATTTTTATTCCTCACATACTTCAGTAACTCTTTAGTTGTCTTTACAGTGAAGTGTGCTAAACCTTCCTTGTCACACCACTGCCCCATTGTCATTTTACTGCCTTTCCTTACTTTTTTGTTAGGGTCTGACAACACAAATACTAACTCCCAGTCTCCGATAGAATCTCTTATGGATGTGTATTTCTGTGTGTCCCCTACTCTAAAGTAACCCTTGGCCTCAATCAGTATCTTCTTGTCTTCATGTACAAAGTCTGGAAGATAGTTCTTACGTATGATGTAAGGTAACTTGTAAGGCTCATACTTAAACTCTTTATTAAGTTGATCATAAAGAGCGGACTCAAGTCCCGATCTAAAAACCTTCTTCATCTAGTATGATCTCCTGTACGTTAGGTTCCTTAACCACCTTACAGAGAAACTTAGGAGCGTAGGAATAATTGAATACTCTTAAGTCTGGGTAGCAGTGTTTTTTGAATTGACAGTAGGAGCAACCAACGGAGAGTTTTAAGTTGCCTGACTTGCCATCGGGCAAAGGCTCGTAACAAAGTAACTCTGGTTCTGAAGACTTTACTAGCTTTTTTACATGGCGTACTCTCTCTGCTATATCCTGAGACAGTGCATCGTAAACTCTAGCATCCTTATCATCCAAGTCGTACTTGAGGTAGGTCAGGTGTCCGTTGGCTTTGTCCATAGCTAACCATCCAAACTTCCTGTCTCCTTCTGAGTGAGCGTAGGCTTTGATCTGATCAATATAACCAAAGGGATCATCAAAGGCAAGCGATCCATCCTTGAACTTCTTAAACCCATAACTGCTTGCTGACTTGACATCAGTAACAACACCGTCAATCTTGCAGTCCATGTGACCCACAATCCCTTCAACTTTACATACCTTCTGTTCGTCAGTTACACTATGTCCTGCCATGCGAGTAAGGAATAACAACATCTCCTCAATCAAGTGACCGTACATAAACTTTACATACGTGTGCGGTAAGATATCCTCGCCCTCAGTACCGTTGACATGATTCCATAGGTACTTATCGGTGCGCCCAATGTTAGACAGGCGTAGCTTACGGTTATCCTTACGCTTCTCCCTGCCAAACTCTGTACGCATAAGAGCCTTAACACCTTCACCAAACTTATCAATCTCTGCCTCAACGTCTACGGATGGATCAGCGTCCTTGGTGACCATTAGATCGTAGATGTCGGAAACAAGATTATCCGTTGTCTTATTAGTGTTCATGAATCACTTCCAATATTAGTTCATTAGCCACAGCGGGGGGTAACTTAAACCACTCATTAATACTGTCACACTCTTTGGCTAACCTTACGTGTGCCGCAGATTCCGCAACTCTCCTATCGTTTACTTCATAGGAGTACAGTAAAGCGTAGTCCCTAAAAGGTGAGGACGTTTGATAATTCTTTAGCCTGTCATTGGAATCTACAGCCATCCCAACCTTCACCCACTCAGGCCAAGCTTTGTTATATATAACGTAAACTTCTCCCTGTGGGTTCGCCTCATAGTTTTCCAAGGAACTAAAGGCCGCTTCCTCAAACCCTTTGTATCTCCCTGCTTTGTACAGGGGGTGAGACTTCTTAACTTCCTTCCCATTCACCCACATACGTTTTGCATCACGAGCCTTAACAGCCTCTGGCTTATCTTTGTAATACCAAGGCTTATTAGTTTTAGGATTAATGCGTGTCTGCCCAACTATTTCCAACTTTAAATTCCCCTGCGAGGGGGCAGTTAAGTTTGTAGTGGATTCCTGCGGCTTCGACACAGCTAGTGGCGAGTCCTCCGAAAACCTCTGCTTTCTCTTCTCTGACCTCTGTCTGGATTTCATCGTGTATGTTTCCTATAAAGTTATAGTCTATACCCCATAGTATAGCATATTCGTTAAGTAAGCACAAGGCTTTCTTCATAACAATAGCCCCTGCGGATTGCAACAGAGTGTTTAAAGCCGCGTGTTGTGATCGTACATAGACCCTTCGCCCATCCAAGCCAAAAACATAGCCTCTTCCAGATGCCACTCCAACTCGTTCTCGTAGTCTTCCAAGAGATGGCGTATTTGCAAGGAATTTTTCCTTAAGTCGTTTACCATCCTTTGCACTTCCTCCAACGATACTTCCGATTTTGGAATCTCCTGCTCCATAAAGGAAAGCGTATATGAAAGTCTTTGCTTGGTCTCTAGTTTCAAGGCCGCTAGCCAACTGATTTGCCGTGTGAATATCTCCTGTGAGAATTTCATTTGTATAGCCCTCGTCATTCATGTAATGTGCAAGCATCCGTAACTCAAGACCGCTTGCGTCCATACCTACAAGTTTGTAACCTTCTGGTACTGTCCATACGTCCCTGCACTGCTTACCGTAAGGAGAGTAAACTGCAGGTACTTGACCCATGTTAGGACTGGAATGAGTCATACGTCCTGTCACTGCTCCGTTAGGATTAACGTAGCCATGTACTCTACCATCCTCTTTAACAGCCTCTAACCAACTCTGAACCTGAGCCACACGCTTCTGTATCATAAGATACTCAGCTATCAAAGCGGCCTGTGGTATGCCCTTCACTGTACCTAGCACTGCCTCATCAACGATGGCCTGTCCTGTCTCAGTGAATTGCTTAGGTTTCCATCCATAATACTGGAGGTGTCTACCTATCTGCTGTCTTGAACCCAGATTAAAAACAGGGAAATCTATGCGACTAAAAGGTGCTACTGCTATTTGCCATTGCTCACCAAGGAACTTAAGTCCGACAACAGAGAGCGAACCATCCTTCTTAATTTTAGGGGTAATCTCTTTGACAAATGTTGGTAACGGTTTGAAAACCTGATGTACTTCATCTTCAAGGTCATTCTTCTTCTCCTTTAATGTAGCCAGTAAATGATAAGCTTTTTCTTGGTCTAAAAGCCAACCTGTTTTAATTTGCTTTGAAATAACACTCTGTACTTGATGCTCAAGATCAACACTTTCAGGCTTAAAATCCTTAAGCTCAAGAAGTAATCTCTGGTACACCAACGTATTAACTTTAACATCCTGTATACAATACTCCAACATATCATACGAAAAAACATCCCAAACATTATGATCTCCTTTAGGGCAATTAAGCACAGTACCCCAGTTATCTAAGGAATGTCCGCCCTCTCTTGATGGATTAGCTAATCGTGACATTACCAGTGTGTCAGTTATTTTACACTTACTAAAGTCTGCCGATAGTAATTTCTCCAGTACAGGTATGTCATATCCTATAAGGTTGTGACCAATTAGTTCGCACTCATTCTGTAGTTGTAACCAAGTTATAAATTCAGGTATCCTGTCTCCTGACCAAGTTAAGGGATCATCGTGTCCTCCTAGCTGTTGCACAACAATACACCATACTGTATCAGGGTCAAGGCCGTTGGCTTCAATGTCAAGTACAAACTGTTTCATTAAAACTCCGATTCTTCGCCCATTGGACAACTTGTTTCCACCATCCTTCCTGAGTCCTTGTCATAATAAAGGTAGCAAGCAGGGCCAGTGAGTCCAACAAATCTGTTCTTGAGTACACGAACTGTTGTAGTGTTCCGTGTCTCAGGGTCAGCGTGTTGTTGATCTCGTTCAAGTCCAATAACAATGTCGCTAAGTTGCGCGATTGCCGCCGAACCTCTGAGTTCTCCCAAGCTTATCCTACCACCATCTTCATGTGCCTTTGAGCCGCTAGGTCTACGCAAGTGTGATACTAGGAATAGCCCTACACCTGTCTCCTGTACTAGCTTTCTAAGGTTAGTCATAATACTATCAATAGCCTTACGCTCGTCACCGTTGTCCTGATCACTGACCACAATGCTAAGGTGATCCAAAATGATCCACTTGCAATCCAAGCCCTTAGCCATGTAACGTATGCGGCCTAACAGATTGTCCTCGCTAGTCGAACCCCAATGATCAAACATAAAGATACGGCCTGAGCCTAACGTCCTGTCCCAATAGCCTCTCTTCTCTTCCTTGCTAACAGTCTTGTCCAAATGTAACAGCTTGTTAGCCTCAATGGACATAATCCCTAAAGCTGTCTTTGGGATGTCCTCCTCCAAAGCTAGGATGCCTATGTTGTCATCAGTAGCCCCAAGTAAGTAATGCTCAAGCTCTCTGACAATCTGAGACTTACCCATTCCTGATCCTGACGTAATGGTGACTAGCTCCTTCCTACGAAAACCGTGGGTCATCTCGTTGAGACAATTCCAAGGATACAGGATGGACTTAACATCAGCCTGTTCCATGATCATGTCCCAAGTGTCACTGCCTGACACAATGCCGTCGGGTTGATATGTCTTAGCGTTCCACCACTCCCTAACAAAACCAGTGACCTTGTTAGCCTTGAGCATATCCCCTGCATCCTTCATAGGCAAGGTGACATTCTTAGCCTTGTTGGGGGTGAATAGATCAAGTACAGCTTTGGATGCCTCCTGTCCTGCCTTGTCATTGTCAAAACAAATTACTACGTTCTCAAAAGATTCTAACCACTCAAGGTTTTCTTTAATGTCCTTTGATGCTCCGCTTGCGCCACTTCTAATGGAGACAACGGGCCATTTCCCGTCAAACATTTCGTGAACGGCAAGTGCGTCTGCCTCGCCCTCTGTGATCGTAATGTACTTACCGCCACCCTTGAAAGCTTGTTGACCGAACAACCCAACATTGCCGAACTCCCCTGTTGCATAAAAACTCTTGTTGTCCACAATGCGAACCTTAGTGCCCGTAGGTGTACCTGAGTCCTTATCGTGGTATGGATAATGGTGCTTGACAATTTGCCCCTGAGCATTGTACTCAACCGTCACGCCATATTTTTGTGCTATGGCTTGGCTGATACGCCTGTCAGGGATTGCCGCTACTACTCCTGTCATCTCTAATCGCCTCGTTATACTTGGTGTTACGTTTACAACTTGACCTGTACCCCTCTCGTAGTGGTCACAACCGCCTGTAAAACAAACGGCGTGACCATCGGAGTACCTTGCTAGGTTGTTCTTAGAGCCACACGCAGGGCATGGCTCATGTTTAACAAAGGTAGATGACACTACTAAAAATCCTCTCCACCAGTATCTTCCGCTACCTCTAAGACCTTGATCTTATTAAGATAGGTTGAGACACCATGTACAGGATGTTCCTGACCCTCAGCGTACAACACACGCACCTTAGACCCACGACCTATGCGACCTTTAAAGGGTGAACCCTCAGCGTCCAAGACAGGTACATCGTACTTAGTGCTGAACTTGCGTTGTTTGACACCTTCATACTCTCGCATCTTAACACCCTTAGCTGACAGGTCTCCCGCTGTCTCATCATCTAATGACAACACCACGGAAAATTTACCAGTTGATTGGCCCTGATACATTTCGTGTTCATCAAGATTCTCAAACGCTAATAAACCTTCTAATACTGACATATTATATTTCCTCTATCGTTGGTTGTGATCCTATACTTAAGGATCGTTTGGTTAATACTATAATTATATATTAAATATTTTCCTTTAATACATAAGTATAGTATACCATGAATTAGGGCATAACCTCAATCATTAAAAGTTATACCCATTATTCATCTAATGAATACTACTCTCCTGTTATGTAAAAACTAAAATCACAATCCTCACCAAAGGAAATATACTTTTGTTCAGTCTTTACAACCTCACTCAGCACATAACCGTAGTCTGGGTGTTTCATAACCTTGCCATTTTTGTGCTTCTTTGGAGCATGGATACGTTTAAGATATGATATTGTCGGATACTCCTCTAGCTGATTATAACAGTCTAGGTCAAAATCATATTTCTTTTTGATGTATTCCTCTATCGCCTCTAACACTTCATATTGTCCTAATTTAATTTCCATTATTGCTCCTCCATGTCCGCTAGGAATTCAAAGGGATTTACAAGGTCATCAAGAATGATCTGCATAGGGCTGTCTGTAGTTGCCTCATTGGATGCTGACAGGCAATTACTGCACAACTCTGAGTAGTCACCTGTTGCTCTGTCAATCTTCCTCATCTCAAAATCATTCATTATAACGTCACACGCTTTGCATCTACTCATGGCTAAAAGCCCTCTTATGTTGATCTAAAAACTCTTTGGCTGTCAGGGTATTGTAGTAAGCCCTAACGCTATCCTCTGCGCGTTGGTGCGCCTCCTGTAATGTCATGGCTAACATTTCATAATCAACCATCTCATCAATCAATCGGGTAATAGGTCTAACGTCGTTATCATCGCCTCCCTCGTACCCTATCAAGCGTTCCTTTATCCTACTCATTGTCAAGTTCCTCCGTCTTATAGACGTAACCATAGGAGATTACCAGTAGCGGTAGTAGTATTATTGTACCACTAAAGGGCATTGCCTGTAAACTTAAAGGGTCGTTCTCGCTAACCGTCCACACTGCCCTAGAATCCACAAACTCAATATCAATACCTGTACCATTGCGTGGTTCTATCGACAGCGTATTTTTACCTATTCGCCAGTTCATAACTCCACCCCATAAACATTAGCCATGAATGAGACTGCTTTATCACGCATTACCTGCTTAGAATGCTCTGTGAAAGGTCTGCAAGCATAGACACTCTCTAAGCCCTCCATGTGTACATTAGCTAAGTGTTCTCTCCTTACCTTGTCATATAGCAAGTTTTGAGCATAGGTTCTCTCATCCCCTAAGCGAGCGAGGGCGTCAAACTGTGCCCTCACTATCTCTTTTTGTGTCAATCCTTCAATCTTCATTTTATAGACTCCAATAGTCAATAGTACCTAAAATTACATAACAAAGGCTTAACCCTGCTACACCTAACCAACATAACCGCTCATCATTATCATCATGATTCATCATGAAATTCCTTATTTTTTGTATCTTTCTCGACATCAATAATTAACTCACTGATATATAGAGCATACAGTAGAATTAAACCCAATACAACACCTATTACATATGAAAACATACCTTAAAACCTCATATAATCAATTCTAAGCCTATTTCATGGGTTAGGCTATGCTACCCTATTAATAAACACTAGAAAGCCTAAGGATGTAAACTATAGGCTTTATGGTGTTTACTTCTCATTCATCATTTCAACGTGTCTATGGTGCATATGTTGCCCCATGCTAATCAATGTTTTTGCATCATCTACATCTAGCCCATGATGTTCTGCTATTTTTTCCACTGTCAGGTAGTTATTGAACCAATCAAGATAAAAATCTATTACCTGTACGCTCATTAATGTTCGCCTGTTCATGCTGTTACCCTCCGATAGCTATGATGTCATTAAACTCTGCGACATTTGAACTAGTCACAAAGAATGAATTAGATTTAAGATTATCTCTTGCGCGTTCTTTTTTGTTGCTACCTTTGCGCGTCAATGTGCCAACTACATTAGCATCCAAATGGCGCAAGTCTGTAGTATCAAATGATTTCAGACTATGGTTGATTTGCAACCCAT
>Ga0222717_10001158_pt1 | contig 21909 bp, 19 predicted proteins | sample C33_18DmetaG_FD_165053 | JGI IMG/M metagenome (GOLD analysis project Ga0222717, IMG submission 165053) | Estuarine water microbial communities from San Francisco Bay, California, United States - C33_18D | ecosystem: Environmental > Aquatic > Marine > Unclassified | place: USA: California... | reverse complement strand
CATCGATGTCGCCGGCATGCCTACCGCGTTTGGTTGTGCCGCGCCAATCGGCTACAACGCACAAACCGATGCCAGCATTGTCAAACAGCTTAAAGCGCAGGGGGCTCTGGTGATTGGTAAAACGGTTACGACTGAATTGGCGTTTCTCCAACCCTCCCGCACGCGCAACCCCCGCGGGCTTGACTTTACCCCCGGTGGATCTTCCTCAGGATCAGCAGCAGTGGTGGCCGCAAACCTATTGCCATTGGCCATTGGCACCCAAACCGGCGGATCGGTCATTCGCCCAGCCGCCTTTTGCGGCATCTTTGCCATTAAGCCAAGTTTTGGCTTGATCGATCGCTTTGGTGTTCTCAGCCAATCCCCCAGCTTAGATACGATTGGGTTCATGGCCAATGAGCTTGGGGATTTGGCGCAAGTGATACAATTTTGCACGCCCAGCGCCGCCCCTCGCCCGGCTAAAAAACCGTTCAGCATCGCGATGATTGAGGGCAGATTTACAGAGCAAGCGGCCCCCTATATGAAGACGTTAAGCAGTGATATTGGCGCGGCTTGTGCACCGCATATCACAAATGTGACTTTGGATGATGTTCTGGCGCGTTGCGCGGCTGTGCGCAGCAAAATCAATGATTATGAGCTGCATCATCAATTTAACAATCTGGTGCAAAACCATCCCCAGAGGCTCAGCTCTCATATCCTTAACGCCCATAAGGCTGGCGCCGCAATCTCAACCAGCAGCTATTTCGACGCGCTTAACGAAACCACCGCTTTGCGGGATGTTTGTTCAGCTTTATTAAACGAATATGATTGCCTTTTGATGCCATCGACATTGGGAGAAGCGCCCAAAGGGCTTGGATCCACCGGCAATTCGCTTTTCAACGGACCCTGGACATTGCTAGGCCTGCCCGTGGTGCATCTGCCCGTTTCAACAGGCCCTAACTCTATGCCGATTGGCGTGCAAGTGATCGGGGCATTGCATCGCGATCAAGAGCTCTTGCAACAGGCTCAAAAAATTTGGAACCTGTGGAGCGCTTGATCGCAAAAGATCCAGCCGTTTTCTGAACACCGCAGCGGCCAGAACCGATAAAATTATGCAGCATAAAGGGCGGCTATCAAAGCAGCGCATCCACCTCAGCGCGCGATGGCATCGCCGGGGCCGTGCCCGCGCGTGTTACCGAAATTCCCGCGGTCGCGCTACCAATACGAACCGCCTCAACTGGGGTAAACCCTTCCGATAAAGCCGCGGCGAATCCCCCGTTAAACGCATCACCCGCGCCGGTTGTTTCGACAACTTCTCCAACCGAAAAGGCGGGTATCAATCCGTGGCCGTGTAAATACGCACCTTTTTCACCCAAGGTGATAATCGGCGTTTTAACACCCATTTGATGCAAAGCGGCCGCGGCTTGCGCGGCCTCTGCTTCATTGGTCACCGGCAATCCTGTAATAATTTCAGTTTCGGTTTCATTCGGCGTCACGTAATCACAAAGGGCAAGCATTTCGGCGGGCAGCTCGACCGCTGGGGCGGGGTTCAAAATTGTAGTCACACCAGCAGCCTTGGCCAATTCTAACCCGCGCTGCGCCGCGCCCAATGGCTGTTCCAGCTGAGTAACAAAAACATCCGCCGCCGCAATAAGGTCAGCGTGATCCTCAAGATCTTGCGCAGATATGTTTGCCGCTGCGCCGGGGGCGATAATAATCGCATTGTCACCCGTGGCATGTTCAATAAAAATATACGCTGCCCCCGTATAATCATCAGGGCTTTGCGTCACGTAAGGCGTTACACCGGCTGCTTTCCAGGTGTTCAACGCCATTTCAGCAAAATCATCCTGGCCAAGACGGCTAATCATCGCAACATCCGCGCCAAGGCGTCCCGCCGCCACGGCTTGGTTCGATCCCTTCCCGCCGGGGCCAAGCGAAAAGGAATTGCCCAAAACGGTTTCGCCCATGCGCGGCATCCGGTCAGCCCGATAAGCTGTGTCTGCGACGAACACGCCCAAAACAACCACGTTTCCCATAATCTACTCCTGATCTGGCGGCACAACGCCCTTACGCAATGCAAAACAACCGTAAAACCGGCGCTCACCGGTTTGTATCACGGCATAGGCTTGTTTTGCCCGCGCGTAAAAAGCATACCGCTCTATCGGCATCATGGCTGCCGGTCCGTTCACCGCGCTCACTTCAGTCTGCACTTCTTGCATCACGGGCAGAATTTCATTCGGCGCACCAACCACTTCCATCCTGGCAGCAGCATCCTCTACGAACGTGTCAATTGGGTATAAAGAAAGCACAGCCCGCACCACCTCTGCTGCAGAAGCATCAATGCGTAACACCTCGCCCAAAACGGTTTCGCGGGCCACGCTATCCGATGGAAAATTCGTATCCGCAATGATGAGATCGTCGCCATGCCCCATCGCGCGCAAGGCGTATAACACATCTGCATTTAAAAGTGGGTTCAGCCCAATTAGCATTTTAGGATCCTTTCTCTGATCTTTTGCCTACCCGCCGCCCCGCGCGAGCGATCTGGCGCGTGTCTTATTTCAGCGGGCACCGTTCTTGTCCCATTTTCTTCTGTGCATGATGGCACTGCTTACATTTCACCTGCAAGCCCTGAAGCGGGCAAATTTTTACCGCGCGATCCGGCGCATATCGTAAGTGCAGGCTAACGCGGATCATTCAGGCGCAGCAGGCTCTCAGCGTCAAACACGTGTAAATCTTCGGCCGCCGCTGACAGCTTGATCGATTGGCCCGGTTGGTACTCGGGGCGTTCACGCAGCACCGACACAAAATCTTGACCATCGGATCGCACCACAACATGCGTTTCCGACCCTGTTGGTTCAATAACGGTTATTTCGCCGGCAAGACCATCAGCCGCCGGCAAAAGATTTTCCGGTCGAATACCGATCAATATCTCTTGACCGGCTTTGAGCGATGCCACCGCGGGCAAGTTCAAACAGGCCTTGCCAATCAACGCTTGTGGGCCAGCAATCGGGTCAATTGAAACGGAAGCCTTAATCATATTCATCGCTGGCGAGCCAATAAATCCTGCTACAAAAGTATTCGTGGGGCTGTCATAAAGCTCAAGCGGGCTGCCGACCTGTTCGATATGGCCATTTTGCATCACCACGATCTTATCCGCCATGGTCATCGCTTCAATCTGATCATGCGTCACATACACCGTGGTGGATTTTAAGCGCTGGTGTAATTCGCGAATTTCCGCCCGCATCTGTACGCGCAATTTCGCGTCTAAATTTGACAGCGGCTCATCAAACAAAAAAACCTGCGGATCGCGCACGATCGCGCGGCCCATCGCAACCCGTTGCCGTTGCCCGCCTGAAAGCGCCCTTGGATATCGCTGAAGGTAGGGTGTTAAACCCAAAACCTCGGCCGCACGATCAACCCGCGTCTTGATTTCAGATTTGTCCATCCCTTTCATGCGCAAAGAAAACGCCATATTCGACGCAACGGTCTTATGCGGGTAAAGCGCATAATTTTGAAACACCATTGCAATGTCGCGCTCTGCCGGTGGCAGGTTATTCACCACGCGATCACCGATTGAAATTTGCCCTTCTGAAATCCCCTCGAGGCCGGCGATCATCCGAAGCAAAGTTGATTTACCGCAGCCAGAGGGGCCAACCAACACTACGAATTCGCCATTTTTGATATCAACATCCAACCCATGAATAACCTCGGTGGTTCCGTATGATTTTCGCAAGTTGCGAATCGTGACCTCTGCCATTTCAAAGGGTTCCCATAAAATTATATTTCCAAAAACCTAGACCATGAGAAAGCAGCTGTCCATCTCTGATCATGCTAACATGTTAGCTGCTTGACAGACGCATAGATCATTGAGATGGTTTCATAAGAGCATTGTCCGGTAAGAGGCACAGCTCGAGATGTTGGAAGGTTATTTTCTGAGCAAAGCGCTGGACCGTTGCGAAGATTCGGTTGGGCGCCAACAAATTGGGAGGACGAAAACGTGAAAGTCGAATTATATAATCAGATGGTGCGCGGCAAAATGAGCCGACGCAATGTTTTAAAAGGGGCCGCAAGCGCGGGCGCCTTGGCGGCAATGGGGGGCGCTGTGCCCGCCTTCGCGGGAAGCCATTCATCGCTGCGCGCCGAGATTCTCAAAGTGCCTGGCGTCGGTATGGGATCTCCCACGGATGCCGATTGGCAAAAAGTTGGCGGAATGTGCTTAGGCCCAACGAAAGAACGGGTTGCAGAGGGTGAGTTTGAGGGTGTCGAGCTGACATTTATGGGCCTGAATAACCAGAACCTTCACAACTTTTTGTTCCGCGGTTTCTTAAAACCATGGGAAGCTTATACCGGGGCAAAAATCAATTGGATCGATCTGGCGCAAGCCGATTATAATCCCAGATTGCAGCAAGCGATTGCAACCGGAACCGTTGACTTTGATATTATCGAAATGGGCGCACCATTCGAAGGTGACACAGCTGGCAAAGGCCTTCTTGATGAAATGCCCGATTGGGTAAAAGATCAAATTGAAGCTGATGATTTGGTGGGGTATCTCCAACCGCCGGTCGGCACATGGGATGGCAAATCCTACAGAATCACCATTGATGGCGATTGCCATACCTTCTCATATCGTAAAGATTACTTTGGCGAAGGCTCTGTTACTGGGCGCGCAAACCCGCCCAAAACATGGCAAGAAGTCAACCAGATTTCCAAAGATGTGGCCGGCAAAGAAGATCCATTAACCGGTCTACCAGCGCATGGATATCTTGATCCGCTGAAAGGCTGGGGGGGATTTGGGTTCTATTTCTTAGAAAACCGGGCTGCAGCTTATGCCAAACACCCTAATGACCCAGCTTGGCTGTTTGATCCCGACACCATGAAGCCGCGCGTCAATAACCCGGCTTGGGTGCAGGCGATTCAAGATGTGATGGATCTTATCGCCACAGATGGCGCCTATCCCACCGACCAGATTAACGCAGATCCTGGCACAACGGGCTTCCAACAATTCTTGGCAGGCACCGGCTCAATGTTGATGTGGTGGGGCGATATTGGATCGAACGCACGCACCTCAGATACCTCGGTTGTCGGGGATGTTGTGGGCTTTGGCATGAACCCTGGCTCGGATCGCGTTTACAACTCGATTAGCGGCGCTTGGGAAGACACCTATAATGAGGCGCCTAACATGGCCTATCTTGGTTGGGGCGTTTACGTCACCAAGCGGGTGTCTGGCGATGAGAAAAAGCGCAAAGCGGCCTGGTCCGCAGCAGCGCATTTGGGCGGCAAAGATATCTCGCTTTGGATGTCTGCCTATCCATCGGGCTTTCAGCCTTATCGGAACTCGCATTTCCAATATGATGAATGGGAAGCTGCGGGCTATGACCGCGCCTTTATCGAGGATTATCTGGGATCGAACGCAGATAGCTACAACCATCCAAACGCCGCCATCGAACCGCGTATTCCGGGCATCTTCCAATATTACTCTGTTGCAGAAGATGAGTTGGCAAAAGGCTATGCGGGCCAATACGGATCGGCGCAAGAAACCGCTGATGCGATCGCCGCAGCTTGGGAAAAGATCACCGATCAAATCGGGCGCGATAGCCAGATTAAGCTGTATAAAGCGTCGCTTGGTCTATAATATCATAGTATTGGGAAGGGCGGGTATACCCGCCCTTCCCGCATAAACGAGCTAAAATCAGGTTTGGGCAGCAGTGAGTAACTCAGAAGGCGATTATTTACATATTGTGATGCCCGATGAAATATCGGCCAGCCGGCAACGCTTTGGCCGCATGATCATTTGGGGATCTGCGACGCTGATGGGCGTTGTTCTTTTGCTTCAAACGCTGGATCACCGCGCCATTTTATCCCTCGGCTTTGAAACATGGCGGCCCACGCTATATGCCTATTTGCTATGGGCGACCTGCCTATGCTGGGGTCAAGTGATCTTACGGGGCGAGCAAGGAAAGCGCAGTTTGTTCATCCTGCCCGCGGTGCTATTCGTGGTTTCAATGGTGATATTTCCGCTTATCTTTGCGCTTGGTATCGCCTTCTCAAGTTGGAATCTAGCCTCCCCGAATGGGCGGCAATTTAACGGGCTTGAGAATGTATGGCAGATGTGGAGCGATCCATTTTACTGGAACGCTTTGAAAAATATGGTCTATTACACATTGGCCATCATTCCTGAATATATTATCGCTTTCGCGCTTGCGCTGCTGCTGAATTCAGAAATACGGGGTCGAAAATTCTTTCGCGTGGCCTTCTTGCTGCCTTTGATGCTGTCACCCGTCGCGGTCAGCTGGATGATTGGCAAGTCAATGCTGGAAATCCGCTTTGGCCCTATTTCACGGCTTGCGCGCGAATTGGGCTGGGACAGTCCCTCCTTTTTCGGTTCGGGGGAAATCGCGCGGGCAATGATTATGATTATGGACGCTTGGACGTTTATTCCCTTTATGATGATTATGATCCTTGCAGGCTTGCAAGCGATCCCAAGAGAATTGCATGAGGCAGCGGAAGTGGATGGCGCGCCGGCCTGGAAACGCTTCTGGGAAATCACCTTCCCGCTGATGCTGCCGGTGTCGATCACCGCCATTTTAATTCGGATTATTTTCAAATTGAAACTGGCTGATGTGATTATCAATGTCACTTCAGGCGGGCCCGGCGGCGCGACAGACAGCGTCACCAGCTTTATCTTTCGCGAATATCGAGACCGCTCAAATGTGGGCTATGGCACATTTTTGGCGATCTTTTATTTGGTGATTATTGTGATTGCGATGACCATCCTAATGAAGTTGGCAGACCGCTGGATGCGGCCGAGATATTAAAACATGAGCGCGCAAATTTTCAAAGATAGCAAGTCAGATTTGGCCTTCCGCCCCAGTTGGATGGTTAATCGGGCGGTGATTTATGGCGTTTTGATCCTGTGGGCGGTGATTTGTTTGTTTCCGATCTATTGGACGCTGACCACCAGCTTCAAAGCAGCCCCCGATGTGATGAAGGGCAATCTAATCCCTTGGTGGGATTTCACACCAAAATGGCTTGGCATGCGCTCGCTGGGATTATCGCCCGAAACTATATTCCAAGAAAGCACTGTACGTGAAGAATTCTTAAAACGATTTTGGAATTCAACCATCGCAGCAACCGGATCCTCGGCCCTGGCGGTGATTTTAGGCAGCTGCACCGCCTATGGCCTCAGCCGGTTTAATTATCGTTTTGGTTTTATGCGCAATTCCGACATTTCGTTTTTCTTTCTATCGCAATTGATTTTGCCACCAGTGGTGTTGGCACTGCCCTTCCTTGTTTTATACAAAGAATTGGATTTGCTGGATACGCGTATCGGGTTAATCGGGCTTTACACGCTTACGGTTTTACCGATCGTGATCTGGATCATGCGCGATCAGTTTGGCTCAATCCCCGTTGAACTGGAAGAGGCCGCGCTGGTGGATGGGCTTTCTATATGGGGCGCGTTTGTCACGATTATTCTGCCAATCGCGCTGCCCGGCATGGTGGCCTCGTTCATCATTGCGTTGGTTTTGACGTGGAATGAATATTTCTTTGCAGCATTGCTCACCTCTTCGCATGCCAAAACCCTGCCCGTAATGGTAGCCAGCCAAACCGGATCTCAAGGCATTTCTTGGTGGTCAATGGCCGCGCTGTCATTCGCAGCGATTTTACCCTTGATCGTGATCGGTATTTTGCTTGAGCGGTTTATCATTAAAGGCATGGCCGCCGGCGCGGTGAAATAAGAAATTCTTCGGGTACTCTTAAGGGCTACGCCCCAAATGCAGCCACCAGACGCGGCCGTTTATTCTAAAAAGAATTCAGGATGTTCTTTTTCTAAGGGCGTCAAAAAGGACATCAATCTGCCCAAATGTTCCTGCATCGCGGCGCGAGCCGCCGCTGGATTACGCCGTTGCAAGGCCTGAAAAATTGCCTGATGTTCTGTCAATGTTTCCGCAACCCGACCCGGTACGGGCAGAACAAGCTGGCGCGCGCGATCCACATTCACCCAGGCGGTTTCTGCGAACCATGTCAATTTCTTAAAACCGGTAAATGCCAAAAGCATTTGGTGAAATTCACGATCTAAGCCATAAAAACCTTGAAAATCCTCATCCGCCACGAACGCCTCTTGGATCCGGATATTGCGTCGCAATAGCACGATCTGCTCCTGCGAAATTTGACGCCCCAACCGTTCAATCGCGGCAAGCTCTAACGCCTCGCGAATAAAGGCCCCTTCCCTGATTTCATCCATCGAAAAACGCGCCACATACGTGCCCGCTTGTGGAAACACCTCCACAAGCCCCTCTTGAGCAAGCCGGCTTATAGCTTCAGAAATCGGTGAGCGTGACACCCCTAAGCTGGCGCATAATTCACTTTTACGGATCAGCTCTCCGGGTTTGAATTGCAGATTGATGATCGCATCGCGCAGCGTAGAATAGGTGCGTTGCGTTAAAGAGCCTAGCGATGGCTCTATGGTTTTCAACTTTTTCGTCTCTGACTTTGCCAATTCAGAAACCCGCCCTCACGATGTGATATGCTAACATGTTAGCGCCATAGCCTGATGAGTCAAGCCAGCCGCGCGGCATCGCGCTGGGCGTGGGCCTAACACGTCACCTATGGCGGCACAACCGTTCCCAGGCCGCACACGCAACCCAATTCATCAATCCAGAAGGAAAGCATAGGGTTTTGGGGAACGTTAAAGCCTTTTCATGATGGCTTTTGTCGCGTCATAAAGATCTCGAAATATTTGAAAGTTATGATCATACCGCGGGTCAGCATTCGCGCGGATATCCGCTGCTATTGGGTTCCAATGCTCAATATCGGTGCGCTTCACCCGGCCAATGGCCAAAGCTGCCAAAAACGCATCACCATAACTCGCCCCTACCGTATTTTTGCGCACTTCCTGACGCAAGCCGCAAATATCAGAGGTGGCCTGAAGCCAAACCGCGTTCTTGGTCCCCCCGCCAACCGCCAATAACCGGTGTGGAGGGTGACCGATTTCAGAAAATGTGTCGGTGACATGGCGCGTTCCATAGGCAATGCCCTCAATCAAGGCACGATACATATCCCCCCGCGTATGGGTAAGATTTAATCCAAAAAAACTGCCCTTGGCATTGGCATCATGAATCGGCGTCCTTTCACCCGAGAAATAGGGCAAAAGTAGCAGGCCCTTGGCGCCGGGGGGCGATTCTTGTGCCTCTAGCGCCAATAAGGGAAAAGCCTCTTCGGGATCCAAATCTTTGGCAAACTGGTCGCGAAACCAATGCGTGAGCGTTCCGCTGGTGGCCAGCCCTGCCATCGAGGCATGTTCGCCTTCAAACAACCAAGGCGCATACCACAAACGCGGATCGCTAACGCGCTGCGCTGTACGTAAAATAATAAATATGGTTGAACCATACATCGCCATCATATCGCCAGGCGTATTTACCCCAACCGAAACCGCCTCAGCCGCAGCATCTATGGTGCCAGCCGTGATCGGTGTGCCTTCGGCAAGCCCTGTTGCCTGCGCGGCAGATTTGGTAACATAACCCGCAATATCGGTTGACCAGAGCAACTCGGGCAATTTCTCCAAATCGACGATATCATCTGCCAGATCCTCAATCCACGATTGCGTTGACACATCATAAAGCGGCGAAAAATTGGCGGCGGTGTAATGATCGATCACATAGCGCCCTGTGAGCCGATGCACTAAAAAGCTGGTTGAAGTTAAAATCCGAGCGGTTTGATTATAAAGATCAGCTCGATTGCGCTTGAGCCAAAGAATTTTTGGTCCCACAGATTGCGACGTCAACGCATTTCCGCAGCGGCTCAGGATTACCTCTTCACCAATGCGCTCTGTCAGCTCGCGCACCTCGCGTTCAGCGCGGGCATCCACCCCATAAAGCACCCCGTTCATCAACGGGTTTCCCTGCGCATCCACGGGCAGCATGCAGGGCCCAATCGCGCTGCAAGCAACCGCAAGAATATTTGCCGGATCAATTCCCGATTGTTTCAACAAGGCTTGGCTAACGACACAAAAATCGCCCCACCAATCTTGCTCGGGATCATGTTCTGCCCAGCCCGGTTGCGGCACCAACATTTTATGCGCGCGCCCCGCTTGCGCGATCACCTTCCCGCGTTCATCAACCAAAACACCTTTGGTTTCATAAGTGCCAATATCAATCCCTAATGTATAGCGCATTACGCTATTCTCCCCGCAGCAATGAAAATGCCGGATCAATGCGCTGCAAACCCGCGATCAAAAGCCTGCTCAACCCTGCCAAATCATTTAGATCACACAGCTCAGAGGGCGAATGTGAATATCGCATCGGAAAACCCAGATCCAAAGCCGCCACCCCTTCGCCTACCAGCTGCACATAAGACAGGTCAGTTAAGGCGCCGATATGCGCGCTGCGCTGCAACGGCAGCGAAAGATCCTGCGCAACGCGATCAAAAAGCGCCACCAAGCTTGGGTGCGGTATAACCCCGTTCAGGGTGCCGCGCCCATGAAAGGAAAACATGCTCATCGCCGGGCCGGCGCCCAAAGCCACATCGCCGCGCCCCTGCATATCAGGCGTGTCGGTCGCTAAGATAAGATCAAGCTGGATTGCAATATCAGGGCAAAGCTGTTGCGCCATGGGCAAAGCCCCGCGCAGGTTAAATTCTTCTTGAACGGTGAACACAATATCCACGGGCGGTCCGGCTGTGCGCTCGGCCAAATGTCGCGCAACTTCTAACAAAACCGCGCAGCCCGCCCGATCATCAATGCTGGTTCCAGCCACCCGGTCGGCGCTTAACGCCTGCGTTTTGGGAAAATAAACAACCGGGCTGCCAATATTGATGCCTGCCGCCCTAACGTCAGCGGCCGAACTAAATCCCAAATCGATATACATCTCGGAATATGGGAGAACTTTATACTTTTCTTCGGGCAAGGTGGCATGATGGCTTTTATTTGCAAAAACGCCAGCAACATCGCGCCCCTCGCCAACGCAGACCAAGACCGGTTGCCCTGCCAGCGCGCGCTCGGGCACGCCGCCCAAACGCTCAACACGCAAAAATCCATCGTCTTCTATTTTACGCACCACGAATCCCAATTGATCCATATGCGTGAATAACATCACCTTGGGCCCGGTTCCTGGAAACTGAACCAATAGATTTCCCAACCGGTCACTGCGCGTTGAAAGCCCTAGCCCCTGCAGTTGCTTTTTCAGATAGCGTGCCACACGCTCTTCATAGCCCGACAAGCCCGGCACCAGCATCAAGGCCTGTAAATCCTGTTTTATACGATTTTTCACATGCGCCCCCTTAAAACTCGGACGCGGTCCATAAAATCTAAGGCTCGGGCAGGATCAACGCTGTTCCAAGTATCGCCATCGCGTTTTAACGAAGAACCGACAATACAGCCATCCGCGACCCGAAGCACATCAGCCACCGTCTCGTGTTTTACCCCCGTATTGGCCAAAACAGGGGTGTCTGGCAAAATTGCTTTCACAGCCTCAAGATCGGACAGGGCGGCAGCCTCGCCGGTGATTTGGCCGCTGACCAAAACCGCATCGGGAATCGAAGAAAACACGGCGCTGCGCGCCCGATCGGGCAAAGACCGCTGATCGAGAGAATGCGCAAACTCCGCCGAAATATTGAACAACATCAGCATATCCGAGCGCCCAAGGCGATCACGATAACGCATGGCATCACCCGCATCTGGCGCCCAAAATCCCATATCAGACGCATAGGTGCCGGTGAAAATCTCGCGTATAAAGGCCGCGCCGGTTGCCGCCCCAAGCGCCACCGAAGCGCGTGGATCCCACAGCATATTCACACCAAAAGGCACTGTAATTTCGGCGCGCAACTGCCCAATCACATAGGCCGCCGTAGCCGTTGAGGCAGGGTCAACCTGAAACTCATAGGGGCGATCATTTTCATTGCCAAACATCACCGCATCAACACCAGCCGCTTGCAGCGCCATCAAATCGGCGCGCGCGGCGCTTAAAAGCCCCTCAAGCCCAGCGGCAGCATCATAAAGAGGGCTGCCAGGCAAAGCCCCCAAATGCACCATTGCAATTACCGGTTTGGGCTTTTGAAACAGCGTAGAAAATCGTGTCATGCCTGCGGCCTTCCAAAAAGAACTAATTGCCAAAAGCTTAGCCATTAAAATCTGTGCAGGCAAAAGAAAACTCGCTAAACTTCTGGCAAACAAGGAGAACCAATATGCTTAACACGCGTCACTGGGATCGGCATAAAACGGGCGGTCTGAATTTCACCGAATTAGGCTTTGGCACCGCGCCATTGGGAAATTTATACAAAGCGATTTCTGACGCTGAAGCGCGGGCAACATTGGATCAAGCCTGGGAAAGCGGAATGCGCTATTTTGATACAGCCCCCCTTTATGGGCTGGGTCTAAGCGAAACCAGATTGAATGGTTTTTTACGCGATAAACCGCGGGATCAGTATCTTTTGTCAAGCAAAGTCGGGCGGATCATGAAACCCTGCGCTCCTGAAGCGCGCACGGGGCTGGGGAAATGGTTCGACGTGCCCCAGCGCCAAGAACAATATGATTATTCTTATGACGGGGTCATGCGCTCGGTAGAGTTTTCACTTGAGCGGCTTGGCGTTAGCCGCATTGATATTTTATATGTCCATGACTTATGCGTTTTCACCCATGGATCAAAACAGGCCTCGGATGCACGTATCGATAGTTTTTTTGACGAAAAAGGCTATGCGGCGATGCTTGAACTGCGCGATCAAGGCGTCATTAAAGCCATTGGGGGCGGGGTGAATGAATGGGAAGTATGCCAAACCTTGGCCGAGCGGGGTGATTTTGATCTCTTCTTGTTGGCCGGGCGCTATACGCTGTTAGAGCAGGAGGCCTTGGAAAGCTTTTTACCGCTCTGCGAAGCGCGCGGAATCGGCATCGTTACAGGGGGGCCTTATAATTCGGGTATTTTGGCAACCGGAGCCGTACCCGGCGCATTTTACAACTATGATCCTGCCCCTGCCCATATTATGGAGAAAGTTGCCAAAATCGAGGTGATTTGCGCGCAATTTAACGTTCCTCTTATCGCTGCGGCGATCCAGTTTCCGCTCTTGCACAGCACGCATATGGCCGTCATTCCAGGCGGGCAAAGCGCAGAGCAAACGCGCTCGAACATTGCAGCTTTGCAATGTGACATTCCAAGCGAACTTTGGACCAACTTAAAATCCGCCGGGCTGATGCACCCAGATGCACCAACAGGACCGCCCAGATGATCATCGATGCACATCAACATTTTTGGCAACCCCTGCGCGGCGATTACGGCTGGATGCCCGAAGATAATCCAACGCTGAACAGAGCCTATGCCCCAAAAGACCTGTTGCCGATCCTGACGCGGCACAATATTGGCGGCACCATCCTTGTTCAGGCGGCGCCCAGCGTGGAAGAAACCGAATATATGCTGGGCTTGGCAGATGGCTGCGATGCCATTTTAGGCGTTGTTGGCTGGGTCGATTTTGAAACCCCCAGCCAACGCCAAACGCTCGCGCGATTATCGCAGCATCCAAAGTTTGTAGGGGTGCGCCCGATGATCCAAGATATACCCGATGTCAATTGGATGCTCAGGGCGGATATCCAATGGGCCTTCGAAAGCATCTGTCAGCTCGATCTGAGCTTTGATGCGCTTGGATTCCCTCAACATTTGCCGAATTTTTTAACGCTGGCGAAGCGGTATCCTGAAATGAGAACGGTATATGACCATTGTATGAAGCCGCAAATTCGCGATGCTATGGGCGGACAAGACGCGTTGACAAAATGGGCTGAAGGGATCACCGCTCTGGCCAATATTGGCAGCAGCTATTGCAAATTATCAGGCTTAATCACCGAAGCGGGCGAGGGCTGGACAAAAGCCGATTTAAAGCCATTTTCCGATCACATATTGCAAAGCTTTGGGGCCGATCGCGTGATGTGGGGCTCAGACTGGCCGGTCTGCCGCCTTCAAGGCGAATATGACGTTTGGTTAAGCGCAGCCCAAAGCCTCACCTCGCATTTAACGCCGCTCGAGCAAGCGAAGGTGTTTGCGCAAAATGCCCGAAATTTTTATCACTTGCGATAACGCGGCCTAAAGCGCGCTGTTCTGTATTAAGGCTTTTATGTCGCTAGGGGTGATCTCCGAACGCTGGTGCCGCGGCGTGGCGACGTGCAGCGCCGCCGCCGCTTGGGCATATCTAAGCGCAGATTCCCAAGGGATCTGCGCAAGCCGCTGCGCCGCCAAGGCGCCAACAAAAACATCCCCTGCCCCATGCGAAGACAAAGACGGCACCTCAAAAGCAGGAAAGCTTTGGCAGGCGCCATCGGGCAAAATCAAATCAAGCCCATCCGCCCCTTTGGTTATGATCTTAGTTAATCTCTGATAGGCAGGGTTAGAAAAAAAGGCTTGATAGAACTGCGCTTCGACACGGTTCATAATCACCACATCCAGCTGTCCCATCAGCGCCGGCCCAATCTCGCGGGCTGGCGCAGCATTCAGCCAAACCTCGCTGCCGTTTGCGCGCGCGCGTTGCGCAAGTGCCAAATTGATCGCCTCGGGAATTTCATTTTGCAGCAAAAGCAGGCCAGTCTCCGCGTCAAGCGACACTTGCGCTGCATCAATCCGCAAATTGGCTTCAGAGACGATCACCGCGCCGTATTCGCCGCCCGTCTCCAGGATCGCTACGCTCATCCCACTGGCCCCGGCATCTTGCTGCAATTGCGACAGATCCAAGCCAGACTCTTGCAAAACGCGCAATAAACTCTTGCCAAACTCATCTTGGCCAAGGCGGCCTACGAAATAGGTTTCGGCGCCATTGCGCTGGGCAGAAACCGCCTGATTGCCCCCTTTACCGCCAAAATCATACGCCACCTCACTGCCGCGCACCGTTTCATCGCGCTGCGGTAAATTGGGTGCTTGCACCAAAACATCCCAATGCAAAGCCCCAAGCACGCAGAGCCGCGTCATGCGAAGAGGCTGCCCTGAACGATGCGCATCGCATTGGGCGCATCTTGCTGGGCAATCGCCCGCTGCAAATCGGCATTATCGGCCAGACGGGCGGCGATAGGCAGTAATTTGTGAATTGCGGCAATATTGCTCTGGGCTTCGGCAACAGGATCCAAGCCGGAATGGTCGGGGAATGTGTCAAAATACAACGCGCCGTGATAGTTTAAACGTTGCAGTTCAACCAAAAGCTCAACCGTTTGGATCGGATGCACCGCCGCCACCATCAACCCATTATCCCATTTGCCATAGCCATCGTTTAAATGAACTCCAAGCAGCTTCGAATGCCGCGCAATCAAACTGGCCGCAAAGGCCGGCATTTCATCCGCATAAAGCACATGCGCAAAATCTAACGTTACGCCGGTATTCGCGCGGCCAATCTCTTTAAGCGCCAAAAGCGTGGTTGCACCATCCGGCATAAGCGCGAAAGCCCGCGGCTCATTCGGTTTATATTCTAAAGCAATTTCAATATCTGGATTATGATCCGCCACCTCGGCGATCGCTTGAACCGTATCATCCCAGATTTTGGAATAATCGGCCTGAAAGGAATAATCGAACCCATCTTGCCCCATCCAGAGCGTCATCAAAGACCCGCCAAGTTCTGCCAAAGCATCCAAGCCCGCCTTCGTTTCATCAATCGCAGCGCGGCGCACCGTTGGGTCTGGATTGGTAAACGCGCCCAGCTTGAAACCCGGATTAGTGTAATAGCGCATGGCCAAACCGTTCAACACGATCTGTTGATCTTGAAACAGATGCTTTAAATCTTGCATCGATACATCGGCAAAATGATCCGGGTAATTGAGATCAGCAGCGTTGAGCCCTGCGGTTGCCGCGCGCGTCAGCAGGTCAATCGTAGTAATTTTGTTTTTTCCGGGCCAGTACGCCTCTGCCCCGATTTTAAAAGCGTTCAAACGCCCCGCAAATTTGATATCGCTGCCGGTTTTCATTTATCCCCCGTTTCTTCTGCTGAGCGAAGGCTAACACTGGCCCCGAAACTTAGCAATCTGAACCCGTGACCAAACAAAGACGCAGCGAATTGCCCTAGCTGAACCCATCAGGCGCTAAAAGCTTTGATCCGCAAAATAATCTGTGCTTATCTTTAGAGACTTTTCTCGCGCCACGGGCCATTTGCCACCACGTGGCGCAAATACAGAGTAATTAAGGAAATAGTGATGTATGGTGAAGTTCAAGGAACGGGGTTTGAAACGATTGATCTCCGCTTTGACGCCTGCTTAACCGGGCATGGGCGCGTTGAACGGCTTTGGAGCGGCGCGCGCTGGCTGGAAGGCCCGGTTTGGTTTGCCGCTGGACGCTATCTTTTGATCTCAGACATTCCCAATAACCGTCTTTTGCGTTGGGATGATACGGATGACAGCATGTCCGTATTTCGCAGACCCTCAAATTATTGCAATGGCAATACGATTGACCAACAGGGGCGCTTGATTACCTGTGAGCATCTCACGCGGCGCGTCACGCGCACCGAACATGATGGATCGATCCGGGTTTTGGCAGATGAATTTAACGGCAAAAAGCTAAACTCACCCAATGATGTGGTGGTGAAATCCGATGGATCTGTATGGTTTACCGATCCGACATACGGCATTTTAAGCGATTATGAGGGCCGCCGGGCACCGGCCGAACAAAGCGGCTGTCATGTATATCGAATTGATCCGGAGACATCCGATATAAAACAAGTGACCCGCGACTTTATGCAACCCAATGGTTTGGCGTTTAACCCAGATGAAACCGCGTTATTCATCTCTGATACGGGGGCGTCGCATGCGGAAAACGGACCAAAACATATTCGCAAATTTAACCTTGGCGAAAACGGGCAAACGCTGAGCGAAAGTACGGTCTTCGCCGAATGCAGCGCAGGCTTGTTCGATGGATTTCGATTTGACGATGCGGGCCGGCTTTGGAGCTCTGCGGCGGATGGCGTGCATTGCTATGATCCAGATGGCACTTTGATCGGAAAAATACTCATTCCCGAAATGGTCGCCAACCTATGTTTCGGGGGCGCTGCCCGAAATCGGTTGTTTATCGCAGGCACCACCTCGCTTTATGCGGCCTATCTCAATGTCAACGGCGCCTAACGTAATTGCCTTGGGTCAATCTAAATTTAAGGCATAGAAATCATTCTTTTGAGAAATGCGGGCCAGATCGTGAGCGCCACGCGCTGTCATGGAAGAACCGTGTGAAACGCGTCTCGATAGGGTTGCGCAGACGCCGGCAATTCACGCTTTAAAAAGAAATTATGATCCGTCACCTGACGCCTCAGAACCGGCAACATCTCTTTAAATGCGGCATAAATTGATGGGCTTGGGACCGGCAGATCATCCTTTATCAACGCATGCAGCTGCGCCAAGCGATAATATGGCACCATCGGAAACATATGATGTTCTACATGATAATTCATATCCAGATAAATAAACCGGCTGATCCGGTTCATATAGACCGTGCGCGTGTTTAAACGGTGATCCAAAACATCTTCTGCCAATCCGCCATGCTGCAACACGCCCGTCATCACGTGATGCCACGCGCCATATAGCCGCGGCAATCCAATCACCATCAAGGGTAGAATGGACCACAAAATAAGCGCAAGCGCACCGGTTGCTGCATAGATCACCACCCAAATCCGCGCAACATGAATAACCTTTTTGGCTTCGACCTCAGGCACATAGCAAGCTTCCTCAGGATGCAGCTTCCCGCTTGCGTGAAGGCACATCCGCGCCCAGCCATTATAGGCGTCAATCAGCCCAAAAAAGTTGATAACAATGCTGACCAAAGCCGGGGGGCGCATCATCAACAATTCAGGATCGCGACCAATAATATACGTATCGGTATGATGGCGCGCGTGGCTCCACCGCCACGTATAGGGGTTGCGCACCATCATGAAGCTCGAAATATGATAGACCACATCGTTCATCCACGGCGTTCGGAAGGCGGTGCCATGCCCGCATTCATGCCAGCGCGAATCCGAAGCAGATCCGTATAAAACCCCATAGGCGAGCCAAAATGGCAGCGACCAAAGGCTGGGCCAAAGCGCAATACCGGCCAGCGCAAAACAAAACATCAAGCCATATAGAATGGCTGTATCGCGCAGCGCAGGCCCATCCGAGCGCTTCATCAAGGCTTTCATGTCTTTTCGAGACACATCCGAGTGATACCACTCTGCTGCAGCCAACCCCGTTTCAACCGCATTACGCCCGTTTTCTCCCAAAAGGCTATAATCACGCTGCATCCTGTTGCCCCCCAATCTTTCATCTAAAGATGATTTTATAACGCGTAGCTTACGCGTTATTCTTTTGATAGCCAGTTCAAAAAAACAATCCGGCCTCTAAAATAACCCATCGCTTTTTTGAGACAGTCAGATCTGGCATTTTATGGCAGCGCGCCGAAGCAGTCACACCCTTTCAAGTAAGCTATCCATCAAGAAAACCGAGCGCAGACACAAATAATATACACTTAAAAAGTGTATTTTTACTTATTTTAAATGGATTAAATTTAAATATATGAATTTAGATGCATGCTTAAGTAGAATGCTTTAAATTGTGCATAATAAAAGAAAGCAATAATCATGCCATAATTTAAATTATTGCATTAGGCTGAGTAAAAATATATTAAATAATTATAAATCAACGCTTTACAAGATAACCCCTACATAAAGGCCGGGCAATTTTTAACCAAACGATCCTGTGGATAACTCTGTGTTTAACTCTGTGCCTGGTCTTCCTTTAAATTGTTAAACTGTGAAAATAACAGACTACAATTTAGCGGCACTGCGGTAACGCAGCGCGGCAAAGAGCCAATCCACCAAGAAACGATAGAAACCCCTAGCTCTTAAAAAGCCTGACTTACCATTGAGACCACTCTCCAGCGATCTCATAAAGCTTCTAATTATACCTAAGGGGCCATTACATCATAGATATCGACAACCCTAAAGAATAAACACGCCTATCATAACGTATAATTTTCAACTTTTTCTATCGAAAAATCATGGAATTACTGGATTTAAAGAAAGAAACAGCGATAGAGTTGATAACAGAAATGGGAGAAAAGAATGGTAAAATTTATTGTAAGCGTAGCCGGTTTATGCGTATCCAGCACGGCTCTATTGGCTGGAGGTTGGGAGACAGGGACACTCCCCACTTCAATGATGTATGAGGATGGCAACTACTTTGAACTTTCCTATGGCTCACTAAATTACAACTTGGATGGAGTGGCTTCAGTTGTTTTACAGGCTTCACCGACTACAGAGGTGGTCGCAGGCCAAAAACACAAAATGGCCAAAAATCAAACCAGAACATCCCTCGCAGCAAAGTTTTCTGTTGGCTCATATGATGTCGGAATTTCGCGCTTTGATAACGGAGCCATACAATTAGATGGCACAAATTCTACAGTGACTTCGAAAACCGCAAGCGCAGACATCAAACTGACAACTATGGCAATTATGGGTAGCCGTAGCCTAGACAACGGCATGAGCGTGGGCTTGGGTATGCGTAACGGTCAACTAGGAAGTGGTACAGTTTCCACCTTAGCCGGCGTGACTTATTCGGTAGAGTCTGCGACAGCATCCTCGGCGATTGCTTCAATTGCATACGAAAAACCAGAAATAGCACTACGTGCTGAATTGGTATACGAAGATTCCGTTGGCATGCCATTTGATGTCACACTATCCAATGGCGTAACAGCCACTGGAGGCTTATCATTACCTCAATCAACAACTCTTAATTTTCAAACAGGCATCGCTACTGATACGTTACTTTTTGGATCAGTTCGAAATGTAGCATGGTCATCTGGCCAAGTCGCCGTTGATGCAGCAGTTGATCTACTGGACATATCAAGCGAATTTGACAACACAACGTCCTATAATATTGGCGTGGGGCGTAAGTTAACCGAAGACCTGTCCGCAAGCCTTAGTTACGCACAGGAAGCGGGAACAGGCTCAACTTCAACCAGCGGGTTCACACTCACAAATGGTTACAACAGCGTGTCAGCAGGGCTAAAATACACGATGGATAACATGAATATATCTGTAGGCTACAGTTACGTTATGCCTGGCGACGTTACCATTACGCATGATGTTGCTGCAGACGGTGCAACACCAGCCACAATTTTGAAAACGGTTTATGAAAACTCTACAGTTCAAGCTATAGGAGTTCGGATAGGCGTAAATTTCTAACTTTAAATTGAAAATACTCAGGGTTAGCCGAGACCCTGAGTATTCTGCGAAATAATCAATTCAGTTAGAGCAAAAACAAATGAAACGTGGCGAATGATGAAGGCATTAATTTGCGAAAAATTTGGTCCACCAGAAGATCTGATGCTCCAAGAGATTTCGGATCTTGTACCCGCAGCGGGTCAAGTCAGAATTGCCACTGATGCCTGCGGCGTGAACTTCCCAGACACACTGATCATAGAAAATAAATATCAATTCAAGCCTGACCTACCTTTTGCACCGGGCGGCGAAGTCACCGGGACTGTGGATGCTGTTGGCGATGGGGTCTCGCAAGATCTGCTGGGTCAACCTGTAATGTGTATGACTTTATCGGGGGGGTTTGCAGAACAAACTATCTGCAAAGCCGAAGATCTGATTGCACGCCCCAGCTTTATGCCCAGCACCGTCGCAGCCGGCTTTACAATGACCTATGGCACCTCGATGCACGCGCTTAAACAGCGCGCGCGATTACAACCTGGCGAAACGCTGTTGGTTCTAGGCGCCGGCGGCGGCGTTGGTTTGGCCGCAGTTGAAATCGGCAAACAAATGAACGCCACAGTAATCGCTGCCGCCAGCTCGGCAGAAAAGTTAAACGCGGCCGAAGACGCCGGCGCGGATCACTTGATCGACTATTCTCAGCAAGATCTGCGCAGCGCCCTGAAGGACATCGTAGGCATAAAAGGCGTTGACGTGGTGTATGACCCTGTTGGCGGAGATATGTTTGAAGCGGCCCTTAGATCAACAGCCTGGGGCGGTCGTGTTCTTGTTGTTGGCTTTGCATCTGGCAATATCCCCAAAGTACCCATCAACCTCGCGCTACTGAAAGGTTGTTCGATCGTTGGCGTGTTCTGGGGCGCGTTCCGGCTCAATTACACCAAAGAGGATAATGAAAATTTTGAGCAGCTTTTCGCTTGGTATGATCAAGGCAAATTGAAACCCTTTACGTCAAAAACATATACTCTTGATGAAGCTGCTTTAGCGCTAAATGATCTAAAAAACCGCAAAGCCATTGGTAAACTCATAATTCAAATTTCGTCTTAATTTTCGATTGAGACTTACAAGCCACGTAAATTTAAAAGGCTTGTTTGCTAGCATGCCGTTTGCTTTTGATCCAGCACTATGCCAAGTTGTTTTAAGAGCTTATTAATAAAAGCTAATTAAACATAACATCTCGAGGGCAAAATGAAATTCCTATCCATGTCTACGGTTATCTTATCGCTTTTTTCTTCTATAGCCTCAGCTGATCCGTTGGTCGGTATTTGGCAAACAGTTAATGACGATAACGGAAATTTTGGCCATGTTAAGATTGAGACCTGCGACGATTCATTATGTGGTGTTTTAGTGACCAGTTTTGGGCCAGATTTAAAACCTCGAGAAAGTGAACATGTTGGCCGAACATTAATTTGGGATATGAAAAACCTTGGCGGTGGAAAATATGGTGAAGGAAAAATTTACTCTCCAGACCGAGACAAAACATATTCATCAAAATTAGTTCTAGATGGTGACCGGCTCAAGGTTTCAGGCTGCGTATTGTTTATATGCCGCGATGGCGGTACCTGGCGTCGCGCTCAATAGAAGCTCCTCTAAGCGAAGTATACCTACATTCTAACAAACTACGATTAAGAGTACGCTTTAGAACGCCTATTCTAGCACTCGCGCATGCAGATTTATCTTACGCGTTGGGCAGGGTGTAATTTGGGGTAAGTATTGTGATCGTTTTGAGAGATACGCGGATTTGGTATT
>Ga0222717_10001157_pt1 | contig 21918 bp, 14 predicted proteins | sample C33_18DmetaG_FD_165053 | JGI IMG/M metagenome (GOLD analysis project Ga0222717, IMG submission 165053) | Estuarine water microbial communities from San Francisco Bay, California, United States - C33_18D | ecosystem: Environmental > Aquatic > Marine > Unclassified | place: USA: California... | reverse complement strand
CAGCGGATGACCACTTTCGACGCCAGCATCTTCGAGTACACGTTTCGCCTCAAGCAGAGATCTTTCAGCTTCTTCCCAAGCTTCAAAACGTCGACACGCATCCGCTCTCCCAGCCAGGCAGGACGCCCGGAAGAAAGGGGCCTGATAGTCTATCATCGCGTCAAGATCTCTATCACAAGTCTCATCAGCATCCTCACTGCGTCCACTCGCGGCCTGGCTCCGGGCGAGATCCGAGAGACAGAGGCTGATCAATCCCCTGTGCCCAGAGGGTTCAGGGCGATAGTCACGGAGGGCTTTGCGATAGTGCTGTTCGGCGACTTGGTGATCTCCCAGAAGATGGGCAAGATTGCCCCTGGTGTGTTCCCATGCGGGATTCTCTGCGGCAAGTGATTCAGGAATGGATGTGAGGACGTCGTCCGGGTTTACGGACCGTTTGAGTAGATTCTCTAACACGGCGCTCAAAACGGTATCTTCCGTCGTCTCGCTCAGCGCGCGGACGGCTTTGTTCGTGCGTTCTTTGAAACGCCGCACTTCAGCAGCAGTCCGAGGGAACTTGAAGTCCTCAGATCTTGCGAGCTGCTCACGTGCAGGAGGAATCAGATAGGGCATTTCATCAAACCACCAAGGCCCGTCCAGCGCAGGCAACGTCATCAGGGTCACGTCCCGAGCAACTGGTTCGTTCATCTGGCTAAAGACGGCCAACACGACGGCTACAGCCAATAAGACACACGACCATCCGATCAGTCTTGTTCTTGCTGTCTTCGCTTTGGGCTGCGTGTGTCGGTTCATGTTTGCGAACGAATCGATCACCGTGAGGGCCTCTGATGAATCCTCTTCGACCAAGGTCACCGATGGAGGGCGCAGCCAGCTGTCCTCCTTTCTCGACCCGCTAGTCGCCGAGGACGTACGATCTAGTGCTAGGAGATCCGCTTCCAAATCACTCGCTTGTTTGTAGCAGTTGTTCGAATTGGGAGCCAAGCACTTGCGAATAATGTCATCTGGCATCCACGTTCGATTTATTCAAAAATTCTTCAGAAAAGTGGAGACCATTCTCACGACTTCCCCAGGTAAGAGGTAACGGCGGCATGAAAGACCGTCTCACCCCACCTCCACTCAGCCTATTTCTCATGGAAAGACAATGCTCCTCTTGCCAGACGGTCATCTCGTACGGGGCCGATTTCACACTTAGCATCGGCGCCTGCCCAAACTGCGAACACTTGATGCTCTTTCCAGCCGCCCCGAGTGGTTCTCCTGCCGTCTGGGACGGGACGAAACCGAGACCCGTCTTTCTCAATGGCGAAGCCCCCCAACGGAAGCAACTAGCACAGGCTTGCCTACTTCTTCTCATAGGCATCGCAATGGCATGGGCACTATCCGCACTCTACACGACGGGCCTGATGCGCATGATAGGGATGGCCCAACCCATCTCCGCAGCACCTCACCTCTACCTTCATTTCGGCGTGATCAGCGTCATTTTCACCGCGGGGATTGTTTGGATGGCGATTCCCGATAGAGGATGGTTCGGCCAGATGGCCTTCTATCTAATATCGGGAATCGCTCCAGGCGCCGCCGTGGGTCATGGAGTGCGGCTCCTCACGCGCTATCGGACGGCGGCACGGCTCTATCACCAGCATCAGAGCTAGCCTTTTTAGAGAGCGAAGAATTTCCTTCTTGGACGATCGAATTCTGCTCTACTGTGTTGAGCTGAGTGTCGAAGCCCCGCCCAGAACAGTTTCCACCGACGCGTTGGACTATGATTCAACGGGCTGGAAAAGGTAGTCCTGCAGATATGGAATCGCTTTGCGCGCAGTATTGGTATCCCTTATATGCTTATGCCAGACGAGGCGGGAGTCGTCCAGAAGATGCAGAAGATCTTACACAAGCGTTTGTCTCGAAATTGATTGAGAAGCAATGGGTTGAGCAGGCGGCCGATCAAGACTGCACCTTTCGTTCGTTTCTCCTCGTCCGTTTCAAACGTTTTCTGAATGACGAGCGAGAGAAAGGGCTCGCACTGAAACGCGGCGGCGGAGTGGCTCACGTCCCCATCCTTCTCGAGGAAGTCGAGGAACGCTACACCACGGAGCCCGTCGATCCCGGCATGACTCCGGACCAGCTATTCAATCGCGCTTGGGCTACCTCGGTCTTGGATCGCGTCTTGGAGATGCTACAGAAGGAATTCGCTCAGTCTGGAAAAGACCGCGAATTTGTCGCACTTCAGCCTTGCCTGGCATGGAACGAGAACACCAAGACTTATCAAGAGATCGCCCAGCAGATCGGCCGTGGGGAAGGCTGGGTCAAGGTCGCTGTGAGTCGGATGCGCAAGCGCTATCGCAAACTGCTAGAGCAAGAAGTAGCGAATACGGTTGCCGGATCAGACATCGAGCAGGAAATGGAGAACCTCCATCAAGCGTTGAAGTAAACAGGTCGCCGACTCGCCACGGTCGCTCCTCTACAGTCAGCGTGGCAAGTCCGAATGCTTCGGCCATGGCTCAACTCAACTCAACTCAACTAGCCTGGCGCCGGGTTTTCCATGTATCGACCGCCACAGCGCCGATAATGATGAAGCCAATGATGATCTTCTGCGAATAGTCGGGCACATTGAGCATCGAACAACCGCTGACAAGTAAAGTCATGATCAAGGCACCGGCAATACTGCCGATGGGGCTTCCCTGCCCGCCGCTCAGCGAGCCGCCACCGATGACAACGGCAGCGATGATGTCTAACTCTTTAGCGACCGCTGTCGTTGGGTCACCCGAGGAAAGAAAGGCGTAGGACATCACACCGGAGATGCCTAACAACGTGCCACAAAGTGTGTAGATTAGGATGCGATACCTGGTCACCGGAACCCCGCAGAGTCGCGCGGTCGATTCGTTAGAACCCAGCGCATAGATATAGCGACCAAGGACAGTGTATCGCATTGTCACCGCCACGATCACGAGCAAGACGATCGTGATCCACACACCCGGCGCAAAGATCATCCATTCGGGATCTGGATTGCGCTCCATAAAGGTCTGTAGCGTATTGGAGGGCGTGCGCACCTGTGATTGCTTGGCGATGCCTTCGGCGGCACCACGGGCGATCATCATTGTTCCAAGTGTCACAATGAAGGGCGGGATTTTCAAGAAACACGAGACCCCACCGTTGAAGGCACCGGTTACGGCACCCGTGGCCATGGCTGCGAGGGTGGCGACGATCATTCCAAACGTACCGATTGTCGCTGGATCGCCGTCTGCGAACGCGTTTAACGTCATCGCGCACACGACCGAAGCCAACGCAATCTGCGAACCTGCGCTCAAGTCGATGCCGCCGCTGGTGATCACCATGGTCATTCCAAGCGCGCCGATGCCCACGATCACCGTTTGGGTGATAATGGTCTTGGCGTTCCTACTAGAAAGAAAGGATCCGAGATTGTCCGGTTCAAAGGCCGCAATCAGCGCCGTGAATAGCCCAAAAACAAATACCAACCCAATAAATGGGAGCAGCAACGATTTCCAATTAGAGCCAGGTAGAGGGAGTTTTGTCATCGTAAATTTATGTTAAGCAGCAGAACCAGTGGTCTTACCGGTGGTGGCAAACCGGATGACCTCCCGGTCGCTCCAAGTATCGACAGCCCGCACCTCGCTAAGCGCCCCCCGATGCATAACTGCTAGTGTATGGCAGATGCCAGTGAGTTCCGGAAGATACGAGCTGATGACCAAAATACTCTTACCTTGAGCAGCGAGATCGTGAATCAACTCGTAAATTTCGTGCTTGCTTCCGACATCGATTCCGCGCGTGGGTTCGTCCATGATCAGGATCTGGCTGTCGTGGTGGAGCATGCGCGCAATGGCGACCTTCTGTTGGTTACCACCAGACAACGCCCGCACTGGTTGTCCTGCACTCGAACAGCGCACTCCGAGTTTATCGACCCACTTGGCAGCCGTGCCGTCCTCTTCGCGTAACTTGAGAAATCCACATCGGGAGGTTTTGCGAATCGCTGAAAGCGTGATGTTATCCCGAATACTTAGATTCTGCGCGAGACCTTCGTCCTTACGATTCTCGCTAAGATAGTCAAGGCTACAGCGGAGAGCCTGGACAGGATGAATGTCGCTAAGATTCAAGGGAGCGTCACCGCGCAATTCAAGCGTACCCGCTTGCACCTCATCCAGTCCGAAGAGACAACGGGCAAGTTCCGTGCGTCCGGCGCCGACGAGTCCGAAAACTCCAAGGATTTCACCCTCACGAAGCTCGAAACCCACACCTTGCGGTAAGGGTCGGCCACCGATGTCCCGCGCTGTGGCAACCACCTTGCCTAACTCATGACTTGGACGCGGATACATGTCCTTCAGCTTTCTCCCTATCATTTGTTCAACCAACGATTCGATGGTTGACTCCGCCACCATGCCTTCACCCACCGATTCGCCGTCGCGAAGTACTGTGTAGCGATCGGCGATTTCATCGATTTCATCGAGAAAGTGACTGATGTAGATCACCGCCATGCCCTTCTCGCGAAGATTTCGGATCACGCGAAACAAGGCCTGTTTGTCCTCTTCGGAAAGTGAACTTGTCGGTTCGTCCATGATGACAATGCGAGCATCGCTAACAATCGCCCGGGCAATCTCTACCACCTGTTGCCGCGCGATGGTCAGGGATTGCACCTTCTGGCCGGGAGCAATGTCTTCACGACCGAGCAAGTCCAAGGCTTCGGCCACCTTTCCTGATTGCGATTGCACCAAGCCGAATCGAGAACGCTCGAGACCGAGTGTGATGTTCTCTTCAACGGTCAAGTGAGGCGCGAGGGTCAGTTCCTGGTAGATCATCGCTATCCCAGCTTGCCGAGCCGACGAGGGATTGGCGAGCACTAACGGTTGCCCGTCCAATTCGACGGTACCGACGTCTGGATCGTGAGCACCACTCAGCACTTTCATCAATGTGCTCTTGCCTGCCCCGTTCTCGCCAATCAGCGCATGAACCTGTCCAGGGAAAACATCGAGCGACACACCACGCAAGGCCTTCACCGGGCCAAATGCCTTGGCTATCGCCTTAAGGCTCAGCAGTGGACGTGGCTGCGGCAAGGTTGCTACTCCTTCAACCACTTGTCGACGTCTGGCGATACCAGTTCTTGACTACGTGCGTCCTGGAGATTGTCGAGGGTAAGGATCAACGACCCTGTATCTACCACTTTGTCGACTGTTTCTCCCTTAAGGTGTGCGACGGCATGTTTCACAGCGAGGTATCCCATGTTGAATGGATCCTGCAAGGCCAGCGCATCGATCACCTTGCTTTCGATCCCCGACACTAGCGTGTCATTGTTATCAAAGCCAACGAACTTCACCTTTCCAGCGAGGCCCGCGGTCTCAAGAGCACTCATCATGGCTTCGGTGGTGGATTCGTTTGGTGTGAAGATTCCGTCAGCGGCACTACCAAATTGATTGAGCAAATTATTAGACACTTCGAGCGCTTCTTCCATGGTGGCACCGCCATACTTGTCATCGGAAATCAACGCGATGTTTGGGCCAGCCTCGTTGAGGCCTTTCAAGAATCCTTCTTCGCGCTTGCGGGTGCTCGCCGATCCTACCATGTGCCGCAGCAGCACCACGTTGCCTTCACCACCTAATAATTCCGCGAGCTTCTTACCGCACTTTTCGCCAGCGGCAAAGTTGTCGGTTGCGACAAAGCTGTCGAAGAACGGCTCGGCGCTCTGATCGAGGCCCGAATCCCAGATCACCACCTTGATGCCGTCCTGGGACGCTTCCTTAACCGGGCGAATCATCGCCTGATCATCCAACGGTGCAAGAGCGAGCGCATCGACCTGCTGGGTGACAAAGTTCTCCACCACCTTAATCTGACCTTCGCGATCGCTCTCGATCAACGGCCCCTTCCAAAGAATCTCCACATCTTCCTCCTGCGCCGCCTTGATTGTTCCTGCGTGAATCGTCTTCCAAAACATATGATTCGATGCCTTTGGTACCACCGCAATGCGATACTTGCCAGAAGAGGACTTAGAAGATCCACCACAGCCGCAGAACAGCATGGCGAGGGAGAACGTGAAAAGGGCGAGAATCAGGGTTTTCATGAATCGAGGTAACAAATAATCAGTCCGTTCTATCCGTTTCCCTTCAGCCTTCAATGCTATTCTGAACGAACCTACCTCCTCGTGGCATTCCGACCAGAAGAGAGAGTGCCTTGATCAAGCTTTCCTCTCTCGATTCACGCCACTTGTGCGTATGATAGACACTGTAGCCACAGGACCCCGCCGAGTCTTACGCATTTCAAATTTCGGGGGATAGAACTCATTCCGTGCCTTCCATGCAGCGTCCATTTCCAGATCCTCCCCATCGAAGACGATCGGGCAGCTCTTATCCTCATCTTTCGAACGAGATTGAGGAAATTTTAGCATCTTATATTCTGTTTGATTCTCCGCTGGGCAGTTTCTAGTCTAGTGCTGATGCGTATACACATCCTTCTCATGTTCACTATGGCCGCGTCGGCCATGGCCGAAGAAGAGTTCCGTCAGATTAGCCTAGAACGGATCTGGGACGCGGCGCCGCACAATGCATTTACGGATCTCGAGCGTTTTCACGGACGATGGTTTTGCGCCTTTCGCGAAGGTAGTGGGCATGTAGCCAGCGGTGATCATGGCAAGATTCGCGTCATTTCATCAAACGATGGCACGACTTGGGAATCCAAGGCCTTGCTAGAGTCGCCTGGACTTGATTTGCGTGATGCCAAACTCTCGATCACGCCGGATGGTCAACTGCTCTTGAACTCATGCGAGTATGATGTGGATCACGATGACTCGGTAAATCGAAACAATCAGTCTGTCACCTACCTCTCAAAGGATGGCGTTACTTGGGAGGGCCCACAAAGAGTGGCGGATAAAGGCTATTGGCTCTGGCAAACCGCATGGCAAGACGCGATTGGCTATGCATTGGGATACAAGTGGGGCACCCGTGATTCCACGCGTCTCTACACGACCTCTGATGGCATTACCTACAAGGTGCTCGTGGATCACCTGCGACCACCAAATGATCGCGCCAACGAACATGCGACCGTCTTTATGCCAGATGGGACGGCCCACCTTCTCCTGAGGAGAGACAACAGTGATCGCCCAAGTTCATCCGACGCTTTGTTTGGCACCGCCCAGCCACCCTACCAGGATTGGGAATGGCGAAAGCTCGGACATAGGCTAGGTGGGCCGGCCATGATCCGCCTACCTAGTGGTCGCTTGCTCACTGCTGCGCGGCGATACGGCAGCGAGCAGTGGACTGAACTTGGCCTTATCGATCCTGACAACGGTCACTACGAAGCCAAACTCAGACTACCTAGCAAAGGCGATTCCAGCTATGCAGGCCTCATCTGGCACGACAATTTACTCTGGATGAGTTACTACAGCAGCCATGGTGACAAGACGGCCATCTACCTGGCGAAGATCGCCATTGCTAGCGAAGTGGCTACCCTCGATGATGAGAACCGCTCCTCTGGACCCGCCATTGCGAGAGATCCCAAGCGCCCCTAGGAATCGGTCGCCTTACTGACAGACTCTGGATAGGTTGTATCGATATTCTCGCTCGTGCACTAGAGTACTACAAGCGTCGGGGAATGACGTTATTCTTTACCTTCCCAGGCTGACTTCCCACACTCGTTTGGGAAGTCATGAATTTACGCAGAGTCATTCTCATTGCCAATCCCAAAGGTGGCGTGGGCAACAACGCTTCGCTAGCGGCAAAGGCAGAGACCTTTCTGAGTGACCATGCAATCGAGACTCGTGTTCTCTTCACCAAGCACGCGGGCCACGCTCGCGAAATCGTGGAACAACTTGAATGCCGCGAGGGCGATGCCATCTGTGGCGTCGGGGGAGATGGCACCATGCATGAGTTGGTCAACGGACTGATGAATCGCAACGCTGAGTCCCGCGTTCTTCTGACACTCTTGCCAGGCGGCACTGGCAACTCGTTCCTTCAAGATCTCAGCTGTCTTGACCCTGCAGAGGTGTTGTCACGCATGATGGGACAGACCTCGAGATTCGTTGACCTGTTTGAAGTCACGATCGGCGGAACGACGCGCTACGGGTTCAATATCGTCGGATGGGGGCTCATGTCCTCTGCCAATCAACTGGCTGAATCCATGCGCTGGTTGGGGCGTCGCCGCTACGATGTCGCCGCTTTGGCCCATCTGTTTATCAACCGGAGATATCCCGCCACGCTTAAGGTAGACGGCGAAACGATTGAAGATGAGTTCACCTTGCTCGCTGCTTGCAACACGATTCACACGGGCGAAGGGATGATGCTAGCACCCAAAGCAGTGTTGGACGATGGGAAGTTGGACCTCCTCTATCTGAAGAAAGCAACTCGACTGGATATGTTGCGCATGTTCGCCAAGCTGGGCAAAGGCAAGCATCTTGGGGCCCCTGGTATCCATTACCAACAGGTGTCTTCGCTCACACTCACGACAGACGCCTCGCTACCAATAAACGTGGACGGAGAACTCATTGGGTCCGGCAGTTTCTCGGTCCGCATCTTGCCAGGTGCCTTGGAAGTGTTACTTTGACCCTCTGCCTCTTAGGGAACTTGACCTTTTCACGGGTCGCATAGCACCCTGGGAAATGGAGTCCAGGCAACGTATCCAATCGTTAGATCAATTCCGTGGCTACACGGTGGCCGCGATGTTCGTGGTGAATTTCCTCGGCGGCTTCGCCAGTGTCCCCGCTATCCTCCGGCACCACAATACGTACTGCAGTTATGCCGATATTGTGATGCCGCACTTCTTCTTTGCGGTGGGATTCGCCCTTCGGCTTGTGCTACTCAAAGAAATTGAGCGACACGGCGCTGCCGCTGCCTACAAACGAGGACTGAAACGAGGGATCAGCCTGTTCATCTTTGGCATCTTCTTCTACCAGCTCGACGGAAACTATAGGGCTTGGTCGGAACTCAAGGAACTTGGGGTGCAAGGCTTCTTCTCCGAGAGCTTCAGGCGCAGCTCGTTTCAGGCACTGACGCACATTGGTGTCACCAGTCTTTGGGTCTTGCCAGTCATCACGCGGAGTATTCGCACCCGAATCTTGTTTCTCCTTGGGTCGGCGATCCTCCATGTCGTTGTCTCCCACCTCTTCTGGTATGACACGTTGCAGACGTGGCGCGTCATCGACGGCGGTTTGTTAGGCTTTCTCAGCTGGGCCGTCCCTACGTTAGCAGGTTCTTTCGCCTATGATTGGATCCAACGCTCGACATCTGATTCCCTCAAGCCGATGGCCATCTGGGGCACAGTCTTAATGATAGTCGGTTACGCCATCTCTTGTTTGAGCCAAGGAGGGCAACTCGCAGCTCCACCGTTCTTTCCACCGAACACCGAGGTCGACCTGTGGACCATGAGCCAACGGGCAGGAAGCGTTTCCTACCTCACCTTTGCTGCAGGCTTCTCTCTAGCTCTTTATGTCGTGTTCGTCTGGTGCTGTGATATGCGTGGGCGCACGTTATCGCTGTTTACCGATATCGGCGCCAATGCTTTCGCCGCCTACGTCATCCACATGATCGCGCTCAACGCCTTTGAACGTTTCGGCCCCAAAGACGCGCCTCTCTGGTACGCGGTCTTATTCATGTTGTTAGGTTGCTGGATCTCGCTCGTCATGGTTCGTTGGTGCAATAGACGCAATCTCTATTTGAGACTCTAACTAGAACGTTAACCGGTTCCGTTTCGCCCATGCTCTCACTATCTCCAAAGCATCCGGCGAAGGCTTGCTATTTCCATACCCTCTCACTTCGACGATTGCTCTCGTGTTAGGATGCACATCGATCATGGCCTCCCAACGTTGGGCTTCTCCGCGAAACGAGCGCAACGACCAAATACTTGAGTGTCCGTCGAGGCACGCTCCGATGTAAGATCCCACACAGTGGCCAAGATGCCGTCCCTCGCTTTCCAACAGGTAAGATCGACGCAGCTCGAACAATCTCCACCGCACTGAACCTGAATCTACCTGGTCAAAGCTGTCGACCGTGGACATGGCTGGCCAGTTATAGATCCGCTGCTTTCTAGCGCGTGGGCGAACGGTCTCCACGACCTGAACTCGACGTTCCCATGTCGCGTGCGGATAGGCTCGATAGAAGTTGGCTATCTCTCGTCTCAGGGCACGCATCGTCTTACGCTGAAATCGATACCGCTCGCCATCTGGTTGGCCCAATCGCCTCAGGCCTACATACTCGACAAGAGCTCCCGCCACTTGTGCGTGACACTCCGCATCTCGAATCATCAGGCGGAAGAGCGGTAGACAGAGCGAAGCGTCATTGTTGAAATCCCCCGCAGCCGGAGTATGGAGAATCTGTCGACAGAACTCGCGACCAGCCCCCATGGCTCGCAACTGCCCCCAACGCATGGCCTCGAACAAGGTGAGTCCACCCGGAGCCTGACCCATTTCATGAGTGGCCTGCTTTGTGAATACCAAGGGCAGTCCCCTGGCCTTCCGCAAGCTCTGTCCACTGGCGACATGGACGAACCATTCCATCTGAGCGTAGTCGATCTCCCCCTCTTGGAACCATACAGAATCCCAGTATTGAGGCATTTCAAAACGCACAAAGAGATGGCGAATCAGTGAACGGAGTAGCACCACGGCATCCACTGCTTGAAACTGATCAAAGTCCCCAGGAGTATTCGGGACTTCGAACCCACTGCTCATGAAAGCGGCAGAGTCTCAGTAGAAACAATACCAGCTTACGAGAACGATGCGGCACTTGCTCCAAGAGCCGTGTTCCTCGAACGACAGCACAGAACAGCGTCGTCTCCGCACGACAGTGGGGCGATGCTCCACGTGTCTGTCGAAAGCTACGCTCCAATTGATGACAATGATAAGCAAAGACCTGGCTACGCGCAGGTTTAGGCCCGAGCACAGCACGGCCCTCGATAATTGCAGAGACCAAGTGACAGGCCTCCTCGGACGCTAGACGCCCATTTCCATAAGTTCGCATTCTCACAACACTCCTAGAACCTACCAAGACCAGGACACAACAGTCCGTCATCAGATCTCAGTAGAAAATTAAAGATCCAGCTTGGGCGATAAACGCCCAGAACGGCCTACTCAAACAGAGAAGACCACCGAACAGATGATCGGGATCACGAGATGGTGAATGTTGCGATGAAACGCATATTGTGCCGAGGCTAAAACACCAGTGGCCAATGTCTACTTCAACCTGTGTCGATGATGGCAAGTGAGCCAATAAGGCCTATTGCGTGACGTGCAGCCGATAGATCCCGCGCACACCTTCCGACGGAAACGGAGCAACAGAGCAATAGCTCACCGTAGACGTTCCATCCCCATTATTCGTCGTTGAAAGGTAGAGGAAGTCCTCACTCACATTCGTCCAGGCAATGACACCTGTCGACGATTCAATACTAAACGTCAGACCGACGGCTGCCAGGTTCTTGGTGAACTCGAAGACGACATACTCATCAACCACGCCATCCACATCCATGAGTTCTAAACGAACGCTCGGAAGGCGCTGCGAGCCTCCATCGTCATCGCTAGCTCCCATCGCGTATTCGATGAGTGCCTGATTGCCATCTGCATCGAGGTCGTTTCCGGCAACTCCTGTGAATGGAACGGTGTCATCACCGCCAGGGGTGCCACCAACCGATACACTGGAGCGCCAGCTACTCGGATCTGACAGAACCGGAGTAGACAGTGGCTCGGCTAACACAAGAGCATAACCGTCGCCATCTGCCGCGACAGGCCACGGCTCGACGTCATTGTAAGTGAAATCCTGGATGACAGAGCCATCCGACGCAAGCAGCGTGACGCGCTCACCGTCGTTGCTGAGCGAGCCCGCATAAGTCCCGGCAACGATGACCGAAGGTCCATAGCGGAATCTAAATGCCTCCGCGTCATCCACGATGACTGCACGACCACCGGGTGGAAGCACGAGCGCATCCGCGCCCAAGTCGTTGGCAAAGGTGAACGTCACACCACGGCTAAAGTGAGCGTTGACCAGAGAGACATGATCCGTCGCTGAGGTATTGAGGAGCTCGAGGTATTCAAAGTCTCCCCTCGTAAGATGCCCCTCAGCGACTTCAGCAGCAGTAGGCAACGCTGGGCGATAATTGAGTTCCGAAATCGTGATGTTAGCCGAGGACGCAGTGGCTCCATTGACCGCAAAGAGGCCATTACTCAGCGGGCTCCATTGCGTGCCGTCATAGACACGAGCGTTGATCTCCACGCCACCCGCCAGCGGGACCGCACTGGAATAGATGCTCGCCGTCGCTGATGGCTGATTGCCATTGCTCTGCCCTACCAAGGAGGCAAGCCAGAGGGCATCGCTACTTCCTGGAAATCGGTTCAGCCCATGAATCGCGAGCATGTTCGCCCCTGATTGAAGTTTATCAATGTGAGAATTAATGTCGAAGGCGATGAAACTTTGCGCTAAACTGTCATCATGAACATCGGTGGCACCAGAGTTCCAAGACAGTGTTGCGGGCGTACGTGAGACATCTCGTGCGACTTCGACGCCATTCAGATAGGCAACAAAGCTGTCATCGTACTTCAAGCGCAATGACAGTTGAGTGAACTGAGACGGATCCGCGACATTGAAGGGAATGCGGATGTAGACGGTCTCGTTGATGCCAGCCATCGCGCTTCCAACATTCAATCCAATGAGCGGATCATACGTATTTGCCGCGGCATTCTCGTAGCCAACTCCCTGCGTTCCAGATGTCCAATTAGCAGCATTAGGCGGGGCCGCGGTCGTAGTCCACTGAGCAGTGGTGAGCGTGCTACCAGCGTTCGCGACCGATGGAACCAAGGCTTCACAGCCTGCAGTTTCCGAGACCAGGGTGACGCCATTGCTGGGAATGCGAGGATCCCCCCCATCCGTTGTGTAGTAGACATCACCACCTGGCCAGGCGTTTGGATCAGTCATCGTTAGACTGAAGCCTGCCATCACATTGCCACCATATTGGTTGAATGTTGGCGGTCGTGCGATACCACCCGTACCACGCGATTGGGTTTCAATCCACGTCATCCGAGTCATTAGCCAACTCTTCATCCAATCCACTTCGGATTGATGGGTGGTGCGTAGGTCAGAATCATCGGCATTCGGCCACACATAACTTCCCAAGATGTCCCATCGATCAAAGTTACGAGTCACGGCAGATTCGCCCGAGGTGTTCGGAGCATCGAGATTGGCATCATGCGCATCAATTTTCGCTAACAGTGTGGCGTCGGCAAACATACTCCGGCGGTGTGCCCAGAAACGATCCCAGTAGACCAATGTAAACTCTGGGTCCTCAAAGAGCCTGTCGTACCAGTAATAGTTGCTCCCGCTAAGCTGCGGATAATACCAGCCCGTGGGATTCTGCCCTTCCAAATAATTCGCATTTCCAAGGGCTAGATTGTAGTCCCAGATCGGCAAGGCACGGATCTTCTCATCACGATCCTTGCTGAAATACTGGCTGATTCGGTAGCCATCGATTTCTTTAAAACATTCAACAAATAGATGGTTATCGATGAATGACGGCACATCGATATAAGCGGCATAGCCAGTGTTAGGATCTCTAAAACTGTCCCCATGGAGTGCCGTTTCAAAACTGTCCACATAGGTCGTTAGGTAGCCAAACTGCGCCGCGTTGAGCTGGTTCGGCACGTGAGTGTCAAGGGGCACTCCTTCAACGGCAGTACTCCATGCCTGTGAGTGAGGAGGCTTGTCCTTCTTAAAGATGTACCCTCCCGTGATGAGCGCCGGATCCGTGACCTTGTCACAGAGTTTCTCCACATCTACCCGATCACCGTCACGCTTGATCTTCTCCATGACGACATAGACTCCGCGATAGTCACTCATGGACACCGAGCCGCCGTCCACATTCATAAAGAGTTCGACGAATTGAGCCCGCATGCCTCCACCATCCCCATAAAGATCGCGCGCTGACTCATAAACTAGCATATTTCTCAACAAGGTCTTGTCTGAATAGGGCGCATGAAGAATCCAGTCCGATTCGCGTGGCATGCCGAGTATGGAAACGTCTTTGTCTTCGTCCTCGTTGTTCCACGTTTCCCAAGCGTACTGTTTCTTGGGAAATCCAGAAGAACTCTGGCCACGCACATGCATCCCACCTCGCCCTGTGAAGTCAGGCGTGGTCGTCATACGAGCCAAGTCATCTGCCGGATCGCGGTCGATGACCACGGTGTAAACATTTCGAAAGGGTCGAGGCGCGCTGGGATTGCTCGCGAGATCGATATTCACACCAGACGAGTCCGCGACAATGATCGGTAACGCCGAGTTGAAATCCGCGACGTCTGCCGCCAGTTCGATCAACGTACGACTCTTGATCTCGCCAGGCAATCGGCCTGCATCGAAGACTCTAGCCCGGACAGTCGTGGTTCCCGTAATCGAGAATGGCGAGGAATACGCAGGAGAGACTTGGCTAGGCACCGTGCCGTTGGTCGTGTAGCGCACGACTGCGGTCGCAGACATCGTCGGTAGAATGGTAAGCGTCGTCGAGCCAACGAACATGCCCCCGGTTCGGTCAAACTGCACACTCTCGGCAGGCAGTCCGCTCGCTTGGAGGCCTGCGTTCTTTGTCTCTGGAGTCGGAGTCTCCATATAACCGCGAGTTCGTGCACTGCCCAGCTCTCCATACGCAATATCCTCTGCTTGGGCACCATAGGTGTATTCGCTAAGAACTGTCGTTCCATCAGATGCGACCAGCGCTAGGTACCCACCCGCCTTGCTGATCGTGAAATTCGTATGAAGCAGACCTCCAGAATCATTACGATCTTTGCCAGAGGCATACACGATCCTGTATTCAAACGGCATCATCGTCACCGATGGCAATGACCACAGCATCTTGTTCTGAGGATCATTGGTTAAGAAGTAACCTGACAGATCTACCGCAGCGCTCTGTCCATTGTAGAGCTCTAGCCAATCCGGTTTATCACACTCCTCATCATCAAGCCTCGTATTGTCCGCGACAAATTCGCTAATGATCACACCACCCGTCGTGATCGGGGCCTCAGGTATCGTGACGACTTCTAGCGTATCGATAAAGATGTCCTGCGTAGCTCCTCCTGTCCTTGCCGAGAAAGCCACCGTGTTTCCTACTCCCGGAACAAATCCAGGTGCTGCAAGATCGGTTGTAATAGCCGTACCATTGTAGGTAAGGTCTAGACCTGAAGCATCCCAGTGAATATTCACAGGCACCCAAATATTGTGCACGGAGCTGAAGGTCTGGGGAAAGTTGGCAATACTGATTCCATCTGAGAACACTTCGATCGAGGGACTGTCACTACCATTGTCGTAAGTGTCCCATGCAATGATCAGGCCATCAGGGATAGCAAAGCCTCCTTCACCGCCTCCATTGCCATCTGGAATCGCCCCGAAGTTCACAGAGAATCCATCAGCGGGATTGTCATCCGTGGACATACGAAGACTGAAAGTGATGGTGAAGGCTTCAGATTCTTTGCCGGGATCAAGGTCACTCAGTTTGAAAGAAGACGCCGTTCCACCAACCCCGTCCTGGGTCAGTCGGAGATAGTTTCCTTGGACGGAGGCAACACCAGTGTTGGAATCGATAACTGTTCCATCGCCAAGATCGGTGTTGTCGTCTGCAAACGTGAAGTTCTGAGGACCGTAGCTACCCGCAGGAGCGACTGCCATCAACGCGACACTGAGAAGCCATACAAACGGATGAACGAGGGGGGAAATTCGATGCATGCACTTTCACTATCGCACATGAATGGCGACCAGTAGAGTGATCTCATGGCAGAGATCACGAATTCACGACCTCACTAGCCGAAGATGAGAAGAATCCTGTTTCTGACTACCATTCCCAATACGAACTGCGCAATATCGTACCCATCATTGATCTGAATACCCAAGATCCGGAACCCTTGGCCGAGATTTGCATCGTGGAAACCTCGAATCTTCGATACAACGCGCGTTATGAATGTCCTCCGATCCTTGATCAACACAGGCGCAGCCTGCTTGTCATTACTCTCTCTGAGCATGGGCCAAGAAATGAATCAGCAATTCGATACCTTAGCCAAAGACTACGTCGATCAGTTCCCGACGCTGTCACCTGTCCAGGCAACCCAAGTCGGTGACCACCGCTATGATAGTGAACTCGATGACGTGAGTGAAACCGGTCGCCTCGCCCGGAGGAGTTTCCATCAGAGTTTCCTTGACCGACTTGGGGCCATCGACTTGGATACCCTTTCTAGAGACCGACAGGTAGATGCTGCGCTTCTGAAACACTCACTTTCGGAAGCCATCTGGTCCAATGATGTACTGCAAGAATGGGCTTGGAATCCGACCCAGTACACTCAACTGACCGGCGGCGCGATTTATGGGCTGATGGCTCGTGAGTTCGCTCCCATCGAGAAACGTCTTCAGCACGCTGCGGATCGGTTAGAGAAGATGCCCCATCTATTCGAGCAGATTCGCGTAACGTTAGTTCCAGATCGTGTTCCAGCCGTTCACGCAGAGACAGCGGTCAAACAGAATCGCGGACTCCTTTCGATCATGGACGACATGATCATTCCCAAGATGGGATCCCTCGATTCCAAGGAAAGAAAGCGCTTGGAGGATGCGATGGCTTCGGCACGTGCTGCCTTGGAAGTGCACGAGACTTGGTTGAAAGAGAAGGTGGTACCCGTGGCCAAAGCTGACTTCCGCATTGGCGCTGAACTGTTCGATCAGAAACTAACCTTCGCTCTCCAGACACCACTCACCCGTCTCCAAGTAAAAGAACGAACCAATGCAGAGTTCAAGCGTGTTCGCGAAGAGATGTACGACGTGAGCAAACGCATCTATCTGAAACAGCACCCCTTCACTATATTCCCTGAACAGCCTTCGGCAGACTACCAGCAAGCCATCATCCGCTCGGGCTTGGAGATCACCTACCAGGACGCCCCAGCGCGAGACGGCATTGTGAAAGCCGCAGAAGAACAGGTCGCCTACGCCAATCAGTTCATCAAGGATCATGACATTGTCACCCCGGCTACCGAACCACTGGAAATTATCCTCATGCCCGAGTTCCAGCGTGGCGTGTCCTTCGCCTATTGTGACTCCCCTGGCCCCTTGGATCGTGGGCTCAAGACTTACTACGCCGTGTCCCCGATTCCTGAGGACTGGACCGACACTCAGGTGAAGTCCTTCTTACGTGAGTACAACACCTGGTCGATGCACGACTTGAGCATGCATGAAGCCATCCCTGGTCATTACCTCCAACTCGCTCATGCCAACAAGTATCCCTCCACCCTACGCGCACTCCTTTCATCGGGAACCTTCATCGAAGGTTGGGCCGTCTACAGCGAACGGGTCATGGTAGACGCGGGTTACCTCGACGGTGACGACCGCATGCGGTTGATCAACCTGAAATGGTACCTTCGCGGCATCACGAATGCCATGATCGACCAAGCCATCCATGTCGACGGCATGACTGAGGAAGAAGCCATGCGCCTCATGATCGAAGGTGGTTTCCAAGAAGAACGCGAGGCCGCTGGCAAGTGGACGCGGGCCCAACTGACCTCAGCGCAACTCAGCACCTACTTCGTCGGCACCCTGGAACACTGGGACCTTCGAAGAGAGATGGAGAAAGTTTTGGGAAAAGTATTTAATATGAAGAACTATCACGACAAACTCCTGTCGTTCGGGTCTCCACCTGTGCAGTTCGTCAAGGCATTGATGTTAGATCTACCGATTCCAAAGTGATCTGTGTCGCTGCCGAGAAATCACTGCAGATACCTTTGGCAAGGAACTACTAGCGGAATGTTTCTGAAGAAGCTTCACCAACACAGCAAAAGCACTACCGCCTCCAAATGATCTTCCAGTAACTTACGGAATCGCTCTTTGCCCTTCGGTTCCTGCACGATCGTGCGTCCCTGAATCGCCCTGCTAAACCGTGTCCACTAGTTTGGGGGAACTTCACAAGGCGAGTTCGATAACCATTCGGTTGCCGGAGTAAAGGGCCCTTTCCCTCTATGAGACGACTATCCCGATGAATCAGAACGACCTAACCACGATTGCTATGATAGGGAATCGTTCTTTCCCGAGGGTCTTAGAATCCAAGAGCCCACTGAATCGAGCCGCCGTGGGCCCGTCCAGTGACACTGACCACATTCCCAACGAAGTAGATGGCATTGTTCACCTCCACGAGACCGGTGGCTTCCGTAAAGTCAGCCCAACCTGTATTCGCCGCAGTAAGGTCTGCACCTTCGAAATCTGCCATTTGAAAATCAGCTAGACGCATGTCTGCCAGAGTTAAATCGGCATTTCCAAAGCGAGCTTCCTTGAATGATGATTGCGCCAGGATGGCCCGCTCGAGAAGCGCGCTGGTGAAATCGGCTTCATCCGCGACGGCATCCTCGTCGAGATAAGCGCGTCGAAGGTCACTTCCCGCAAAGTTCGCCTCCGGAAGATGGGCATCGCCAAAGTTGATCTTGTTGAGCGTAGCACCCGAAAAATCTGCACCAGGGAGACGGGCGTGTTTGAATCTCGATCCAGAGAGGACACTTTGGCGAAAGGTAACGGATTCTCCTACGACACCCCCGAAGTTTGCAGACGCAGCCTGCACATTCACAAAGGACGCATTTGTCAGGATAGATCTGGTAAGATTGGCTTTGTCGAGTGTAGCGCCATCAAACTTGGCACCCGTTAGATCCATGTCGCTTAGATCAAGTCCAGTAAGGTCGCGGCCTGACAGATTGGCATTTGCTAAATCAAACTTCTCGACGACGACGCGGTAGAACCGAACAGCACTCGTCGACGTGATGGTGAATCGGTGAGACTGCGCTTTCCCTGAAAGTCTCTGAGGAGCGGTTTCACCGGTAGCCTCCCACTGAATCAGGTCATCACTGAATTCAAGCCGTCCCGGGGGAGAGAGGACCGCATTGGAATCTGCCGTGAGACTTGGAGAACGCCAGTCCATCAGAATGCGATCCCCCTCGGAGCGCACTGATAGCTCACCTTGGGACATGCCCAAGGCCGTACCGAGAGCCCATAGTATCATGGCTCTCATCGGCATCATCATGGTGGTAGGTTAGCTTTCGTGGCCGACCGGCTCGGCCTCTGGAGTGGATCCCGCATCGGGAGACTCTTTCACTTCGAACTGAAGCTTCTTCTCTTTATCAATACGCTTGGCGACGATGGTGTCCCCTTCCCCGACTTCACCGCGCAAGAGCAGCTCAGCGAGAGGATCTTCCATGTGCCGCTCGACGGCACGACGCATCGGACGCGCACCATAAGCGGGATCGTAGCCTTCTTCGATCAGGTAATCGAGCGCAGTCTGATCGAGAGAGATGTCGATCTTACGCTCCTTTAGGCGGTCTGTCACTTTACTCACTTCGAGCTCGACGATCTTGATCAGGTCAGGCTTCTCAAGCGTGTGGAAGACGATCTTCTCATCGAGACGGTTGAGGAACTCAGGCTTGAAGATCTTCTTGGTAGCCTCGAGAATCTTGTCGCGCATGCCTTCATAGTCTTCCTCACCAGCGGTCATGGCGGTGAAACCAAGGCTGTTCTGGCGCTTGATAAGTTCAGCACCCGCATTGGATGTTAGGATAATGATCGTGTTCCGGAAATCGATCTTGCGACCGAAGTTGTCTGTCACTGTCCCTTCTTCCAAGATCTGGAGGAGGAGGTGCATGACATCCGGGTGCGCTTTCTCCACCTCGTCAAACAAGACGACGGAGTAAGGTTTGCGACGAACCGCTTCGGAAAGTTGCCCCCCATCATCATAACCGACGTAGCCCGGAGGCGAACCGATGAGACGGCTAGACGTGTGTTTCTCCATGTACTCAGACATGTCGATCTGAATCAGCGAGTCAGGATCGCCAAACATGTATTCCGCTAGGTTCCGTGCAAGGAAAGTCTTACCTACACCAGTAGGTCCAAGAAAGATAAACGATCCGATTGGGCGCCGAGGGTCTTTGAGGTCGGCTCGAGAACGAATGAGCGCCTTGGAAATGGCTTTGACCGCTTCGTTTTGACCGATGACCTTGTCACGAAGATCGTCTTCCATGCGAAGAAGCTTGTCTGCCTCCTTCTGTTCCATGCGCTGGAGAGGAACACCTGTCCACTTCGCAACGACAGCCATGATGTCGTCTTCGTCGACCGTGACCTGCTTCTCCTCGTTATCCGACTTCCACTCCTCAAGAGTATTCTCAAGCTCGGCCTTCTTCGTCTTCTCCTGATCCCGGAGAGACGCTGCACGCTCAAAGTCTTGACTCTTGATGGCCGCTTCTTTCTCGACCACGATTTCTTCGATCGCCGTTTCGAGTTCTTTAAATTTGGGCGGACGCGTCATGGCACCAATACGAGCCTTGGAACCCGACTCGTCCATGATGTCGATGGCTTTGTCAGGAAGAAAGCGCCCTGTCAGATACCGTTCTGACAAACGCACACAGGCCTCGATTGCCTGAGGCGTATAAATGGCCTTGTGGTGATGCTCGTACTTGTGCTGTAGCCCTTGAAGGATCTTGATCGCGTCATCAACACTAGGCTCTTCTACTTTCACTGTTTGGAAGCGGCGCTCGAGAGCGGCATCTTTCTCAATGTACTTGCGATACTCATTCAGCGTCGTGGCGCCCACACATTGTAGCTCGCCCCGGCTCAAGGAAGGCTTGATGATGTTAGAAGCATCCATGGCCCCTTCTGCTGAACCCGCACCGACGATGGTGTGCAGCTCGTCAATAAACAGAATGACGTTCTTCGCTCGGCGAATCTCGTCCATGACCGCTTTGATGCGTTCTTCAAACTGGCCGCGGTACTTCGTGCCGGCGACCATCAAGGCAAGGTCTAACGTGACCACCTTCTTCTCGCGGAGCAGCTCTGGAACATTGCCGATGGTGATTTCTTGAGCAAGGCCCTCGGCAATGGCTGTCTTGCCAACTCCCGCTTCGCCAATGAGCACTGGGTTGTTCTTCGTTCGACGGCAGAGTATTTGAATGACGCGCTCGATTTCAGGAACGCGCCCTATGACAGGATCTAGGTCACCTTTCTGAGCGAGTTCAGTGAGATCACGGCCGAAAGCACGCAATGCCGGTGTCTTGTCCTTACGACCACCGGGCTGACCATCGCCCCCAGCAAGTTCACCGTCCTCCTCCTCATTTGGCGTGAAATTAGGATCGAGTTCACGAAGGATCTCGTTCCTTGTGCGCTCGATGTCGACATCAAGGTTCTTGAGAACTCGTGCGGCAACACCTTCACCTTCGCGGAGGAGGCCGAGAAGGATATGCTCCGTGCCAACATAAGAATGATTGAGGACCTTAGCCTCCTTGCCTGCCAGCGCGAGGACCTTCTTCACGCGGGGAGTGTAGGGAATATTGCCGACCATTTTCGTCTCAGGCCCAGAGCCGACCTGATTCTCCACTTCCATCCGCACGGTCTCAAGATCGAGGCCCATCTTTTGGAGAACGTTGACAGCGACACCCTGACCTAACTTGATGAGACCCAGCAAGATATGCTCGGTTCCCACGTAAGAGTGATTGAAACGATCTGCCTCTTTACGAGCGAGGGCTAGGACCTGTTGGGCACGGGGAGTAAAGTTATTCATTCTTCGGTCGGGTGGGTAGATCCCTGGTCAAGCGACTGCAGGGCGTTACTAATATTAGGCTTTGGGAGCGTTTTCAACCGGTCCCGGATAATTTGAGAGCGCATTTCATCGCGCTCCTGTGTAGGAAGCTTACGATCAGCGCGGATTTGTAGATGAGCTGGCTGAATCTCCATTAGCAAAGATTCGAGGGCCACAACGAATTCGGATGGAAAGAATTTTAAATCGACCCCCAGACGAAGCATCGAAATGAGGTTAAGCGCCTCTTTGGAGGGCATGACATGCGCGTGTCGGAGCAAAGCAAACGCGCGGCCGACCTGATCACAGAGCGTGGTCGTGTTATCGCTGAGAAGCTTCTGACGAGCATTTTTCTCGTGATTGACGATCTGCTCGATGACTTTCTGAAGACGC